>Ga0208942_1000612_pt1 | contig 13983 bp, 14 predicted proteins | sample GreLakmeSU08MSRF_FD_187704 | JGI IMG/M metagenome (GOLD analysis project Ga0208942, IMG submission 187704) | Freshwater lentic microbial communities from great Laurentian Lakes, MI, USA - Great Lakes metaG SU08MSRF (SPAdes) | ecosystem: Environmental > Aquatic > Freshwater > Lake | place: Great...
GCAATTGGTTCTGCGGGGCTGATTCCGACGCCACAATCACCGAGAGGAAGGAGGCTGGCGATGCATTTAGAATGATGCTGAACGGCCTGGAGCAGGCTGTAACGCCACGTAAAGTGAAAGTTTCCTTCATCGACAACTTCCGCAAACGGTGTTGGGTCGATGCCAGACAGAACCTCGCACTCATTGATAAAATCGCCCAATAGCTTCGATAACAGCGACGACTGCTAAACTAGCATCCGGGTGTTTGCCTACGGCCGACACCCTGATGTTTCATTTCTTCATCTCCTTCCTGACAATGACGCGAAACCTGCACCTGTATCCTTGTGGAGACAGGTAGAGGTTGTCGCTGGATTGCCGCTCGCCACCATTGCTTCTGAAAACAACAAGGTAAGCATCCAGCGTCAATGTTCAACGTCAGCTAAAGACTGCGTCAACTACCTCCTGTTCATAGCATTACTCCCAGCTTAAACAATTGTTTCTGAACTCCATCCTTGACCTCAAACGTCAGCCCTAAACCGTCGCCTTTTGTAGACAGATAAGCGTCATCGCCAGCGTTCATGGGCAGGGTTCAGCGGCAGGACAATGGTTAGATAGAACATTGGGATTTTAGTCCACACTGGCTATTCGTTCATCATTCACACTCGCCAAGACTACCTGAAGAAGCGGCATTGGCAGCAGAAGCGAGAGCGTAAGCAGTGACTTTTAACATGATGCCGAGAGGATAGTAACTAAATACTTATAAATTGGCTTTTCAGGAGAATTCAGAAGACAAATACAGCATTAACTATTGTCACATTCCACAAGAAACCTGACTATGGAACTGGTAATGACGTTAAACGGTGACGAGTGAAGCCAAAGTTCTAAATAAGCATAGTAAGAAGATTGGAGATGACGGTAGGAATAACAACAACACCCCATAGGGAGAATGCGGGAGAAGGTTGATGTTGACGCTGGGGATGGCGCTGACCCTGAAACAGCCTCATCTGGTGGACACTTACAAATTGGAACGACTTGGAAGTTTGCTGAGAATCCAAAGTGCCATCCTCTGAATTAGTGCATCCTTTCATCACAGGCGCAGAGCAAAGAAGGCAGATGCAGAGAACATTAACCGACAACTGGAATCCAAACTCTTCAATTCTCAGAAGAGCAAGAAGCCCGACGATTGGAGAAGAAGCTAATGGATAGCCTGACCTTTGACGTAGAGAGAGAAGCAAACCAAGTGAACAAGGTAGAACTTCCGGCATGACGCTCAAGTAGAAGTGGAAGACGGACAGCAGCAACGGAAGAGAACATGGACCCGGAGGGAAGAATGTTTGAGAAGGTTGCTAGGATGAGACATGAACGCTGAACCTAAACCCCTGGGGAGAAAGGTGGATGCTGGGATGAAGACTGCCCGAAGCAGCTAATCTTACCGCTGACTTTCTCGCTTCCCGCTTACGCCCAGCGCTTCTTCGCGCCGGCAATCATCCTGGCCTTCGCCTCGGGGCTGATAACCCTCTTGGTCTTCTTCGCGGCAGGAGCAGTGGCAGGCGCGGGAGCCGGGACCGCACCAGTCTTGCCCTTCAACTTCGCCCACCGAGCCTGATGGGAAGCCCTCATCTTGGCTTTGGTCGCCTCGCTGAGTTTGCGCCCGGGCTGCTTCGGGGCAGGAGCAGCTTTAACAACAGCCTTCACAGGTGCAACGCCCTTCTTCTTTGCCCACCTGGCCTGCTGCGATGCTTTCATCTTGGCCCTGGTGGCAGCGCTGAAGGTTCGCCGGCCTTTGGTAGTTGTCGTTGCTGGTGCCGGAGACGCTGGTGCTGCTGGTGAAGGAACAGCTACCGAACCGTCCCCACCGAGCACCTAGTTGATTGCGTTCAATCGGGCTTCCAGCTTCGACTTTTCGTTCAACAGGGCGGTTTGCAGCTTCAGGTAGTTCTGGATGTCAGATTTCATGCAGCGAGCGTAGGCGAGCGGGGAAGCAAATTACAAGCCGGCTGCCTCGCCGTGATCGAACATTCATTGCCACCTCTTGTCCAAACGTCCATGAAGCCACAGAACGAAATCCCCTGGCCGTTGATTGAGGATGGACAGGTCTGGCAGATGGCTGATGACGTCACCTACCGCATCGGACAGTTGGGCAAGAAGTTGGTCCACTACATCCTGTTCAAAGGCCAGCCAACGCACAACGCCCCGATCGTGACGAACAAGGAAGTGCTGACGAAGCAGTTGCAGGAGATGAAGGCCGTGTTGGTGCAGGAACAGAAGTTTGCAGGATCGTAGTGCTCAGGCGATGGGAACACTTTCGGGCGGGCAGCTTCGAGTTTTACCTTCGGATGGTATGGGCATCTCCTGCCCTGCCTCGGAGCCTGCCCGCCCATCGCTGCTTCCTAAGTTCAGTTCAGGAACGGTCGTTCCGCTGAGGCTGGTTGACTGGGGATTGGATTTTCAGCAGCGGCCCGGCATACGCGCCGCTGGCGCGGAGTGTTAGGACCGTGTTGTTGGTTTGTTAGGATCTTCGAATTGAGGAAACGCACCTACGTTTTCTGGATCTGCAGCGTCGGCACGCCGGCGGCTAATCGATAGTTTGCCGACGCGCGGAAATGCGATTTACGGCGTCGCGAGCAAGCGAACGGCGCTATGTTCATGATCAAGAACCTCGACTCCCGCTACATCTACATGAGCCGAGGTCTGCGCGACGCCATTCACTTGCCGCCCGACTTTGAGGTGGTCGGCAAGACCGACTTCGACCTGTTCCCAAAAATCATCGCCCAGACCTTCCGCCAGAACGACCTTGCCGTCTTCAAGCATGGCAAACCGCTGCTCAATAAGGTGCATGCCACGGGGTTCTTCGCGCACCCCATGAAATGGTCGTATTCCAGCAAGTTCCCGCTGCAGCCGGAAGGGCAAAGTGATCGCCCTCATCACCATCAACGAACTTTACAACGACGTGATGGGCGAGGACGCCGAGCTGAACCGGCTGCTGCCCGCCTTCAAGCACATCACCGAAAACTACGCCGGGCGCATCACCATCGGCAAACTGGCAAAACGGTGCAGCTACTCCGAGAGCCAGTTCACGCGTTTGTTCCGGCGGCACATGAGGATGACCGCGTATGCCTTCGTCGAGCAGGTGCGCATCCATCACGCCCTCGAAGCGCTCAGGCACAGCGCCACGAGCATCATCCAGATCGCGCTGGACTCCGGCTTCTACGACCACAGCGCCTTCGTGAAGCGCTTCAAGAAGTTCACCGGCACCACGCCGCCTGCGCCCAGCGGTGGGGGGTGCGCCCCGAGGTGGTCGCCGGCAGCGCGATTTCCGACCGTTTCCTTGCGGCGAGCAGCGCTCGTTTGGCGAAATAAACGCGAGCTTGCAACATCTGACAAAGCGAGGCTTGCCAACCGCCATGAAGGAGCAAGACTGAAGACAATGCGGCACACCGATTACCATCACGCTAAATCAGGCCTCAAACTGCCTCGAGCAGCCGCCATTCGTCTTCAAGCATGTTAACATTTACTCAACCAGCCTCGACGCCAGCTCGTCACAATCGGCGCGATTTCCTGAAAGTCGGGGCGCTGGGGTTGACTGGGTTGGGGCTGGCGGACTTGCTGCGGGTGCGGGCGATGGTAGCGGAAGACGGGCGACCGATGCGGAACAAGTCGGTGATCCTGCTCTTTCTCGAAGGCGGTGCCTCGCAGTTGGAGACTTTCGATCCCAAGCCAGATGCTCCATCGGAGATTCGTAGCCCGTTGGGGGCGATTCCGACGCGACTGCCAGGGTTGCAGTTCGGCAGTTTGTTTCCCCGGATGGCCCAACTGACCGACAAGATGGCAGTCGTCCATTCGTTCACCCACAGTGATGGCGACCACGGCGGGGCCGCGCATTGGGTGAAGACTGGGCATCCGTGGCCGCCACCGTTTTTCGGACAGTCAGGGCTGCGCATACCCCAATTGGTTCCCTCCATCGGCTCGGTGGTCGCCCGGGCAAAAGGCCCGGTCAATCCACGCGAAGGAGTGCCTACTTATGTCAGCATGCGCAGCGTCAACGGCTACGAAGGAGATGACGCGGCTTGGTTAGGCCTGGCGGATAGCCCGTTCCGTTTGGGCAAGATCGGCAGCAACCCGATGCTCGCTGACATGACATTGAAACTCCCGCGCGAGCGCCTGGGGGACCGAGTCGCCCTCCGGCAAAGTCTCGATGCCTTGCAACGCATCGGCGATGCCAGTGGCATGACCGCCAGCATGGATGCTTTCGAGAAACAGGCGATGAGCGTGATCTTGGGCAAGTCCCGGCAGGCCTTCGACCTGTCCAGCGAAGATGCGGGCTTGCGCACGCGTTACGGCCCTGGCCTAGGGCAGGAACTTTTGCTGGCCCGGCGTTTGTGCGAAGCGGGTGTGGGCTTCGTGACGGTCAATAACAGCACCGACGCGCCAGACATCGATGGTTGGGACCATCACACGAATATTGTGCCCAGTTGCCAATTGATGTGCCCGCTGGTGGACCACGCCGTTTCGGTGTTCATCGAAGACCTCTTCGCCCGCGGGCTGGACAAGGACGTGCTCCTGATCATTACGGGAGAATTCGGGCGCACGCCGCGCCTGAACGCCAAGGGTGGCCGTGATCATTGGGCGGCGGTGAGTCCATTGATCCTGGTCGGAGGCGGCTTGCGCATGGGGCAAGTCATCGGCAAATCAGACGCCCATGCCGCCTATCCGCAGGACCGTCCGGTCACCCCACAGGATTTGATGGCCACGTGTTTCCGCGTATTGGGCATCGACCAACGGTTGGAGGTTACCGACCGTTTAGGCAGACCGATTCCAATGATCTACTCGGGTGGCCAGCCCATCCCCGAGCTGATCTGAATTGTCCGGTTGTTTCTTCTGCTGGGAAATTGCTTCTTGGGGTGCGGACCGGGTTGGCCCTGACTCGGCGAAGCGCGAATGAACCGCGCAGCGTCCAGAAAGCAATTTCCTATCAGTTATTTCTACAGCTACCCCGCCGAGAGCGGCATGGCCGCCGTGAAGGGCCGCAAAAGCCTCGCCTACCTACAGCCCGGCCTATCATGGCGGGCTGAAGCTGGGTAAACAGCCCGTCAGCCGCGCGGTGAGTTCACGCCCTCGCAACCGATTGCGTGGGCACCATCTCCACCAAGCCCGAGGTTACGCGCAGCTCCTCACCGGCGATGAACTTTGCGACCGCTTGGCTTTTCTCGCGACCCTCAATCTAGGTAAGGATGCTGCGCACCACCGTGCCATGCACGTCGGTGAGGCGGTAGTCGCGCCCCTGGAATTTGAAGGTCAACCGCGTATGATCGAGCCCGAGTTGATTCAGGATTGTGGCGTTGAGGTCATGCACATGCACAGGATCGCGGACGATGTTGTAGCAAAAGTCATCCGTCTCGCCATGGTTGATGCCGGGTTTCACGCCACCCCCGGCAAGCCACATGGTGAAGCAGCGACCGTGATGATCGCGGCCATAGTTGGCCGGCTCCAGCTTGCCCTGGCTATACGTGGTGCGGCCAAACTCACCGCCCCACACGACCAGCGTTTCCTCAAGCATACCGCGCTGCTTGAGGTCGCGGATCAAGGCGGCGGCGGGTTGATCCACATCGCCACATTGCAGCCGCAAATCACTCGGCAGATTGTAGTGCTGGTCCCAGCCGCGATGATAGAGCTGGATGAAACGAACTCCGCGCTCGGCCATGCGCCGGGCCAGCAGGCAGTTGGCCGCGAACGTGCCCGGTTGGCGTGACTGCGGCCCGTAGGAATCCAGCGTAGCGGCGCTTTCATCCCGCAGGTCGGCCAGCTCCGGCACGGAGCTTTGCATGCGAAAGGCCATCTCGTATTGCGCGATGCGGGTGGCGATTTCAGGATCGTGTTGCAGCGCGAGTTGTTTCGTGTTCAGGGCCGCAATCACATCGAGTTGATCACGTCGCGTGGGCGCATCAATGCCCGCCGGATTGGAGAGATATAAAACGGGGTCTCTACCACTGCGGAACGCCACCCCTTGATGGTTTGACGGCAGAAAACCCGCCCCCCACAACCGCGCATACAGCGGATCCGCCGGACGCGCCGCGCTGCCACGGGAGAGCAGCGCGACGAAGGCGGGCAGGCTGGTGTTCTCACTGCCGAGGCCGTAGCTCGCCCAGGCGCCGAAGCTCGGTCGGCCCGGTTGCTGGTGGCCGGTCTGCATGAAAGTCACCGCAGGATCGTGATTGATCGCTTCCGTGTTCATCGAGCGGATGATGCACAAATCATCCACGATTCTGGCGGTATGCGGCAAAAGCTCGCTGACCCAGGCACCGCTATTGCCGTGGCGGGCAAAGTCAAAGAGCGACGCGGTCACCGGCAGTGTTTTTTGTCCACTCGTCATGCCGGTAAGACGCTGTTCTCCGCGCACGGACGATGGCAACTCCTGGCCATGCAGCTTTCTTAAGCCAGGTTTGTGGTCGAACAGATCCAGTTGCGACGGCCCGCCATGCATGAACAAGTAAATGACGCGCTTCGCCTTCGGCGCGAAGTGTGGTGCGGCGCTCGCGTCATTCAGGAGCGACGCCAGCGCCATTCCCCCCAGGCTCATACCGGCTCGATTCAAAAACTGGCGGCGATTGAGGGCTAAGTTCATCGTCTGGTAATGGCCTCATCAAGGTTCAGTGCGGTCTGCGCGACTACCGTCCAGGCCGCCAGTTCCCTCGCCTGGCGCTTCGCATCGGGGCTGGCGGCGCCGACCGCCACGAGTTGGGTCGCTGCGTCGGGATTCGCTGCAAACCGTTTACGCTGGCGTTGCAACAAACCGCGCAGCATCGCCAACTCATCCGCGTTCGCGTTCCGGCTGAGGACACATTGCCAGAGCTGCTGGAACCTCGCCCCATCCTGGCCCGGCGCCTGCAATACCCGTGAGCCGAGTGCGCGTGCGGCCTCGACATACGTGTCGTCATTCAGCAGCGCCAGCGCCTGTAACGGGGTGTTCGTGCGCGAGCGGCGCACCGTGCATTTCTCGCGCGTCGGTCCATCAAATGTAAGCAGGGTCGGCGGCGGTGCCTGGCGCTTCACGAAGGTGTAAAGACTGCGCCGCCACAATCCCTCACCGGCATCGGGCACATAGCTCTCCTCGCCGTTGTAGGACACCGCCTCCCAAAGCCCCGGGGGTTGAAACGGCTTCACACTGGGTCCCCCGAGACGACGAACCAACAGCCCGGAGACGACCAGCGCCTGATCGCGCAGCATCTCGGCGGAGAGCCGGTAACTCGGCCCGCGCGCAAGCAGGCGGTTCTCCGGATCAATGACGTGCGATTTATCCAGCGCGAACCGCGCCCGCTGCCGGTAGGTCCGTGACATCACGATCTGTTTGAGCAAACCCTTCACATCCCAGCCGCTCTCGCGGAACGTCGCCGCCAGCCAGTCGAGTAGTTCCGAGTGGGTCGGCGGCTCGCCCTGGGAGCCGAAGTCATTGACGGTGCGCACCAGCCCTTCGCCAAAACACTGTTGCCAGAGACGATTCACTACGACGCGCGCCGTGAGTGGATTGTCCGCCGACACCAGCCAGCGCGCAAACCCAAGGCGATTGCGCGGTGCCGCCTCCGGCCACGGAGCAACGGACGCGGGCACGCCGGGCGTCACGGCCGCTCCGGGTTTGTCGTATTGACCGCGTTCCAGCACATGCGTCGCCCGCGGCTTGTCCATCTCCTGCATCACCAGCACGGTCGGGACGGCTGCGCGCAGGTCGTGCTCCGCTTGCGCGACGATCTTCACACGCTGACGCGCCGCGCGAACCGGCGCATCCGCGAAACGATCCACATAGAAATCGAGCAACACTTCCGCCTCCTGCACGCTGCGCTGGGCGGCGGCCACCCCGACAATGCCACGAATGCGCTCACCCCAGAACCAGTTGTTCACGGTTGGCTGATCCAGGCAGGCTTGGACGATGCGCACTTCATCGAGCAGACCGTAATAACCGAGTCCCGAATCACGCCGGCCCATGCGCAGCGGTTCCGCATTCGCCAGGCTGCCGTCCAATGTATCACGGCGCACTTCCAGCGCCGCCGACACCCCATCGACAAACACCTTTAACCCACTCGCGTTGCGCGAGCCATCATAGCTCACCACCACCTGATGCCAGGTTTTGGCACTCATCGCCGCAGTCGTGGCCACTTCGATGGCATTTACCCCCCAACGGTTCACCAGATTGATTTGCAAGAGTCCCTTCTGCCAGAGCAGCTCGATGCCGCGACGATTGCCGGTGGGTTCGATCAGCGATAACGGGCAGCTTAACGAACCCTCCGCCTGGAGCCACAGGCCGATACTCCACGGTGCGTCGGCATTAAAACCACGCACCTCCGTCTCGAGGTGTTGAGTGGCGTCAAACTTCGCTGACTGTCCGCGCACACCCGACTCAAAAGCCAGGATCGTCCCCAGTGACCTCACACTGGTGCCGAGTTGACCATCGAAGGCTTCATGCAGCAGGACCTGCTCTCCCGGAGGCGATGGCAAAGTGCGCAGCGCCTCCTTCTCCCAGCTCGTGATCTCGGAGGCGAGTGAAGTTTGCAGCAGCGCAAATGCCTTCGTGGCCTCGCCCCTCGCGGCTTGCAAATCCGCCAACTCCCGCTGCTGCTGAAGCGATGGCACCTCGATCAGTGGTGGCGGATTATCCTGCGTGATCAGCCCGGATTCCGGCACGTTGTTGAAGAAGGCAAAAAGTTGATAGAAGTCGCGCTGGGAAATGGGATCGAACTTGTGGTCATGGCACTGCGCACAGCCCGCCGTAAGCCCCAGCCAGGTCGTCATTGTCGTATCCACCCGGTCGATGACGTATTCGGTGCGGAACTCCTCGTCAATGATGCCGGTCTCGTTGTTGGCGATATGATTGCGGTTGAAGCCGGTGGCAATGCGTTGCGATAGGGTCGGGTTGGGCAGCAAGTCGCCCGCTAGTTGCTCGATGGTGAACTGATCGAACGGCATGTTGGCGTTGAAAGCGGCAATCACCCAGTCCCGCCAGAGCCACATCTGGCGTGGCTTGTCGCTGAAATAACCATTCGTATCCGCGTAGCGCGCGGCATCCAGCCAGCTCACGGCCAGGTGTTCGCCAAAGTGCTCGGATTGCAGCAGTCGATTTACCACCCGCTCATAACAGGCCTCGAGGTCAGCGCCTGGCTTGCGGAGCTCGGCGGTGAAGGCTTTCAACTCCGCCAGGGTCGGCGGCAGCCCGGTAAGATCGAGCGTCACTCGGCGCAGCAGTGTTTCCGCGCTGGCCTCTGGAGAATGCTGCAGACCACTTTCCCGCAGTTTGGCGGCCACGAATTCATCAATCGGATTCGTGAACGATTTGCCACGCGCCACCCTCGGCGCTGATGACTTCACCAGTGGCTCAAAAGCCCAGTGCTTCTGATAAACTGCGCCATCCGCGACCCACTTCCGCAGCGCGGCGATCTGTGCGTTCGAGAGTCGCTTGTGTGCTTTCCGTGGGGGCATGACTTCGTCCTCGTCCGCTGTGGTGATGCGGGCGACCAGCTCGCTCTTCTTGGGATCGCCGGGCACGATGGCTACCACGCCTGACTTGGCCGGCTTGAGCGCCTCCTCTCTCACGTCGAGACGCAAACCCGCCTTGCGAGCCTTTGCGTCCGGCCCATGACAGGCGAAGCAGTGTTCCGAAAGGATTGGACGGATCACCCGGTTGAAACTCGCATCTTCCGACCTTGCCAGCGTAGGCATTGTCAGCGAAAGCATGACGAAAAGATGAAGGATCTTCCTCGTGGGCTTCGCCAATCGGGTGTTCATAATCTAACTACGGATAGGTAAATGTAAGCACTGGCACGATACCAGCAGAAAGCGTAAAATCACAGCAACTGATGGCCATGGTGGACGCGTTGGAAACGCAGGTCGCCGCCTCCCGCGCCACCGCCGCGAACCCCGGCTTTTTCGACCTCGCCATCGCCTCCCTCGCAGCGCCAAACACCGTTGGCAACTGCCCACTGCATTTCGTTCCACGACACCAATGATTATTCGATTGATTGGCGGTCATTTTCGTGCCTTTGACATCTATTGCGTCAATTCCTTGGACTCTCGAAAACATGTGCGCCTGTCTGCCACGGCGATTTGTTTCGGCACCGCTGCGGTCCGGGCCGACGTTGCAGACATCCCCCTGTCCCTCTACTTGGCGATGTTCCCGAAACGCTCGCCGTCTTTGAGAAAATTGATCCAGTATTTGGCACCCATGATGTATCGGTTCTCGGCAGGCAGGCCCTTCAGGACGGCGGGATCGCCCAACTCCCGGAACAACGGATGGCGCGGATCGAACAGGTTGAACGTATAGATTCCGTCCACCCCGGCAGCCCAGGCGTCCAGTGCCTCGCCCCGCCACAGCTTGTCTTCCGCTTGCAGACGCGAAGCGCTGAGGCACGCATAGACTGGCACATCGTGTTCATGGCCCATGCGCACCATCGTTTGCCAGGGCTCCAGATGGAAATAGCAGCCGCCCACGATCAGCACGTCAATCAGGCCGTCCTTGAGCCACTTTTCCACATCGAGCCCGATTGCCCTGGCATAACCCGGCGAGTCCATCACGCGCACCGCAATCAAGAGCGGGCGGCTCCGGCCGCGGGCCGCCTCCAGCGTGCCGCGACGCACCTGCGCGAGCAGGGCGGTCATCTTGTCGCATTGACCCTGGGTCACCGGCTCCCCAAGCACCTGCGTCTTGAAGAAGAGGGGGTGCCGGAAGAAATCCAGCTCGATCCCGTCGATGTCGTAGCGCGTGGCCACGTCCATGCAGATGCGGAAGATTTTTTCACGCACCGCGTCCATGTCGTAATTCAACGCCGACCAGCGGCCTCCGCCATAGGACATCTTCCCGCCCTTGCTCCCCATCAGGCACTCGGGGTGGGATTGCTTCCATTTGGTCAGCAGCGCGGCATCACCCGAGTCATGCGTGTCGTTCATTCGCATGCTCCAGAACACCTCCCACTTTTGGCGATGGCCGAATTCGACCACGGTTTTCAGCGCGTCGCCCCCCGCCTTGATGAGTTCCCGCGCGATCGTTGGAACGCCCTGATCGGCGGCTTCCATGAGTTCAGATTCGTCGCTCTGGTGCAGGTAGGAGTTAAAGACGCCCGTGCAGTAAAAGAGCGAGTCCACTTGGGAACCGACCAGGGGCGACGTTCTCGCCCGCAGGAAATCCTCGTGGATGTTCTTATGATCGGTCGTGATGCTGAATTCCTTGCCGCCCATCATGAAACAGTCATTCCCATCGTTGTTCATGATGATCCGGCGTTTGCGCCATGCCGCCTCGCGTTGCCGCGCCTTCATGCCGTCCGGCACGATGTTCTTTCCCGCGGAGGTGGCCGCCACGGTTGTCACCGTCTTGTCTTCAGTCACGACCGGGGGCTTGATTGAGTCGTCGCCAAAGACCGCGGACCAACTGTGAACTGCCGCGAGAATGAATGCCGTAGCTTTCAATGTGCTCATGATTCGTGAGTGGGTGTTTGAATTGCAAGCGGGGACCGGCCAAGCCTGTAACGCAAATTTGCGGAGCCGGCGAGGTTCGGGCCAGCGGTCCGACACAAGCCTGCCCAGCAACGGCGCTGTTCACCACGCTGGCAGGCGGAATGCGGAATGCGGAATGCGGAGTGGCGCGGCAGCCAAGGCTTTCATGGCGGTAGGTTAACGAAGGGACGGAAGTGGGTCCAAGCTTGAAATCCCCATCGGCAGGGAGCGCGGAGGCTCATGCCCGCAACTGCTGCGAACGGCGGCGGGCGGAACGGCGGACGTGGACGTCCGCGCTCCAGAGCTCACCGGCCTTCCACCCAGCTCAAGGGGAACTTCGCGAAGTGCAGCTCGGGGCGATACGGCTGGCCGGCGCGGGAGAGTTCGTAGAGGAGGCCGACTTCGCCGTCGCCGAGGCGGGCGAGGCTGGAGTATTCCGTCGCGCCGGGGTCGAACACGCGGGCGACGGGCCAGGTGCGGCCTTCATCGCGGCTGAGGCGCAGGGTCAGGGCGCGGCGCGTGGTGCCGGGCGGGTTGCTGAAGAGCCAAAGTGTGTCGTGGGGTGTGCGCCACGCGAGGAGCGCGGCTTGGCAGGCAGGTTCGGGCAACTGCGACTCCAGCACGGGCGCGGACCAGGTGCGCCCGCCGTCCTTGCTCTCGGCGAGGGTGCGGCGGAACTGCTTGTTCGTCCCGCGCATGTTCAGCACCACCGTCCCGTCGCGCCGCTCGGCGGCCTGGCATTCGGCGGTGTGCTCGCCGACGGTCTCGCTCAGTTGCCACGTCGCGCCGTGGTCGTCGCTGAAGAGCGCGTGGCTGCGATACATTTGGCTCGGCTCGGTGTGGTAGCTGGGGATGAGGAGGCGTCCGCTGGCAAGCTGGATGCCGATGCCCGGGCCGGTGCCATACCAACGCCAGTCGGGTCGCCGGCCGGTGGCCGAGAGGTCGCGCGGGGCGGACCAAGTCAACCCATCGTCGGTGCTGTGGGTGAGCCAGACGGTGGTGGGGGCGGGGCTTTCGCCGGCGACGATTTGCTTCTCGGTGAACTTGCCCGGGCTGCGGGTGAAGGGGAGCCAGAGGGTGCCGGTGGCGCGGTCCACGACGGGGCAGGGGTTGCCGAGGGTGTCGGCGTCGAGGTCGGCGATTTTTTGTTCGGGCAGCCAGGACTGGCCGTGGTTGGTGCTGCGGCGCAGGACGAGGTCAATGTCGCCGACGAGGCCGCCGCCGCCCACGCGGCCTTCGGCGAAGGCGAGCACGGTGCCCTGGGTGGAGACGAGCAGCGCGGGGATGCGGTAGCGCGCGTAGCCGGTGCCCGAGACGAAGAGGGGCTGGGTGGGGAGCTCGGCGGCGGGCAGGGACGCGGCGAGGAGCAGGCAGAGGTAGGTGAGACGATGGTGCATGGCTGGGGCGCAGGGTAGCTGAAGTCAGGAAGATTGAGTCAGGAAAATTTTTCTGGACTCAGGATTGGAGTGACCACGAAGGGGCGCATAGCTTCACTGGGCGGAAATTCAGCGGCCGGGGCAAATCGTCTGCCGACGCAAAAACTCCCCGGCCGCGAGCACGGACGGGGAGTTCGAGAGCCGTGGGGCGGGCTTACTTCTTTTCGGCCACGCCGAGTTCTTTGAGCTTGGCGGCGATGTCGGTGGCGGTGGTGGCGGGCTTCACCGCTTTGTCCACGTGCAGGATTTTGCCGTCCTTGCCGATGTAGTAGGTCCAGCGGGAGGCCATGCCTTTTTCGTTCAGGACGCCGAGGGCTTTGGCCGTGTCTTTCTTCGGGTCGCTGAGGATGGCCGGGTTAGATGCGCATGGTTAGCGAACCAACCGCCTCGGCGGCGGAGCAATGACGTAAAGAGCTGGAGTCTGACACTGCCTTGTCTATCGGGCACTTGCGTGTCCAGCTCTTCAGGAGGCCACACGGTCATACAAGTAAATCTCTGGTGTGGTCACGAAGCGCCTGCTCTCTGGCAGGTGCTGCAATCTCTCGCGCAACAATGACTCCATCTCTAATCCAAATGGTCTCGCCGTAGCCTCCGGCAATAAATCCCTCAGTGCCGAAAAGCTGTGAAGCAGACTCAGCAGTGAGGCAGTCCGTGTCGAGAACCACCAAATCGAGTAAGCTATCCGCCGAGGAGCGAATGATCTCGTTGGCCCGCCGCAAAACGGAACTAGGAGATGAGTTCGACGGCGAAACAGTCTACAACGGCAAAAGTCTCCGACATCTCTACGACGCCTGACGCAGAGTCTTTATCCGCGCCAGCTCCGTCGGGGCGTTCCCCGTGGGCATGGAGCCACCCACCAAGAGCATGGAGAAGCCGATGTTAGATAGTCGAGGCCTAATGGATCCGAACTGTTTATTGGCCCATTGCTGCAAAAGCTATATAGGTTACTGAGTCGTTCATATTCCGTCTGAAAGACACTGTTATTTCGCATTTGATCCCATCACTCTGATTTCTCGCACTCGCATCCCTTTACAAAGTTTTCCCTCGGCGTCTCGTAGATTGAAATCGGAATAAGCCAGCAGGGCTCGGTCGTCGC
>Ga0208942_1000618_pt1 | contig 13894 bp, 16 predicted proteins | sample GreLakmeSU08MSRF_FD_187704 | JGI IMG/M metagenome (GOLD analysis project Ga0208942, IMG submission 187704) | Freshwater lentic microbial communities from great Laurentian Lakes, MI, USA - Great Lakes metaG SU08MSRF (SPAdes) | ecosystem: Environmental > Aquatic > Freshwater > Lake | place: Great...
AGCCTGGAAAAACTAGAAGAAATTCGGCAAGTTGCAGAAAATATTTACCCCTTGTCTGTTCCTTTAAAAGTAGACATAAAACGGTTGACTACTCTTTTAGAAACAGATATAGTAATAGATGAACTAGGTAAAACTATACCGTTTCAAAAGGAACCTTATGCAAAACAACAGCGCAACAGTATCACAAATTCACAAAGCAATCCTGGCAGTAGACACAGCCTTGGATAAGGCATCTTCAGAAAGGACTTACCGGCTTCAGATGGGCATCCTTCTGCAAGGCCAAAGCGGCCTGTCGTTAAGTGTTTTAAAGGATAGCTTACAGCACTTTAGCTCTGCTATTGCACAGCTAGACCCTCAGATGCAGGCCTCTCTTACTATGGACCTGGCAGGGGAAGATTTAGAACTAGCTGCTGTATTTAAAGAAGCCCAGGAAGCAATAGCAGTAGTTCCAGAAGAGGCACAAAATGGCGTTGAAGCCTCAAAAGCTAGTTAAACACATGCTGTTTATAGACCCAGCTAGCATCTCGTCTGGCTGGGCCTATTTTAAGAGCCAAAAGCTAGAAGCTCATGGCTCTGTAGTTATAGCTCAAAAGATGGAGCCTTTCCTGCGCTTGATGCAGGTTTACTATTCTTATTTAGAGCTTGCTAACTCCGACATGGGCCAGCGTATACAAGAGGTACACATTGAACAGCTTCCAAGGCGTTGCCATATTTATACTCATTATTCTGTCGCTGTTGCCGGTATTGCTTTTGCTAGCAGTGACTGCCAAGTATGGGGTGACATTCCGGTCAAAGCGTGGCAGAAGTATACAGATTGGCATGGTCAAAGGACAATGCTCAAGGGATATGACGTTCAAACAGAAGACGAACTCGCAGCTATAGGGATGGGTCTTTATTATGTCAACAAAAAGTAAAGTTTTGTTTTTAGATATTGAGACTTCGCCAAATTTGGCTTATGTGTGGGGCAAGTGGCAGCAAGATGTCATAGCTTACAAAGAAGAGTGGCAAATCCTATCTTATGCCTATAAATGGCAAGGAACTGCTAAAATCGGCTGTACTTCCCAACGGACTTTTAGAAGCATTTCTGACAAGGATGTTGTCAAATCTCTCTGGAAGTTGCTTAACCAAGCCGACATTGTTATTGCTCACAACGGCGATGTGTTTGACCTTAAGAAAGCTAACGCCCGCTTCTTGTTTTACAACCTACCCCCAACACGAAAATATGCCTCTGTAGATACCCTTAAAATAGCTCGCAAATACTTCAAGTTTAACAGCAACAAGCTTAACGACCTTGGAGAGCACTTAGGTCTAGGGTCTAAGCTAAAGCACCAAGGCTTTGCTATGTGGCTCGGCTGCATGTCAGGCGAAGCTAAAAGCTGGGATTTGATGGAAAAGTATAACATGCAAGACGTGTCTCTTTTAGAGAAGGTTTACCTGCGTCTGCTTCCCTGGGCTGAGCGTCATCCTAACATAGCATTAATTGAAGGAGTTCCTGGAGGGTGTAACAAGTGTGGCTCATCTCTCTTAACTAGAGACGGTTTTAACTATACTGCTACGGTCAAAAAACAAGTCTGGGCCTGCTCTAAATGTGGCGGCCACCAGCTTACCTCTTATAAAGTACCTGTTTCAAAAAGGAGGTTATCATGACAAAACCTAGATTTCATCCTAAGCTTCCTATAGTGCTAATAGAGTCTGTAGACCATTGCATGGACACGCCGGTCAAGCTAGACGAAAAAAACATGCAGTTTCACGTCGTAGGGGTTTTGTTTGCAGAGACTAAAAAAGCCTGGTATTTAGCTTCTTGGATTATGAACAAAGATTATAATGACCACAACAACGAAGGTTTTATGATCTTAAAAATGCCTGGCTCTACGCTTAAAATTTTAGGTTACTTAAATAAAGCTAAAAAAAAACAAGGGAAGGGAGCTACCAAGTGACTCCTGAAAAAGCCATAGCTATCATGCTGAAGAAAATAGCTGCTTTAGATGAGACTATAAAAGAAATGCGAGCACAGGTTTATGCTGTAGAAGACCAAATAGCAATCTTAGAAGACCGCTTTAGCACTATGATGGAGTCTAGCTCTATTTTTTTGGAAGACGACGAGGACGAGCTAGAGTAGCTGTAAAAGTGATAAGGGGGTATGCAACAAATGCAGCAATTATGCCCATAAAATGTGCCGCATTACCTACCCCGCTAGGAAAACTGAGTCCCTCATAAGCAGCTATACCTTGCCGAAAAAGAAAGAAAATCAGCACAGCTCTTAGCATATATTTGTAAAGCCTAGGGCCGTCAAAGCTTAAGATTGCAAGGGCTACCATCCCAAATACTGCCCCACTACTACCTATCATTCCTGAGCTTTTAAACAGAGAAAAGTATTCTGCTATTAGCTGTCCAGCTAAGGCAGCTAAGCCAAAGCAAACGAACAGGCGAACAAACTTTTTAATACTTTTTAACCTAGTTTCTAAGTATAGCATGTAAGGAAGGCCAAAGACAAAGTTGCCAGTTAAGTGCTGCCAGTTAGCATGGCTTACCATGTGAGTAAAAGCTCTAGCAAACATCTGAAGACCTATTGGCATGTTATATACAAAAGCTGTCTGGTCTGGAGAGAACCCCTGTAACAGTAGCCATCCTACCACAAATAACCCTAAAGTAGCCATTTAGCTCCTAAGCTGACTAGGATCGAGACTGCGCCAGCCATTCCAGCTACTCTAACTCTAGTTCTGTCTAAGTTAAGTTTGACCTGTCTTAGGTCTTCTTTAATCTCGATGAATTGCTTGTCTGCTTCTAGGGTATGGTTTCTAGTTACAGCTTCTAGCACAGCTAGCTTTTTGTCTATTTTGTGTAGCAGATTTAGAGTTGTCATTTAAAAAACCTCGCAGGAAAGTCTAAGATTTTCATAACATGGTCGTCCCACTTCCAAGGTGTGTAGTGCGCTAGCACTTTTAGCACTCCTATTAGAGTAAACAACGCTTGTACTATTTCAAGTATGCTTGTAAGGTTCATTTTGTACCTTTATAGCTACCCATTGGCTTACCCATAGCGTCCAGGCGGTTTATATTTCCAGCTGCATCAAGGTTCCAAGTACTTTGATCCTTCTTACCACCCCTTGCACGCTGCATATCCCTAAGGCCATCCTGGATGTTTTCATATTTCATAAAAGGTTGTGTCACTCTAAAAAACTTATTAGTAATTCTTCCTTCTGGAAATACTTGCTTAAGTATTTGAATCTTACCTGCAAGAATTTGCCAGGCCTCTTTCTGTGCTTCTGGGTCCTCCGGTGTATTTTTAACACTTCGGGCATAGTTTAGTTGTAAATTTAAATCTGCTACCTGCTCGTTAGTTAAATTAAGAACATCCATCTCTTTTTTAGATACCACAAATTTTGTGTCTGATTTAGCAAAATAGTTTTTTAACTTGGCAACATTTGGGGTAAGATTTTCCCTAGTTCTTTGATCTTGAATAAGTTTTCCCGCTACTTGAGCTTTACTATCATCTGGCTGTTCTTTAATAAACTTTTGAACTGCACTAGATGGTTTTATACCCCCAGGATTAAAAGAAGGATAGTCTTTAAAGTTATTAGTCTCATGTAAAACTTGAGATAAAAAAACCCGTGGGTCTTTGTTGTTCTCTATAGCAAACTGGACAATATTATCTCTTAGCTGATAGTCTTTTTGCTTTATAAAAGGTATTTGTTTTTCTCCGTCAAGTACCCCTTGTAGATAGTTTGGATTGCCTGCATATCCGGAGCTAATCTGTCCAGCTATATCTTCTTTCGTGAGATTGCGGTCATGTGACAAAGCATCTCTCCAAGGAGGTGCCAAAACTAAAGGAACTTTAGGCACCACATAGTTAGGTGGAGGAGCTGGCTGCACAGGAGCTACTATAGCTGGCGGTGTAGCTTGAGCAGCAGAAGATAAGGTAGCTATCAACGGCATTATAGCTTTGAAAGGATTCATGGAAATAGCTCTCCCTTATTTTTAGTAAATGGAAACTTCTTCTCTTTAATCTCAGCAAGCTTTTTTCTAGGGTCAAACGTGCCGGTCATAATCTCCTTAAGAGAATTTTTTGGCATCGGGGTAACAGTGCCTAAAAGGTCTTTAGCTATAATTAAAGGACCTGGGGTCATCCCACGTTCTATAAGGTCTACAAAGCCTGACCAAGGATGAGAGCCTTTTGGCAAGTTATAGCCAGTAATTGCAGTAAACCCTACCATATAAGACAAAGGCACTAGGACTTGCTTAGCTAAGACCATAGGCTTTCCTTCAGCTATTGCTTCTGCTGCTCTAGCCAGTATGTTACGAGTATAAGTAGTAAACGGGAACATCTGCCCCAGAACGCTCCTCATAAGCTCTGGCTTGTCTGCCATGCTATAGGTAGCGTTGACTCTTTGAGTGATAAGAAGAGCATAAATGTCTCTAGCATTTTCCATGCCCCCAGCAATGAAAGCCTTGCTTATCAAAGACCTCTGAGCAGTAGTCAAAGCAGACTGGCTTAGCAGCTTCTGGATAGAAGCAGGGCCTCCGTTTTGCCAATAAAAGTTCCACTTGTTTTCAGACCCTAAAATATTATCTACTCTGTTTTTCATCTCCCCAGCTCCCATAGTATGCTTTGCTACAAAAGCTCCAGGCTTGTTGATAAAGTCGATAGCTTTAGCTATCTGGTTAGTAGGGGCATTAGTAAACTGGTCGTCTAGCTGCTGGAAGTTGTCAGCAAGAGATGCTTTTAAGAGTGTTTTAGCATGAGCTATTCTATCTCTGCCTGCTTTGGTAAACACGTTAGAGCCATCCCTAACCCCTGAGGCAGCCCAGCTAGGGCCTAGCTCGATGCTCCCCATCATAGGGCCTTGCATATATTGCTTAACTATAGAATTAGGGTTAGTGCCAACAAGGTTAACATAAAGTGCTCTAGTGCCAGCGTCAGATATCTGCTTCATAGCAGAGTCTGGGTCTGGGAGCAGCTTGACAAAAGCTGCTATGTCTTCTCGGTTAGCTTTAAGCAGGTGTGCTCCGAAAAGCTGAGCAACTTCCTTTTCGCCGTCTAAGTGAAACATGTCTATCATGTACTTCTTAAAAGCTTCAGCTTCGTTCGTAAGCCCTGACAGCCGTAGCTGGTTCAAAGTAGCTATGCCTTCGTCTAAGGCTGGAGCTATATATTCAGCTTTGTTGACTTCGCTAAGGTAGCGGTTCATAAGGTTATAAACGTCGGTCTCATGCAAGCCAGGTATAAACTCTCCGCTAGTCCTAGCTCTTAGCAAAGCAGGGTTTAAAGTTGAGTCGGTGCTAGACTTAACAACGTCAGAAGACAGCTCTCTGATAGGTATGTAGCCTGGGATTTTAGGAATCCCTAAGCGGTCTGCTGTAGCGTCAAAAAAACTTCTAAATTGCGACAAAACCTGAGCTTCTTCAGGAGTAAATTGCTTCAGCGTAGCTGGGATGTTAACCTTGCCTGGGATATAAAGAGCAGAAGGGTCAAAGGCGATTGTTCCGTCAGCTTGAGTTCTAAAGTATTGCAGGTCTGAAACTACGGAGTCTTTGTTCTTTAAGGGGGCAAGTATCTCAGAAATGATTCCTTTTTGCTCTGCCATGCTGTTAGAAGCTTTAGTAAAAGCAAAGACGAAGTTCTGAGTAGTATCTCCTACAGGTACGCCGGTCTTCTTCTGTATCTGGCCATAGCGAAACAGCTCGCCTATGATATCAACCTTGCTCATCTTTTCGCTGACAGGTTTAATCCCGTTTGCCCCTAGAGTTTCTTGGTAGATAGCAACTCTGAGCTGTCCTGCTTTGTCTGCTGGAACTATACCCTGTTCTACTAGCAGGTCTACTTGCTTAGCTCTAGCTAGAGCTTCTGCATGTATAATCTCAGGAGTGCTCGTAGAGCCAAACATGCGGTCCCAGTCTACTTTGCTGTGAACGACAACCTTGTTGTCTACTACAGCTTGCTTCATCTGTTCTTGCTTAACTAAGTTATCCCTTAGCTTTTCTGTAAGCTCTTCCAGTTTTCCACTTTTTAGCTGTCTAGCTGTTTGTATCTGTTTAAGCAACTTTGTTCGGTCGGTAAGTAGCTCTTCTCCTACAGTAATAGCTTTGCTAGAAAGTTGGTTTAAAGTTACTTTCTCTGCTAGGTTAGCTTGTGCTGCTAAGCCTTCTGCTGAGCTTTGTAGCTGAGTCCTATATATAAGACGCTGGTCCCTAGATAGTCCTCTGGAGACTTCAACGTCGGCGATATCCCCTGCAATATCTTGCAAGACCTGTTGCTGAGCTAGCCGCTGTCCTTGTAGCCTGCTTACTTTAACAGGACTTGTACTTTGCTGAAGTCCCATGACTTCTTGGTCAAGTGCCCGAATCTTCTCTAAAGCTCCAACTTTCTTGCTTTCTAAAGAGCTTACCCTGTCGTTAAAAACTGTAGGGTCTTCAATGCTGTCGTCAAAAGTAGATAGCTTGTCTTTTAAGTTCTGGAGGGTAGTTTCTTTTTTGCTGGTAGCTTCAGCAGCTTGGCGGCTGAGCCTGTCAACTTTAGAGGCTGCTGTTTCTTTAAGAGATATTTCTTTGTCTAAGATAGGGCTAACTTTTGCAGCATATTTTTCTGCCCTAGCTATAGCTTGGGTCTCGTACTTAGCTTGGCTCTCAAGAAGACCTTTTAGCTCGTCTTTTAGAGCACCTTGCACAGCTGGGCTGTCAAAGTTCTTAGCTACGTCTTTAGGGACTATGGCGGTCTCTAGAGGCTCAAAGCCTTGCCGGTACTTCGGGAATGTCTCTTTGATCCCTACGTTGCTAGGAGCTAAAGCTCCTCCTGCAAACTGCACTGCTGTCTCAGAGAGGTTTTGAGGGGCAAAGTTAAGTGCTTCTCCAAGCTTGGTAGGAAGTTTAGAAATCCCTTCGGCAACTAAACCTTGCAGAGGAGGCAAGCCTTGTCTCTTAGCTTCCTGGTTCAACGGAGCTAAGGCCTGTTCCTCGTTCTGCTTGGCAGCTTGAACTAAGCTGACTGGAAGGCTAGCATTTAAGATTCCAGAGAGGAAAGACTGCTGGTTTCTGTCAGCCATGCTTTTAAGTTCTTGCTCTTTCTCATAAGGGCTAGGGAAGTTTTTCTTTATAGCTTCCCCCATCTGAACAACGTCGGGCATTTCTGCTGGGATAGGCAGCGTAGATTCGGCAGCAGCTTTAGCTGCTGGCTGGTTTGCTTTGTCATATAGCTCCCCAGCAGCCTGGTTTACTTCGTCAGGAGACATAGAGTCAGGGAAGTTGACTTGTCCTACAGATGGTATATTTACTAGGGGCATATTGTTCTCTCTATTATTTTACACCAGCCGGAGTATCCTTTGTAGCTGGAACATATTGAAGAATTTTCTGTGTAGGCTGGCCGTTAGGTTGGACCTTAAATTGTTGACCTCCAATGTTCCAGAAATTTGATATACTAGGTTCCCGCATTATATCCCCTAGTACACCTTCTCTTTTATCCTTAGGTATAGTAGCATTTACTCGATTTATAGCATCTTGAGGAGTTGGAATACTACCATCTGCTATACCTTTAAGTATATTTCTTGCAGGGTCATTTTTGACTGCTAAAGCTTCTGCCGCTATACCAGTGTTCCGAGCCTCTTTTTCTATTGCCCTATTCTCTTTAAGATTTTTTGCTGTTACTTCATCTTTTCTTAGAGTATTCATCAAGCTTTGATTTTCGATACTTCTAACATCTCTAGCATCTTCTCTGGCACCGGTCTTGACAGCTTGCTGCATGTAAAAGTTCTGCCTAGCATCCTGGATTTCTTGCCGTCTGAGCTGTAAAGCGTTCTGCTGAGCTTGCTGAGCTAGCTGAGCACGTTGCTGGTCTTGCTGGTTAAGGCTTTGCGACAAGTTAACTAGAGGCTGGCCTGCATCTCCCTTGCCAGTTAAGGCTCCAGCAGTGCTTGCTCCTGCCCCACCTATTGCACTTAGTAAACTTGCTGTTCCTGGTCCACCCATAGTTGTCTCCTTCAATTAACTATTTCTCTTCCCATTTTTGGCTAGTAGCTTCCATAGCTTGACCTGTGCTGCCAAGTAAGCCCTTCATAGCATCTAAAGGTGCTCCTTTGGCTCCGAGCTGCTTTAAGACAGAAGCGTTGCCAGCTTCTAAGCCTTGGATTCTGCCCTGGTTCTGCATCTGCTCACGCTGTCCTTGCTGCTGGAAGGCATTAAACAAGGCTGGGTTTGCGTTAAGCCTGGTCTTCATGTCAACCTGTCTTTGCAAGATACCTCCAGCTCCTGGCTGAGCTTGGAACTGCTTTGCAATAGCTGCTTTCTGAGCTGCTGCTTGCTGTCCCATGCCTTGAGTAGCTTGAGCTGCTAAGCCTTTAGTTATAGCATCTGGAGCTGCGTTAAACTGTGCTCCAAAGCCTGTAGTCTGCATCTGGCCTGCTGCTTGGTCAGCTGCTTTTGTGTAAGGGTCTATCTTGTCTTGGTACTGCCCTAAGATTTCTTTATATTTTGCTAACATTTCAGGATCAAAAGTGCTTCCTGAAGTTGTTCTGCTTTTGCCGCCGCCCATATGTTTCTCCTTTAAGATCGAGATAAATTAATTAAGCTGTTCATTAAACTGTCTCCGCTAGCTCCGCTCTGAGGTCCATACTGATTTTGTGTATAGTTTGCAGGACCACTTGGAGAAGACTTTGCTAAGTTCATTCCAGTATTTAAAGTTGAGCTGCCAGCGTTGATAGCTGCTGTGTAGTCTGCTTTCGTCCAAGGTGCAGCAGCTTTTGAGTCAGCTATAATGTTAGCAGCTTGGTTGTTTAAATTTTGAGACCTAGAGGTGTCACCAAATTGAACTAACAAAGAATCACTTTGTGCGCCAGGCTTAAACTCTGAAACCCCAGCACTAGTTAAATCTTGGGACAGCGGGCTATCGGTAGGTAATTTAGTACCTTCTTGGAGAGCTGACAATAAATTGGATGAAGATGGAGCTATGTTGCTTGTAACAGATGCTGGAATGTTTGCTCCTACTGAGCCAAGGCTATTATCTACAAACAGGCTAGGAGCTACTGTGTTTGTAGCTGACTGGCCAAGATTTGCAATAGCTGAAGCTGACTGTCCAGCAGCTTCTGATAAGACAGGAGTAGCTAGCTGAGAAGCAGCTTCTGTAGCTGAGACTATTGGAGCAGCAGCCTGAGCAGCAGCGTCAGTAATTGCCCCTGAAACTACAGGAGTAGCAGCCTGCTTAATACTTTCGCCTAATAAACTAGATACACCTAGCCCTGCGCCACCAGTTACTCCACCGATTGCCCCACCTATAAGTCCGTCAGTTAAGACTGATCCAAAGGGTTTCTTCTGGATGACAGCTTTTGCCATACTCAGGCCTGCTCCTACTGCTGCTGTTATTCCTATTGCTGCCATAGTCATATAAATTTCCTTCTACTAAGCCGAAGATACCAAAGGTAGCTTCAGGACATTGCCAACGCTGTACATAGCAGTTGGGTCTTCTTCTGTAAGTTCTTTTTCAAGCTCTGCAACGTCTGTCTTGTCAGTCTTGTGCATCGTGATGCAAACAGTATCTTCTAGCATCAAAAGGACTCTCTTAGTCCCAGGGAGAGAGACTGCTACGTCTCCAGCTACATAGTTGCGGGTCTCTAGCTCAGTCCAGACTGTGCAAGCTCCCTTAACACAAAGAAAGAGGTGTAAAGAAGTATGTACTCTTCCTACTACTAGCGAGCCTTTTGGCATAGTAATTTTTCTGCAATACATCCCGTTAGCAAAGTAGTGCTCAGTAGGCAGCTCTATCTGTGGGAAGCTGGAAGCTGCTGCTTGCAGGCTCCAGATGTCTTCTAGAGTAGGAGTGGCTAAGGCTATGTTTGTTAGTTCGTGCATACTTAGGTTTTGATGATATAGTTTAAGACAATTGCTGACTGTACATTATTGTGAGCAGCATTTCCTCCAGAAGAATTAACATTATGGCTGTGTGCTCCAGCAGCTTCTATTATAGGTATTACACCTGCATAATAATTTAAACTTGTTGCACCCCCACCAGGAGAAGTTATATTTACATAAGCTGATGCTGTCACATTAAAATTTTGTGTAAAACCATTTGCTAGCCTGTGGGTATGACTTCCCTGTGTGTCTGTTGTATGCGTGTGACCTGCCAGCTCAGCTACAGATAAAGTATGAGTTTCACTTCCTCCAATATTTCCAAGAAGGTTTCCAACAGTTGCAGTTCCAGTTCCTCCAGAACCCATTATCACTCGTCTTCTCATGTCAGGCACGTTAAAGGTCGTCGTTCCATCTCCGATGCCATAGGGAGAGGCTCTTAAAGTAACTGTGGCACTAGCCGTTGCTGCTAGCGAGATAGTTAAAGTAGTGGCTCCTACAGCAGTTACTGTAGTTAAAGCTGGTATTCCTGGGCCAGAGATAAACCAGCCTACTTGGATGTTGGCAATATCACCAGCTGAAATTGCAGTAATAATTGTGGGATTAACAGTGCTACTTGTAGTACCAGTCAAACTTTTAGAGAGCACTCCTAAAAGAGCTGCATAGGCTGTCCTAGAAACTGCTGCGCCATCACAAAGTAGCCAGCCTCCTGGGACTATAAAACCTGCATAAGTTTGCACAGAGCCTGTTAAAAAAGATGTAGTCCAGCTTGTGCTATTTTTAAACTGAAACTCTTGAGAAGTGCTATCATAAATAATAGACCCTTCTACTGGAGACACTATAGCATCTTTTTCGACTGTTGTTTTGCTAGGAATAACTAAGTGAGTTGATTTAACTTGAAACGTGGTGTTAGCTCCATGCACGATGTCTATAGCAGGGATAGTAGCACTAGAGCTTAAAGCCATCTTTAGCACAGCAGCAGTAGAATTAATTTGAGCTACAGCATCTGTAATCAAGATAATAGCTTTGCCATTACCAAGCTGGCCAGATTTAGTTACTGTGACCGACGAATTAGTTCCTATGTCTGTTATGACTAAAGCTGTGGAGTTGCCGTTGCTGAGAACGTCTATAGAAGGCTGAGTCCCAGTATTAGTAATCTCGACCGCTTTCGTGGTTCCTACGTTAAAGTCTAGCTCTCCTGTAAGAGTAGCAAAGTTGTCAACGTCAAGCGTAGTAGACCAAGTAACTAGCTGATCAAAGTTGCCATTGACTTTAAGTGCTTCAGCTTTAGTTCCAGGTGTAAAGCTATTAGGTATAACTAACGTTGCCATATATCTCCTTTAAACTAAAACTCGTTGCTCTTGCTCCAGAACTGACAGCTAGGGGCAGTTGCTAAGACTGCGCCATTTCTCAGAGTAGTAGCAGCTACTACGCAGCCTTTGCTGAAGTAGCGGTATGAAATTTCAATAGCATCTTTGCCAAAGGCAGCACTTGCTGGGACTTTGACCGTAAAGGCTGGAGCAGTCGTTCCTACTGTTACGTTAGCTAGCAATTCGTCGTAGACAGAAAGAAAGATGTCTGTAGCTCCGTTGTTCTCTACCAGAAAACCATAAAGGTTTCCCTTTCCTACAAAAACTGTAGCTGCTGCTGAAAGAGCTGCAACGTATAAGTGTGACATTGCTCCTGAAGGTTGTGCTGTGATCATAAAACTCCCTATATACCTGAAAAGATGCTGCCTGCTACGCCCCAACCAAGGAGAGTAAGTGGTGCATCAATAGTTGTCTGTTTAAATACTAGCTGCATAGTTTTAGCTTTGCGATGCGGGTCATAAGTCAGCTCTGACAAAGCTGGTCCTGACCAGATAAGTTCTGGGTCAACTGCGTCGGGTGCCCAGTCATAGTTGTCCCACGTTGTACCTATTCCTAAAATTGTAAAGTCTTGGCACTTTTCTTCTTCAAAGCTAAGGTCAAAGATAGCGCAGAACTCAAAGTCATAAGTATCGTCTACTGCTTGCACAAAGATTTTAGCGTTCTTGTAAAGCTTTTGGACCATAGGGTTGCTTAGCATATAAGGTCTAGAGATGACTTTAAAGTAGATAGGCTTCAGAACAAGAGTTGACTGGTTAACGTCACTGGTCCCAGTGTTCATCTTGTAGTATTGGCCATTTTTGCCGGTATTTCCAAAGAAAATGTCTAAGCCTCCGTCAGAGGTAGCCTCAGACTGGAAAAAGCAGCCAGCTTTTAAACCTGGATAAGTAGTAGAATCTGGACCTGAACCATAAGTAGTCCAGCGAAAGTTTGGGTACTGCTGGTAGTCTCCTACGAAAGTTAAGCTAGGCTCGCTGTCAGAAGTATTAGCAAAGACCTGCATGTAGATTCGCTTGTTCTTAGAGTCGTTGACACAGCTAATTTTTGGGGTCTTAGCGGGGTTAAAATCGCAAGCTTTGATAGTAGCTTGGATAGAGGTTGCTATAGGCCTGAAGGCTTCGCCGTTCGTAGCATAGATATTGTCTCTGCCTAAGAAGACTAGCTCGTCTAGTACCATAGTCTGAGCCGAGTGAGAAACTGCCCCTACGTTCTCGCCGATCTCTCGGTACATAAAAGCTACTGAGTCTTCGTTGTTGCCTAAGTCTGGAAGCCCGATCTCTTCTAGCTTGCCGATGCTTCTCTCTTTTAAGATGATAGGAACACCTTTGATAGAGCCTGCTCCCACTATAGCGTCAGCAGACCCATATTGCCCCTCAACTGAAAATTCGTTAGCTACAGGAAAGCTTTCAGGCAGCGGTCCGTTCGGACCGAGCTTAGAAAACCGGCCTCGGTTCTGAGTCTTGTGAAAGACTAGCAGCCTGTTTCTAGCTACTACAGGAAACCTAGGTTGGTCAAAACCTTCTGCTGAATATTCACTAAGCTGAGAGTTGTCTTCTGGCATTTGCTCTGAAAGCAAAGAGTCGTCAGAAAGAACGTCTACATAAGATGTAAGGAGAGAATCTTGCTCAGCTAAAGCAAATAAGATATTTCCGTTTACTACTGTACGCCAGATTCTAGTCTTTTTAACTAGGTGATTTAGGTTTGCGTTAGCATAGCCAGGAAGAGCTATTAAAGCCATAGTTACAGTCTTGTTAGCAGCAGTAGTCGTTACAGTAAGAGAGATGTCAGACGGGCTGCTTTCAGCTATTAAGGTATTGTTTAAGTAGTAAGCATAGGTATAAGCATAAAGGTAGTCGCCTTCGTTTAATTCTCCTCCCGCTGAAACTACGGGTGGTAAGAGGAAAGTGAGATCGCCTACTTTTGAAGGGGCAGAAGTAAGGAGAGGGTTTGGGTTTGTTGGAAAAGCTATGCCTAAAGTTCTAGAAGCATTGTTAAGTGTAATCTCGTAGGCTTGAGGGGCAAGGGTGAAAGAGCTGTCAAACACAAAGAGAGAGTCTAGCACTTGAGCAAAGGAAGGCCTGCCGTTGTCGCCAAAGCCTAAGATGACTGGAACTAAGTTGACTCCTACTACTTTGCCTAAGAAGGCATTAGTCTGAGAAGACTGGTTCTGAGTTGCAAAGAGCAAAGTCTGTTTTTCTGGAGTGCTAGTCTTAAACTCTAAGCCCTGTCGGATGTTAAAACCTATAAGGTTAGGACCTACATAAGCATCGGGATATGGAGTTCCTAAGACTGGCACAAAGCCATCTCTTTTAAAGTAGCCGCCGGTACTGCCCAGGTTAGCATTTAAAGCTTCTCTGACATAGCCAGGAGACATCAAAGTCGTAGGCGAAGTTGTGTCTAAGCCTTTAGACTCTGTGTACTCAAGGTCAGCTATGTAGTTCTTAGTCCCCATAGTTAAATCCAGGAACCAGTCGGGTACTTAGCCCGTCAATGTTTGCTTCTTGCAATGACTTAATTCTAGGGTTATCAGTGTCCCCTAAGCTAGCCATGTCTGCTAAGATGTCTGCTCTAATAAGAGCTTGAGCTGCTTGCATCTTTCCAGGTGCTCTGTCGTCGTTCTCTCTGTCTAAGGCAATAGCTATAATATATTCTATTAGTCCTTCTTGAAACTTATAAGGGATGCTCCCAGAAGCAGAG
>Ga0208942_1000620_pt1 | contig 13872 bp, 4 predicted proteins | sample GreLakmeSU08MSRF_FD_187704 | JGI IMG/M metagenome (GOLD analysis project Ga0208942, IMG submission 187704) | Freshwater lentic microbial communities from great Laurentian Lakes, MI, USA - Great Lakes metaG SU08MSRF (SPAdes) | ecosystem: Environmental > Aquatic > Freshwater > Lake | place: Great...
AGTAAGCCGAAAGCTGGCCGTGACTATGTGTTAGACCCTAGTAAGGTTAACACAGATAATCCTGTTGTAGAGGCTGCTAAAGCGGAGACTGCAAAGGTTGCAGAGGCAGTAGACACACTGAAAGTTGTCGAGGAAGAGAAGGCAAAACAAGCTGCTAAGATAGCAGAAGTAACCCCGCCGCGACCTACTGCAGAAGCATTTGAAGTTGCGAGACTCAAGCGTGAAGCATATGCTAAGAGTTTGGCGGATGCAGAAGCTGCGCGTAAACCAGCAACTCCTAAAGTAGAGGAGATAGTAACTAGGTTGGAAAGTGCTAAGACTGAGACTGAAGCAGACGCAATACGTAATGAGTTGCGTGCTGAACAGCAAGCGGAGGAAATGGCCCGCATTCAAGGAGACGCTCCCCGCGACCAACCTAAGAGCTTATTAGAGGAGACACGCGGGCCTATCGTTGATATTTTGGATAAAACATATCCTCCAGTGGCGAAGAAGGATTCAACTGGTAAGCCTGTTTTGGATGATAAAGGCGCGCCTGTCATGGTTAAGAGTTGGGGCGTAACAAAAGCCTTCTTCAAGTTGATGCAACATCTTGCTAAGATTCGTAATGCTACACTAGAACCCAACATTGACCCTGCTACGGGCAAAGCGTTGTCAGGTTCTACGGCTGGATATAGAGATGGCAAAGCTGTTGTTGGAATTGGAACTGGCGCTGGTTTAGATACTATTCCACATGAGGTTGCTGGTCATATTACGCATGACTACTTGGCAAACAGCAAGTCTAAGATAGACAGGAGCAACCTCCGCAAGCATTTTGAAGCTATCGAAACTTCCGAGGCTTATGCAGCATGGCGTAAGAAGTTGAGTGAAACACCTGAGGGCAGGGATAGGTTGGCGAAAGCTGAGAGTCAAAACTACAAGCAGGGCGACATAGATGTAAATGGCGCAGTAGAGGAGTTCTCCGCCGAGATGATGGGTTATGACTTCTTGAACACTGACCGTGCTATATCAGGCGAGACTGCATTGCAACAATCCTTTAGGGATATTGTGGCACACGCTAATGTTAGATTGCGTGAGAAGCCTTCATTGAAAGACCTCCGCAGGCATATGGCTAAGCGTGCTCGTTTCGATGCTCCGTATGGCGATACTACGGTAGACATTAAGACAGTGCGTGAGGGTGATAGAAATGCTGGAGAGAGTGAGCTTCCGCTACCTCCCCCGCCTCCTCCTGAGTATGACCCTACCTTGTCTGGGCCTGAGAATATGCGACGCGCGACAGACTATTATGCCAAGTATCCACCACTGCAGAGCACAGTAGATTACTCTGGTAAAAAGCCTCTAACCGCGGAGAGTGATGGTGATATTAGACGTTATCGTAATGATTCTCCTTATGGACGCGAGCAGCCTGATAGCATACTAGATGGCATGAGCGAGGAGAACAAGCGTTTTCTTCAACGCAAGTTTAATTATGATGAAGAGGCTGCGCAGAATAGCATACGGAAGGGCTACAATAAAGAAATCAATGTTAAGCTCCAAGAGTTTGGCAATGAGGCATTTGCAGAATTGTCTACGAATGCTAACACACGTCTTCGCATGGCTAGGGATTTCTTACAGAATCCGGACGGGCCTACTTTATATTCTAAGCCTAATGCAGCTGCAGCAGATGCTAAGACATTAGTCGATGTTGCTATAGATAACTTAGGCGAACAGCGTGTGTCAAAGTTCTTAGATAGCATAGACTCTATTCGTGGTAAAGCATCATTAATAAATGAACGTAACTCTCCAGCAAGCGAGCTGAACTTCTTCGCTGACGACAAAGCTCCTATTCGCAGCGATGAAGACTTCTACAACTCTCATGCTCGCTATGCCAAGTTGCGTGATAAGCCAATAGAGCAGTGGTCGCTTGCACAGGTAGCTGACTACACGGGCATGAGTCGCCAATCTGTCAGTGAGTTGCGTAACAAGTATGGTGCTGACTATGACTTCAAGCAACACGCTGCTAATCGCTATCCTCAGATGGAACGTGTGGACACGGGAATGGAACCTCGCATAGTGGGTAAAGATAAAACCATAACCCCGAAAGTTCCATACTCTAACCAAGCTGTTAAGGATGACCAGATGGCTAACGTGCCACGTGATAGACCTAAGCAGTTAGCGATGGGTGAAATGACCGCCGACGATATAGAAACTATCCGCCGGGGCGTTGTGGATACGATGAATCCTAGCAAGACACACGCTATTAAAGGCACTGCAATGCGTAATAGTATAACGCGTGCAATGGTGCAGGATAAATATGGCAACCAGTCTAAAGAGAGTTTCAAGTCTTTTGAGAATGAGCTACAAGCTACTGTTGCTAGCCGTATTGCAGCGGAAGGCTTGGATAATGACCCTAATGTTATATACGGTAATCGTGTATTCAAGACAGCTGGACGCATTGCACAGCAAGAGTTGAAGGCGATGTATCTTAAGCATATCATAGAGAAGTCTCATTCTGGTGGTAGTTTGGATGAGTTAACTCGCATAGGTAATGCTAGGTTAGATAGTCAGGAAGCGGCTACTACAGAGTTGGCCAACTTAGAACCAGCGTTTGACTTTAATGCACCTGTTGCAGAAGCTCCTGTTGGTGAGCCTTCTGTAGTTAAAGACATTCCTTTAAGCAAGCAAGACGCCACTCCATTGCCCAAACCTGTGGAGGCTGCTAAGCCTAACATAGCCACGAAGGGTAGAACTGTAGAGGCCGCTCGACTAGAGCTTGAGAAGATGGGCGCATTTGAAATGCAAGATGAGAGTGGTAATCTTATCAATGCTAGCTCTGAGAACGCGTTAATAGCGATGGCTAAGAAGTATCCTAACAAGATTCTATCTGATGCGGAGTTTGCTGCATTGCGTGATACGTTGGATATGACAGGACGTGAGCAGCCGGAGAGTGGTCTCAATCGTGAATCTCCTCAGAGTGAGTTGAACTTCAACGACGCGGCAGAACGTAAAATAGCAGGGGCTAACATAACGCGTGCAATGGAGCTACTCGGAAGCAGTATGTATGATAAAGTGCCAGAGTTGACTATCGTCAAAGAACTTGTGCAAAATGCAAGAGACGCTGTCGACACCACAGATGTGAAAGAATTGTATCTGCATGTAAACGAGAAGCGGAATACGATTAACTTGATTGACACTGGCAAGGGCATGTTACCATCTGATATCGTTCAGTCTTATTTGCCAGCGTTTGTATCTGGCAAAACTGCTTCGGAAGGGGCCGGTGGATATGGTCTTGCTAAAATTGGCTTGTTTGGTAATGCAAATGCTTTTACCATCATAACTCGTGCTCTCACTGCTGATGGGCGGATGTTAGAGACAAAACTTGTTGGTGACGGCCCCGCTTGGCATAAATTTGTTAATGAAGGTGTCACTATACCCAGATTCGGTCTTAACAGGCCATTTGATTCATTCGACGTATCTGGAATGGAAATGTCATCTCGTTATGTCGAAGGCCTTCCTTCGGGGACAGACGTTACAATTGAGCCAAATAAAAAGATTGAATCATATCGGGCCGGCACTGAGTTCAGCAATGCTGGACGCTATGCTTCACGAGAAACGTTTTACTTGTCTAGTTCATACGGTGACAAACGACTAGGTAATACTCTTTACAATGTAGTCACTTCTCAAAGGTCAAAATATAAAGAGCTTTCTGCTGGCAAAACAAACGGTGCTGAGATTTCTATTGCGTATGACCCAACGGTAGATTTAGAGAATATCTATCGCATTCCTGTCCTTAATAACGGACTCAAGCAATTTGACATGTCTTTCAGTGAAGATGTAAAGCTGCCACCTTTGATTATTGACATTAAACCTACTATTGACGTCAGACAAGGCGACTATCCTTTCACTGTTAATCGTGATGCTATTAAAGCAGACACAAAATCTTTTGTAGAGAGCGCACTTGCAGGCATTGCAGATACCTTTAAGCAAAAGCAGCTGGAAATTTACAAAAGCCGCACGTCTGCCAATCCTCGCATAGAAGGTTCAAGGTCGGTGTTCATGGATATTTCTGGCAAACTATCTCCTGCTGAGGTGCAGGAGATAACACAGAATGCTAACATTAAAACTATTGACAAAGTTCTCAAGTCGGCACACATTGCTATATTTGACACGCTCAACAAGCGTTATGGTCTTGAATGGGAACAAGCATCTTACGCCGGTCTTGCTAATGGAGGAGATTTTTACGGTGTTCGATTTGGTGTTCCCAGCCGTGGCTCAAAGGGTGAAATGTATTATGACTTGTCGTTGGCAATAAGAGATGTGCAGGAAAAAATTAACACCGGACGGTATTCAGAGCAAGAAATGGGAACAGCTCTTGGTGAGCACATTGCAGGCACAATTTTGCATGAGGCTGCTCACCAAATATCACGTTACGAAGGCGAAACTCATGCCAGAGAGATGACTGCAATGGCTGGTTTGGTAGCTAGAGACTCAATTAAACTAATCAAACAACTAAGCAAACTATATGACAATGATAACAACAGCACAGCAAGGCAATTCTTCGACTGGTATTCCGGCATCACAAAAGGAAAAGTTGCAAGCGAGTCTGATAAGGATACTATCCTTCGCGAAGGACAAAGCCAAGAAGAACAAACATCACCAAACGCTCAAATTTCTGGAGACTCAAAGTTCTCAAGTCCTAGAATAACTTCCAAGCGTGAATCTCCTTCGTCTGCACTAAACGAGGATGATGGCCGTTTGTTCGTCACCTCGCTCGAAAAAGAACTCAAGTCTAAGGCTCGTCCCTTTAACCTGCAAGTTGACAAAGAAGGCAAGCTGAACTCTAGTGAGGTGTTGGCCCAGGTTAATAAGCTGTCTCCTATCGAGCAAGAATTGTTGAAACTAGCAGGCTTGGAGGGGTATATTAAATCTGGCGGTGATAAGGTAAGTGGGCAGGAGTTGACTACTTGGCTCAAGGAGAATGGGCCGAAAGTGGAGGTGCATAATTATGGAATGGAAGGGAACGTGAGCGAACGTAAGCGACTGCTAGATAAAATCCATGTTTGGACAGACGCTAACGGCTACATATTTGAACAGTCAGCGAACGGACTAGATGCGATAGTTTATCGCAGAAACGATCCGGAAAAACTTCCGCTTGGGACTGACCCGCTCCCCCATGAACGTCATCTTTTAGCTCCTGAACCTTTGCGTGGAATGCTTGATAAGCTGAACCAAGCTGCTGTATTCAACGAAGACTTGGGACTTCGCGCAACCACCGCATACGAAGGTGTCTCCGCGTGGGATGGTAAAGTGCCTGAGTGGACTCTCCGTGCCAGAGAAGCAATAGCTAAAGGCGAGGAACTGCCAGAGAACAAGCAGAGAGTGGATGTGGTGATACCGATGAAACCTTTGTCCGAAAGACAAGGATTCAAAGATAACGTTATGTGGTCTCCAGACGGCCTCCACGAAAACCTCCCCAACACCCTCGGATGGGCGATGATACAGTATACAGATAGTGCTGCTGTGCTGCGTAAGTATAGCCACATGCTGGATGCTGATACAGTGAAGTGGCTGCAAGCAAACCCTGATGCAAAGATAGCGGTGATGGCAGAGGCACAGAGTCAGTGGGCGCAGAAATTGCGCAAACAAAACGAGGAACTCAAGGCCGAAACTGCGCGGGCAGAAGCTCGCGGTCTGCGAATGAGCCAGATTAGGGTGGGCGGTGTGCCAAACCACCCCCTCCTCGCTGACACTAACCGTCTCATCGTCAAAGCCGCAATCGACCAAGCTCATAAAGAAGGTGCTACGCATATATTCGTGAGCGATGCTGAGACTGCGATGATTACGGAGGGGTTGGATGCACATAGCAGACAGCGTTATCCTATTGATATCATTGACGTAATTGATATATTTAAGAAAGCTGCGCCTAACAAGAAATATAAACTTGTTAGGAGTGACGGAGGTAGACCAGCTTCTGAATCGAATCCAATGGTTATTAAATCTGGTGGCGATGATTTGCTAGGTTTTGAATCCAAAGAGGGAGAGTTTGAAGCCTACAGTAAAACATCGCATGACCATAATCATGAGGCAGCATTTAACGCTTTAACTAAAATATCTAAAGCTTCTCCTGTTATAGACCAAGAAGGCGGGATGCGATTCAACTATGACTCTTCATACTTCTTGAAAGATGCCAAGGGAGAGTCTCTGACGGACAAGCGTTTCGTAACATCAGAAGATGCCGAACGCTACGCTCAGAATGTATTGCGCTTAAAGCCAGCGTCTAAGTATCCTAAAGATTGGAAAGGAGCGAGAGACGCTAGTGATTACATAATCGCGCAGGGTGACTTGCCTTCTATCGCATCTGAACTCACAGGTGATGCTGGTGTGCGTATGTCATTGGGTGAGCATAAGAATGCTTTTGATGAAAATGGTATTCGTCCTGGTAATTGGACACGTGTTGATAGCATTCCTTGGAATGACAGTATTCAGGCAAAAGATAACTTTAAGATTATTGCCGACAAACACGACCTTAAGTTTAATAGCAGTGGTTGGGGAGATAAGGATGGTTTCAGATATTCTGCTAGCATTGAAGGTGATAAAGTTGTTTTAGTTAAACAAGAAATACAACAAGTAAGACAAAACCTCATATTCAAAAATACAGACGGCACTCCTAAGACAGATGTCACTGGACGCCTCTATGACATCTCCCAGCCTGCCACTAGACGTGATGCTGGCGAACAGATGACATTGACGGGGAAGAGGTTTCAACCCGAATCATCCTTGCGTGGTGTTGAACCTGTATTAGAAGAACTCTCTCGCAATCATGGCCCTGTTGGTGAACATATGTCTGGAAAGTTCCGACTGGCCCTAGAGAACGAAACTGCATTGCGTGGTCAGTTTGCCAACAAAGCATTGGAAGAAGTGGATGGATTGTTGGTGACAGTTAAAGACCGCTTGTTGGGATACAATGACTCCACCAAGAAGATAATGAATGCGTTTGATTACATGAGTGATAACAATGCGTTACCTACTCACATAGCCATGACGCCTAAGGAAGCTGCTGCTTTCCAAGCTTTGCGTGATTTATTCACAAAGGCCCACGTAGAGCAAACAGCTAACGGCCCTATGGTAGCACGCATTGTAAGTGGTAAGACTGTATATAGCGCACCAATAAGTAATCCTTTCTACTCGCCACATATCACAGCTTCTGATGCTGTTCAAGTTCTGATGAAGAAGCCTGCTAGTATTGAGGCGCAGAAATTACGTGATGACTTCCGCGCTTATCGTATATTACAGGGTCAAACACACGCTGAGATAGATGCCGCGCTGATTAAGTTCCAACCCAATAAGTCTGGAGCTTCTCCTGTTCCTGATTATAATGCAGTGCGTTATGAAGAGGGATTAGGATTGCCTAAATCATGGCGTGAGAAGGACTTGTCTAAGGTGATGCGCAGGTATTACTCTAGATGGGGAACTGATATGGGATTCTATCGGGCCATACAGAGTGACCCTATTATGCGCCGCTTACTGGACATCAACGATGATGGACAAGGTAATATTGGCAAAGGCCACATGGCTGATACGCTACTCACCGGTGAGAACATTAAAGAAGTCAACATGAATTCTACACCCGAAGTGCAGACTATCATGCGTGACTTTAATAAGTCCTACCCCATGACTGATATTACGATTAACTCTATCAATCGTCTCGTCAAAGCATTCATGATGCAAACAGCTACTGGCACATATGACGTAGTCACAGCATTACCAATAGCTGCTAAGCTCCTACGTCCCGGCGAGGTTGGCTTGATGGGTAAGGCCATGCTCAACTGGAAACATGGTCGTCAGGTTGGTTATGATAACGGCACCATTCGTCGTGGTGCTGCTAGCGTGCAAGATTTGCGCGGATTAGATACGGGCCTGTCCGATGTAATGGATACGCTATCGTCTGGTATAAATAAGGTAACTGGCCGTGAATCATTGGAAGGTGTAGCTCGCGGGTTAACTAACGAGCTAGGATACCTAGTGAATGAATCGCGCCTGTCGCTGGCTCGTAATGGTAGCACTGCTGACATAGCTTGGTATGACAGCATGAATGTCAAAGACTGGCAAACACGCTCTGTTGATGATATAGGCAAAGAAGTAGCGGCCAGATTTACTGAGCTAAATCAAGGCACCTACGATGTTAGAGGCTTACCTCGTTGGGCAATAGAAGGCTCTTTGTCTCCTTTCTTCTCTCTGGCGAAGTGGAACATAGAGCAATTCAACAACTGGAATAAGACAGTCATTAACCCTGCGAGAAGTGGTAACTATACGCCATTGCTAATGTCTACCGTGGGTGCTATTATCGGGGGTGCTGCGGTCGAAGAAGTGCGCAAGTTATTTAACAACCGTAAACCTGTGCAACTGACCAATGAAGAATGGTGGAAGACTGGCGAAGATACAGCATATAAGCTCGCGGCCCTTGCAAGCTTGTCTGGCTATGCTGGTATTCTAGGTGAAGTAACGAAGACCGTAGCTATGGACATGCCTCGCGGTAATCGTCCACATGGATTCACATTCCCGCTTGTGGAGACTATTGCTAACACAGCAGATAGAGTTAGCCAGTTGTCTAATGCGTTGGGTGAGAATATAACACCGAGCGAGGCGTTGATTCCCTTCATACAGGGAATACTGACGGACAACATACAGATGGCTCGCGTGGGCGCACGCACACTTGAGCGCGTCACTGACCCAGAGAAGGCTGAACAGGCTAATGCTAACAGAGATAGGCGTGTGTATAAACAGGCCATAGAAGGCGAGTATGTCAATACATCATCTGCTCGCACGAATCCAATGCTACGCCCAGATGAGCGTGTGTTTAAGAAGACAGCATCACTTGAAGAAGCCGCTACTATATTGCCGAAGATAGTAGAAGACGCTGTTAAGCGCAGCGGCGGTGATTATGAGAAGCTACAGGAAGAGTTCAACAGAATGAAAGGAAACAACATACAAAGTTTCCCAAGTCCTGAGACAAGTCCTGTAGAGTTTGCCAAGCAATATGCATGGCTAGTGCAATCGCAAGGCAAAGAAGCTGCTGACAAGGCTGTTGTTAAATTCATGCAACAGCGTGAGATTAACAAAGAGAAGTCTAAATGGATACCGAAGATATGATAACTACTTATTGACGGAGAAGTAATAAATATCCTCATTCGTCTTAGGATGAGGAATGCTCTTGATAATGCCTGTGCTAACACAATAGCGCAGGCATTCTTGTAACTCCATCTCTCGCACATCATCGCTAAAGGAAATCCACAATTCCTTAAACGTCTTACCTGATACAAGAGGGTCAGAGGATTCACGACTAGCTTCTCTCATGCTCTTGATGATATTCTTCTGAATCTGAGCAAGAGGATTAGCTCCAAATGTAAGAGCATAGTGCATACGAGATTCCACATCCTCCAATATAGCCAGTGCTTTATTCACCTCGTCTAGTGTGATGATGAAGTCTGTCTTATCCGCGAAGTGAACAGAGATAGCAAGCTTCAAAGTATGAACCTTCTTACGCTCATAGTAAGAGTTCAACTTGATATTCTTATTCGCTCTCGCATGGCCCCGGGGTAACGATACCTCAAAGTAGTGCTTAAGGAATGCGCTCGCTTCCTCTGTTAGTTCTACACGGCCAACGAGTTTGGATAGCGAAAAGATGTGGCGGCGTATATCCTCGCGGTCACGACGTTGACTATCATCTAAGTCAGCAGCCTTGAACCTATGATGACGCTTAGAGAATTCATATATGAATACAATGCGTGCGCACAGACCGTCAGATAGAATAGCATTCGAGAACACACGCTGCATGAAGATTGGCGTAGTGCCTCCGAAGAATGACAAACAAGGCTTGCGCAGAAGGTCAGTGCCTTGATGTTTCGTATCATATTCATAATCCTTACAATCAAACGCGCACAGTAGAAAGTCACTGATTGCTTCTGCCTTTGACTTGTTACCGAACAGGCTAGACAATTCCTCAAGACAGAATGCCAATGACTTGTATAGATACTTACCAGTTGGTGCTAAGTCCATGTTATCTGGTAGCGTAACAGAACATGTTGACTCAGCAAGCGAGCGACATAGAGCTTCGAACGTAGTGTTATCTGCCGCGACTGGGAACATTAACTTAGGCTTCACTATCTTATTAGTCTTATCACTGGCAATCATCTCACGACCATCTGGCTGCATGATACGCATGTTACCCTCTGGCGTTTCTAATGAAGGGCGCGAACCTGTGCGTATAAGAGTCTCAAGATACACATCATTCAACTTGCTATCACTCTTCTCAAAGAAGCGAAGGAAGGAATTTATCTGGCTAATCATCAAGCCTTTACCTACACCCGCGTCTCCCACTAGGACGAAATATACATTGGGGAATAGACGCTGATAGTCCGGCCCATACCACACACGTCGCTGTAAGCAACATGACATTAGGTAGTAGAATCCCATGTTCACATAGGAATCAGGAGACTCTAAGTCTCGCGTGAGATTTCTCCATTTGTCTAGGTTGGACATATTAGATTTCTTTCATCCCTTCCAAGTTCTTCTTACCATAGCTTCCCCAGTTATGTCCGACACTGGCGGCAGCTTTCATCTTAAACTTCTCACCTCTCGGTGATACTAAATCTTGTTCCATAAAGGCCGTCATTACTTTTGCTGCTTCCTGCGCCTCCGCGATAGGCACTTGAACGAGGTAAGAATCGTGGCAGTTGTTCAACAAATCCCACTGTAGCTTGTGTGTTTCTATGTGCGCCTGTAGCTGTGTATATGCTACGTTCGTGATGGTTCCAACGGTTGACTGTGGAGTAAAGGCCAAGGCTTCCTTCAAGATGGTATCATTCCAAGCAGTAACAAACACACGAGGATAACCTTGCAAGTTACGCAACACACGCGTTGCCTGTAGCCTATCTTCTGTCCACCTATGCCACTCGCGTATCTCAGGGAATAGGCCATGATATGTTTCCAGATAATCCTCAGCCTCTTGCTTGCTCAATGCTATCTTACCTTCTGACTTCTGCAATACATTCAACTGAAATGCAGGTGCCTTCATACCATAATTGGCAGCATGACATATCATTTTTGCAATGTAATAGTAACGCTCAGATGGTTGCCAATTATCGCTGTCTTTGATGAGAGTGTCCACAATTTTCCATCCTCTGCAATCTCGAACTTTGCCGGGCGTTGCAGCAAAGATGCCCGTAAAATCAATTTCACCAGATAGTGCCTGTGTCTGTAATTTGGAACGCCATGTTTGTTCAAAAACTCTGAGAGCCACGAATACATGGGACTTAACTCCGCTAAGGAATAGTTCTCTGAAATTTCCATATGTGCATAGGTATGCTACAACTAACGCTTCCGCACCTGCTTGGTCAACTTGGACGAATACTTTACCGTCATCTGCTATAACTAGCTTGCGCAATTCCTTGCTCCAGTTCTGCATGTTTGTGCCATAGCCGAATAGCTTGCTAGATGCTAGGCGAAAGGTCTCCGTGCCTGTCAGTTTATACAAACAAGTTACGCGGGGCATATCAATCCCATTCTATTACAGTTGGTTTCAAAGGAATGCCAGCATCAGATAACTTTTCATAGCGCACATGGATACGTTTCAACATCTCAGGCTTCTTCCATATCTGTTCGCGTTCCCAATCTGTGAACCCCGAACCCACATCGAAGCATGCGCCCGAATCAAACTTACATGAAACAGACCCCAGCGTATCCGAGAACTTAGACCCTAACTCAGTGAACTTACCTGCCTTAACACCTATAACTGTAGCCCACTCATCTAACCATGCCTTACGCTTCAGCAGTTGTAGACTCCTAACCCCGGGTCTATAGAGACAATCGCCAATGCGATATATCATACCCTCAAAGCCGTGGATTTGATACGTTGCATAGAGGTCATTTGCCTGCTCTGGTGTGTGAACTTGGATGGGAAATACAAAGGTTACGCGTTGTAAATCCACCAGCTTTGGAATGATGAAGTCAGTGATGTAACCCCACCTAGTCTTGAAGCTGCCAATGGGAGCAACAAGGTCGAAGATACAATAGCCAACCTCAGCTGAGTCTGTGGATGGTGTCTCGCGATTAACTCCACATGCACCGTTGATTCTATTCAATGGCCATCCATGCTTATACAATTCACCATCCAGTATAACATCGTCAGGTAATTTAAGTGCTGCCAACTGTTCTATAATATGCGGCGCAGCTTTAATCAACTTCCTATCACGCGAGTATAGATTACCCTTGCGATAGTATGCACGGATACCATCAAGCTTAGGTTGCACAAAGCATGGGTAGGTGACACGCTTCTCTTCATACTTAGCAGCGAGCATTACTTTCATTTTCGATTTATCAGCAGCCATAATATATTATTCTTTCCAAGGAGTAAAACCAAGTGAACCAGTTTCTTTCTTAACCGCACGATAAGCTAACACAAAATCTAACATGGGATTTTCTGGATACTTTAACTTCAACTTCTGAATCTCTTTCTCACCCAGCTTAGGAGCCTTAGTAGCTGGGTTGCGATTCACAACAGAGTAACCTAATGTATCATGGAAGTATTCTATACATTGCTTTGGACTTGTGGGTAGGAAATCTTTCCCTGTCAACAGGCGCATACACCGCAGTTGTTGTGTCATCACCCTGTCGTTGTATGCTATCTTAGCATCCAGCTTTGTCTTATCATATTGCAAGCCAAGCATGGAGGTAACTAGGTATGGATATATCATACTGTTACCTTGGTCAATAGAGGGAATTAACCCGGGGACTGTAGCTGCGTGTTCCATCTGATACTTATGGACTAGCTGTGTAGTGGCCACGTCCTTCGCATTATATGCCCAGAGCTGTTCTTCTTGTTGCCTATCATGCGGCGGAATAATCCCCTCTGCCTTATGGTATGGTTCATCTGTCCACAAAGATATACAATGTCCAAGCGACTTCTCGACCTCAGGATAGCAGCGATGCTGTGCTATCATTGTATCGTAGTAGTGTCTACCTAGCATGACCTTATACATCCAGCATAATACCACATAGTCAAACCCAAAACCATTATGGGCTACTACGATGTTACGCTGCATTGCTAGAGATAACGCACGAAGAAATTTTGCAAGCGCAACACCTTCGTATGCAAGACCCGCGTTATAACGGAAGTGAGGGACAACATAGATAAGACCATCACCAAAAGAAAAACCAACACAAAGGAGATTGCGAGTGTAGTCAGTCTCAATGTCCAAGTATAGAGTGCTATCAGTATGCGCATTTAGGTGGGCTATTGCTTTGTTAATCTCTGGATAGTAGACGGGTCTAAATCCTCCTGTTCCAACAACTCTTCTAGTAAGTCCTTCTCTGCATATACGGATGGCCTTCTTCGTGTCTCTCTGTAACCAGAAGCGGAAATTTGCTCGCGAGGTTTTCCCGTGTGATTTTGCGGCATCCTCTTCATCTTCTTGTTCATCTTCATACTTGAATGCTAATGGATTAAGCGTTCCTTCCCAGTCCTTAATGTCTACTGTATCTTGAGGCAGATAACTAGCAACAACAGGGATATCCCTATACATGAAAGGGCTACCACGCTGCTCTCCAAGAGAATGCTTGATAGAAAAGAGACTAACCAGAAGACGATTACCAAGTGCAAGTATTGCTTTAGTATTGGAGAGTAGCGGAGCCGTTTCATTTGCTGTCCTTATCTCACACGCCCATCTAGTAGTGTCAGGGCCGAGGCATTCTGTATTAAACCAGTCGCCTGCAAATCCTGTTAGTAAGCTCTTACGTTCTATATCAAAGCGTGAAGGGTTATCCAGTATAATAGTCAGGCCATTGTATGTAAACTTAGGTAGTATAATCATTACCACCTATCCCTTGGTTCAACGTGCT
>Ga0208942_1000621_pt1 | contig 13854 bp, 11 predicted proteins | sample GreLakmeSU08MSRF_FD_187704 | JGI IMG/M metagenome (GOLD analysis project Ga0208942, IMG submission 187704) | Freshwater lentic microbial communities from great Laurentian Lakes, MI, USA - Great Lakes metaG SU08MSRF (SPAdes) | ecosystem: Environmental > Aquatic > Freshwater > Lake | place: Great...
ACGCCTGTTCCGTGCACGCCTGTTCCGTGCACGCCTGTTGCGCGCAGGCCTGTTGCGCGCATGGCTTCACGGCCCGTGGCTGAAGAATGTATGGACATCGAATATGGAATCTCCGAACCATCTACTGCACCGAGTTCATCGGATACTCTGATGGGCAGGCTGCTGGCTTTCTGTGGCATGGGCGCTTCTGCGCCACCGGTCAATTCGACCCCGCCTCTCCTGCCGATATCTGAAGATGCAAGCGAGATGCTGACACTCCTACAAGAGCGCCTCCTGCGTTTCATGTCGGCACTCAGCCGCGTCAGGCACGACAGCGAGAGCGTGAGACTGCTGATCGATCTGCGGAATCTGCTGCGGCAGACGACAGATCTGGCCACCCTCAATCTGGTCGTCCAACTGCTGGATGAATGCGAGCGGGATCTCCAGGAGTTGGAGATCTGCAAACAACGATTGCACGAACTCACCTCCACCCCGAGTGCGGGTGGGCAAGGCAGCTCGGCAAGCGTCCAACAGGAAACCAGCAATGCCACCGATACGATGGAGCGGCTGGGAAACAACATCCGCGAACGGATCGCGGATTTCCTCGACCAGGATTGACGGCGAGCAGGCGCGAAGGCTCTGTTCAAGCCATCTCAAGGGCAAGCAGCCCACCCCGCGCGGTGCGAGCCGCACGGCATTCGCGTCAACCTCCGAATTGCCAGATGTGCACGAAACCCGCCATGTCGGCGGCCGCGAGGCGCGTGCCGTCGGGCGAGAAGGAAATGGCGTGGAACCAATCCTTGAATTGGCCGCCGCGCGGTTTGCCCAGTTCTTTCACCAGCTTTCCGTCGGCGACATTCCAGAGGCGCACGACGGTGTCGCGCCCCGTTGACGCGAGGTGTTTGCCATCGGGATGGAAGCACAGATCGGTGACGCCGTACTGGTGGATGGGCGCAAGCTCGCGCTGCTTCTTGCCGGTGACGGGATCGAGCAGAAAGATTTTGCCGTCGCCTTCGCCGCCACGGCCGATGGCCAGTGTCTTGCCATCGCCGGAATAAGCGGCGGCCGCAATCTGCATGTCCTTGAATTCCTTGCTCAAGTCGTGTTGCACCGTGCCGCCGGCGGCGTCCCAAAGTTTCACGGCGGTGTGCCGGCCCGAATCGAACACCAGCGGATAGCGCTCGGACACCAGCGCCTGTTTGAGGTCCGGCGAAATCGCCACGGCATACGCCCAGCCTTTGACTTGCCAGCGTTTCTTCTCCGTGCCACCGGCGCGATTGAGCAGTGCGACCTGTCCCGCGTCGTCGCCGGTGATGAGCGTGGATTGGTCGTGGCTCATCGAAAGGCCCACGATCCATTCCTTGCCTTGAATCGTCTTGGCGGCCGGTTGCGTGCGCACTTCGACCTCGAGCGGCGGCGGTGATTTTCTGCCGGAACTTTTGTTGCGCGCGATGTCCTCGATCGTGCGTGCGTTGAGCACGAGCTTGGCGGGCGCGCCGGTGGATGCCTGCAGATCCCAGTAGCGCAGCGTGTGATCGTTGCTGGCGGAGATGAGCCAGCGATTCTCCGCGCAGAGCAGGCGGTTGATGACGTTCGAGTGGCCGGTGAATTGGCGGCTGGGCAACGGCGCGCTGTAAATCGGCCGCTCGCTTTTCTCGCCGCTGGAAGATTTGGTTTTGTCGGCAGGTTCGGGCGCTGGCTCGGGTTTCTCCGGCAATTCCCAGAGCAGAATCTCGCCGAGGTTGTTGCCCGCGGCGATGTGTTTGGCGCCGACGAAACTCACGGCGGAAATCCAATCGGCATCCCACGGCAGCGACCACAGCAACGTCGCCTTCTCAAAGTTCACGCCGCTGCTCAACGGCTGCGTTGCGTCGTCGGCGTTCATGCCAGCAATTCCTTGATGGGCTTGGAACCTTCGGGCGTGGCCCAGATAGGCCGCGTGCCGACGAAATGTTTCGTGCGCGGGTTCACGCCCAGCGCGGTGTAGATGGTCGCGAACAGGTCGCCTTCGCTCACGGGATTCTCGGACACCTCGCGTCCGTCCGCATCGGTGGCGCCATAAACCACGCCGCCTTTGATCCCGCCACCCGCCAGCACAATCGTCCAGCCACGGATGAAATGATCGCGGCCGGCGCGGTTGTTGATCTGCGGCGTGCGGCCCACTTCGCCCATCCAGACAACGAGCGTGTCCTGCAGTTGGCCGGTGCGCTCCAAGTCCACCAGCAGGCCGGACCACGCGGGGTCGAGCACCTGCATGTTGGCTTTGTGACAGATGAAATTGTCGGCGTGACTGTCGTAGTTATCCTGCCCGACCTCGACAAACGGCACGCCTGCCTCGACGAGTTTGCGTGCGAGAAAACAGCCGCGGCCAAAATCGCTGGCGCCGTAAAGTTCCTGATGCGCCGGCCAATCTTTGGTGGTGTCAAACAGCGACTTGGCGCGCAGCAATCGCCACGCGCGTTCCTTGGCCACGCGATGGCTTTCGTACGCATCGGCGCCGTTGGCCTTCTTGTGTTCGCTCTCCATGAAACGCAGCAGGTCGTTGCGCCGCGTTTCATTCGCCGCCGGCAAATACGGGCTGGTGAAGTAGGGCAGGTTGCCGTTGCGATCCATGCCGAACGGTTCGTAGCGCGGCCCGAGATAACCCGAGCCGGCGTTGCCCGTCGGCCCCATGCGCACAAAACTCGGCAGGTCGGCGTCGGCTTGGCCGAGATATTTAGCAATCATCGCGCCGAGTTCCGGATGCGGCATGCGCTCGGCCTGCTTGTAGCAAGTATGCATGTGGTAGATGCCGTCGGGATGATCCGGCGACTGCGTGCGCATGCTGCGGATGATGCCCAGCTTGTCCACCTGCTGCGCCATCTTCGGCAGATACTCGCAGATGCGATAGCCCGGCAGCTTGGTTTTGATTTCGCGAAACGGACCGGCGGTGGCGCGGCCGGGCTTCATGTCGAACGTATCAATCTGACTGGCGCCGCCGTTCATCCAAAGAAGAATGCAACGCTTGCCGCGCTTCTGTGCCTCCGCGGCGATGGACTGCGAGTGAAACAGCCCGCCCCAATTGGCCACCGCTGCGCCGGCCGTGGTGGCGAGCGCGCCCTTGAGCACCGCGCGGCGGGAGAGGTGCTCGTGCTTCGGACACTGACCGTTCTTCAGTTGCTGACTCATCGCGTGCCTTGTGGTTTGCCGGTGTTGCGTGCGCTCAATGGTTGAATCGAAACTCGCTCATGTTCACCAAAACCCAAAGCGCTTCCTCCACCAAGTTCTCCGCTTTCGGGTCGCCCTTCAAATACGCCACGAACTTCGCGCGCTCAGTTTCCTTCGGCAACCGCGTGAGCACGGAGAGGAACATACGGTCCACGCGCTGCTCCCACGGCTCGCTCGATAGATTGATCGTGTCGGCGAGGTTTCCTTTTTTGCGACTGATGAACGCGCGCACGTTGGGGCTGTTGTTGAGGAAAAGATGTTCCGTGAGGCTGCCCTGAAAATCCCCTTGGCCGTTGGTCGGCTCGCCGAAGTAGCGCAGGAAATATTCGCTCGTGACGCCATCGCTCTTCTGCACCGCATCCCCACCGGCCGTCTTCAACACCGCCGCCATTTCCTCCGCCGACAACGGCCGGATGCGCGCGCGCTCGAACTGTTTCGGCAACGCGTCCTTCGCCTCCCCGCCGCTGGCCAGTTGATACGTCTGGCTGCTTACCAATTCTCCGATGAGCCAGCGCATGTCGAACTTGTGCTCGACGAATTGCTGCGTGAGCGCGTCGAGCAGCGCTGGCAACACGGGTTTGGTGTCCGCACCGAAATCGTCCACCGGATGCACGATGCCGCGCCCCATGAATTGCGCCCACGCCCGATTGACCGCCGCCCGCGCGAAGAACGGGTTCGCCGGCGCCGTCGCCCATTCGGCGAGTTTTTCTTTGCGCGAGAATTCCGGTTTGGGCAGCGACTTCGTGCCCGTCTTGAATTCCGGCTCCTTGAAACCCACGGGCAACGTCGGTTCCTCCAGCGGCGCACCGGTGAGGAATTTCGGCTTCACCGGCTCGCCCTTTTTGCCGGGCTTCGCGTCCTTCATGTTGCCCGCGAAAAGCACGTCGCCGCTGCTCTTCTCGCCGATCTTGAATTTCTTCACCTGCTTGTCGCCCGCGCCGGACGAACCTTGATCCATCACCACCAGCCGCACGAAAAATCCCGCCATGCCGAAGAAATCTTTCTGCGACAGCGCCGTGTACGGATGGTCGTGGCAACGCGCGCACTGGATTTGTGTGCCCAGAAAAATCCGGCTGAACGCCTCCGTCAAATCCTCTGGCTTGTTGCTGAACTGCGCGTAGAACAGCTCCGAACCTTCCTGCTCCGCCAGCAACAGGTCGCGCACCCAACGGTCGAACGGCTCGTTCTTCGCGAACTTTTCCGTGAGCCATTGCTTGAACAACGTGCGATTGCGCGTCGCCTCCTGATTGGGCGGACGACGCCCGAACAAATTCAGATCCCACAACGTCGCCTGCTGCTGCGCGAAACGCGGATCCTCGAGCAGCCGCGCGATGAGCTTGTCGCGTTTCTGCGCGTCCTTGTCGTCGAGGAATTGCCGCGCCTCATCGTGCGTGGGGATCGTGCCCAGCAGATCCAGATAGATGCGGCGCAGAAATGTTGCGTCATCGGACTTGGCCGCAGGCTGGACTTTCTCCTTCTTCCACGACGCCTGCACCTGGGTGTCAATCACCTGCCGCAGCGGCACCTCCGCCGCAAAAGCGGTCGCAGCGACGGCGACACCAATAATAACGATGAGCGAGCGCATCGGCATTTTAACAAAACTCGGTTGCGCCTTATCAGACGCGACTACAGCCAAAATGATTCGGGGCGACGCGAACGATATTAGCTTCCGCCCGTCATTTGCCTACAAAGAAAAATTGAGGCACAGCGCTCGCAGTCAGAGCGCCTCACTCAATCCAAGCTCAGGCCAACACGCCCTTCACTACATGGCCGTGGACGTCGGTGAGCCGATAGTCGCGGCCTTGAAAACGGAATGTGAGTCGCTCGTGGTTGAATCCGAGCAGATGCAGGAGGGTCGCCTGCAAATCGTGCACGTGCACTTTGTCGCGCGCGATGGCGAAGCCGAGGTCGTCGGTCTCGCCATAGTTCGTGCCGCCTTTCACACCGCCGCCGATGAGCGCGGTGCAGAAGCAATCGGGGTAATGATCGCGCCCGAGCACGGTGCCGCCCGCAGTGCGGCCTTCGCGGAACGGCGTGCGGCCGAACTCGCCGCTCCAGACGATGAGCGTGCTATCGAGCAGGCCGCGCTGCTTGAGATCGCGCACGAGCGCGGCGACTGGCTTGTCCATCGTCGCGCACTTTTTCGTGAGGCCATCACGGATGTCTTCGCCCGGACCGGTGCCGTGGAAATCCCAGCCCCAGTCGAAGAGCTGCACGAAGCGCACGCCTTGCTCGACGAGTCGCCGCGCGAGAAGGCAATTATTCGCGAAGCTCGAGCCGCCGGGTGTCGCGCCGTAAGCCTCGAGCGTCGGCTTCGATTCCTTCGAGATGTCCATCACCTCCGGCACGCTCGCTTGCATGCGGAAGGCGAGTTCGTATTGCTGAATGCGCGTGAGCGTTTCCGGATTGCCGAGATCCTTCGCCTGCAGTTCGTTCAAATCCTTCAACGCATCGAGCGAGCGCCGGCGCATCTCGCGGTCCATGCCGGGCGGATTGGAAACGTAGAGAACGGGGTCGCCCTTTGAACGGCACTGCACACCTTGGAAAACGGACGGCAGAAAGCCGCTGCCCCAGTTACTCTGGCCGCCGCTCGGCTGCACACCGCTGGAGATGAGCACGACGAAGCCAGGCAGATTCTCGTTCTCCGTGCCGAGACCGTACGTGGACCACGCGCCCATCGAAGGCCGGCCTTGGCGTCCGTGGCCGGTGAAGAGCAGCAGTTCGGCGGGGGCGTGATTGAACTCGTCCGTCTTCATCGACCGGATCACGCACATCTCGTCTGCGATGGAATGAAAGTTCGGCACCGCGTCGCTCATCCAGACGCCGCCTTTGCCTTGCTGTGTGAACGTCCGTCGCGTGCCGAGCAGCTTTGGCACACCGCTGGTGAAGGCGAAACGGCGGCCCTTCAAATACTCGTCCGGACAATTCTGCCCGTCGCGCTTCACGAGCTCGGGTTTGTAATCGAACAGGTCGAGATGCGGCGGCGCGCCCGACATGTGCAGATAAATCACCCGCTTCACCTTCGGCTCGAAGTGCGGCTTGCGGGGCGCGAGGGGGCCCAGCGGCGAGGTCGGCGCGGCTTCGGCATCGCGGCCAAGCATCGAAGCCAGCGCGATGGAGCCGAGGCTCAATTGACCGGAGGTCTTGAAAAACTGTCGGCGTGTCTGCCGTTCGAGTTGTGCGTGCGCGATGGGGTCGAGGTTCATATGGGATCAGCGCTTCATGAACATTTCGTCGAGGTTCAGCAATACGTTGGCGAGAGTCGTCCAGGCGGCCAGTTCCACGGCATCTTTCGATGCGGCGGGAACGGCGGCGAGTTTGGCGGCGGCTTCGGGATCTTTCGTGAAGGAGACTTTCATCTCCGCGTGCAGTTTCACGAGACGCGCCACTTCGGTTTCAGACGCGGGACGAGAGAGGCAGAGTTGAACGGCGTGATTCGCTTTCGCAACGTCGGTCGCGCCGCCTTCTTTCACGATACGACGGGCGAGCGCTTGCGCGGCTTCGACGTACACGGGGTCATTGAGCGTGACGAGCGCCTGCAGCGGCGTGTTCGTGCGACTGCGGCGGATGGTGCAGACCTCGCGGCTCGGCGCGTCAAACGTGGACATACTCGGATATGGGCTGGTGCGGCGCGCCTCGGTGTAGAGCGCGCGGCGATAGCGGTCTTCGCCCGCGCTGGTTTCCCAATCCATGTTACGACCAAAAGCGGCGTTGAGTCCGAGCACGGGGCGCGGCGGACGAACACTTGGCCCGAGCAGTTTCGCGCTGAGCAATCCGCTCACGGCGAGCACTTGATCGCGCACCATCTCCGCGGGCATTCGGAAGCGCGGCCCCCGTGCGAGTAGGCGATTCTCCGGATCGCGCTCGAGCAGTTCCGGCGTGGCGCGCGCGGACTGCTGATACGCCGCGGAGGTGACGAGGAGTTTCGTGAACGCTTTCAAATCCCACTTCATTCGGTGCAGTTCTGTGGCGAGCCAATCGAGCAGTTCTGGATGCGCGGGCAACTCTCCCTGCGCGCCAAATTCCTCGGCGGTGCGCACGAGGCCGACGCCGAAAATCTCCTCCCAGTAGCGATTCGCCAGCACGCGCGCGGTGAGCGGATTGTCGGCGGCCACGAGCCACTCGGCGAGCGTGAGTCGATTACGCGGCGCGCCCGCGGGCAGCGGATGAAGTGCTGCGGGAACACCTTCGCTCACCTCTTCGCCGAGGTCCTGAAAACTGCCGCGGAACTGGAGATGAGTCTTGCGTCTTGCGGCGCCGGCGAGCTCGCGAAAGATCGGGACGGTATTCGGCTTTAGCTCGGCAATCTGTTTGGTCAAGGCAGTGATCTTCTCCCGGTCGACCTTGCTCTCCGGCCAAATATTTCGCCCGTAATAATCGGTGATGCGCTGGCGCATCGCATCGCCCTGCGCGCCCGTCGTCGGCGCGGCGAGCAACCGGAGAGTTTTGATTGCCGCCAAAACTTCCGCAGGCGTGCGCATGTGCTCGACCACTTCCGCGTCTGCCGTCACGCCCAAACGAAACCGGCTCAGTGTAGCCTTCGCCGTGGAGGATTGATGGTCGAGTGTGACCACGAGTCGTGCGCCGGCGGGGACAACAATCGGCTCGGCGGCGATGAGCGTGAGCGTGTGCTCTTTGTTCACCGCGCCGCCGACGGACCAACCGCGCGTGCGGTCTTTTTTCGGCGCGTCGTCGTTGACGACGTTCTCGGCGTCGAAGTTCGCCTGTGTGAAATCGGCGATGGCCGTTCCAAAACGAATCTCACGCTCGCCGTTGAGCGCCAGTTCCACGCTGCGCGGTGGCGCGGCGTTGCTGGCCTTTTCCCAGACGACCTTTCGCTGTTCATCCAGCGCGACGATGCGGAAGCCCGCGAGTCGCTCGGGCATCTCGGCGCGGTTCCAGATCACGATACGGTCGATGGCGCGCGCGGCTTTGAGGTCCACTTCCCACCACGGATTATCCTGCTGACCGGAATGGGCGACAGAACCTTTTTCATATTCGCCATCCGTGCGGCCATCGATGGCACGAGAAGCCGCTGCATCGATGTAAGTGCTGCTCAGACTGGCCGTGCCCGTGCGCGCGACATTCTCCGCGCCGGCGAAAACCTGGACCTCGGCGATCTGCAGCGTCTTCTGTTTTCCGGGCAACTCGAGGCGGATGAATCGCGCCTTTGTGCCGGCGACATCGGCGGGCGGGCGTAGCATCGCACGCACGCGTGTGAGGACGAAGTTGCCGCCGGCGTGACCCGCGTTCGGCATCGTTTCCAAACGCAGCGCCGCGAGCTTCTGCGACTCGGCGAACGGCAGTTCGATGGTGATCGTGTCCTTCACCGCGTCGTTCTTCTCGATGGACACCGCGCGGTCGCCCAGCACGATGGCCGGCGCGCCGGACTTCGCTTTCGGCGACTCGGGCACGGGCACGTTCCAGTTGATCGCAAACGGAAATGAACGCGTCCACTTCTCGGCGGCCGCGGTGGCGGCGGCGGATGGCGTTTTGAACTTCGCCTCAATCGCGGCGAGCTCCGTTTGCCACGCGGTGCGCTGGCGTTTTTGTTCGTCGGTGAAAAACTCGAGCAGCGGCGCCTCATCGCGTTTGTCGGAATCCGCCGTGTTGTTGAGGAAAGCGAAGAACTGGAAATACTCGCGCTGCGTGATGGGGTCGTACTTGTGCGTGTGGCACTGAGCGCAAGCCAGCGAGGAACCCATCCAAACGGCCATCGTCGTGTTCACGCGATCGACCACGGCGGCGTTACGCCACTCCTCGTCGTTGGTGCCGCCCTCGCTGTTCGTCATCGTGTTCCGGTGAAACGCGGTGGCGATGAGCTGCTCCTCGGTCGCGCCCGGCAGGAGATCGCCGGCGAGTTGTTCGCGTGTGAATTGATCGAACGGCTTGTTCCCATTGAACGCATTGATCACGTAATCGCGATAGGCCCAGATGGTGCGCGCCGGATCATCGGCGTAACCGGCCGAATCGGCGTAACGCGCGAGGTCGAGCCACATCCGCGCCCAATGCTCGCCGTACGCGGGCTTGGCGAGAAGGCGGTCCACGAGCCGCTCGTAAGCGTCGACGCGCGTGTCCTTCACGAACGCCTCCACCTCGGTGAGCGTGGGTGGAAGGCCGGTCAGATCAAGCGTCACGCGGCGGACGAGCGTGTGGCGGTCGGCTTCCGGCGCGACGCGCAACTTCTCCTTCGCGAGACGCGCGAAGAGGAAATGGTCGATCGGGTTTTTCGCGCGCGCCTTCGCCCAAGGCTCAAGCGCCGGCAACGCCTGGCGAACCGGTTTCTCGTAAGCCCAATGCCCGCCCCACTTCGCGCCCTGCGCAATCCATTGGCGGAACAGCTCGATTTGTTTCGGCGTGAGTTTCTTGCCGGTCTTCGGCGGTGGCATCACGTCATCCGCGTCCGTGGTCGTGACGCGTTTGATGAGGTCGCTCTGCTCGGGTTTGCCGGCGACCACGGCGACGATCCCGTCCTTCAAGCGTTTCGCGGCCGCCTCGTCGTCGAGACGCAGGCCGGCCTTGCGCTCCTTCTCGTCGGGCCCGTGGCAGGCGAAGCAGTTCTCAGAAAGGATGGGGCGGATGTCGCGCGTGAAGTTAACCACGTCCGCGCCGGTGGCGACGGAAGCGGCGGCGGTTGCCGCGAGGCTCGCAAAGATGATTTTCCAACGTCGCATAAAACGGGCGTTAAAACTGACGGGTTGCCCTAAGGCATCATTCACTAACGCTGCGTGGCCGTCAAACGCGCAAGCGTTCCGTGAATCCATCGGTTGCGTCGGTTCACGCTAGCTCAGCACCAGCACGATGGCCGCCATCATCAGCGCCGCGCCCGCCAACCGCCAGCGCAGCACACGCGCGCCGAGCTGTTGCTCCCGGTTTTTGAACCAATGGCCGATGGCCCAAACGGCCACCACGCTCCAGAGGCCGCGCGAGCTGTAGAGCACGTTCGCCGTCGTGGCTCCGCCGAAACGCGCGAGGGCGCTGACGAAGATGAGCGATTGCAACCCGATGAACAGGCAGCCGCCGAGAAGCCACGGCCACGCCGCGCGCGGCACCGTGCGCAGCGGCGCGTGGAAGAGCGGCACGAACGCGGCGCTGAACAGCGCGACGAATCCGAGCATCACCGGCAGGAACCGCCCCAGCCCCCACGCCGGCGCCCACTTCTGCACGAGCACATCGAAGATGGCGAACATCGTGGCTGAGCTGCCCGCGTAGAGAATCGTTTTGCCGATGTGCTGATGCGCGCCACCGTCCGTGCGGTTGAGCAGCGCGATGGCGAGCGAGCCCAAGCCCGCGGCCGCCCAGAGTTTTAGCGACACGCCAGTGGTCAGCAGCACCGTGGTAAACACGGCCACGAAGATGATTTTCAAACCCATCACCGGCGTCGCCACGGAGACATCGCCGTGCTGGAGCGCGACGAAATTAAGAAGCTGGCCGAGCAGATAGAACACGGCGACCAGCGCGGGTTGCCAGAGAAGGTCCGCGTGGAACGTGCCGCCGAACGGCAGCAGCAGCGCGAACAGCGCGGCGGTGATGAGGTTCGAGATGAACGCCGTGCGCCAGATGCCCACGCCCAGCTCTGCCGAACGCTTCGCGAGCAACACGCCAGCGACATACACCAGCGCCGCCAGCAACGGCAGCAGGACGGGCAATGCGGCGTTCATTCGCAACCGTCAGCGGACGATTTTCAGCACGCGGTTGTTGTAGCTATCGGTGATGTAAAGCGTGCTGTCGGCGGCGACGAAGACGCCGTGCGGTCGGCTCAACGCGGCTTTCAACGGATCGCCGTCGAGGCCGATCTTGCCCATTTGGCCGGTGCCGGCGACGCGAACCATCTTTCCTTCGCGCGGCAGGAATTTGCGGATGAGATTGTTCTCCGCATCGGCGATGATCACGTTGTCGTCGCGGTCCACGCAGAGATGTTTCGGGCCGTTCATCGTCGCATCCAGCGCAGGGCCGCCGTCGCCGCTCGCGCCCTTTTTGCCGCTCGAGTTCACGACGGTGTGAATCGTCCCATCGGCGCGCACGACGCGCAGCGCGTTGCCGCCGCGTTCGAGGATATACACGTTGCCTTTGCGGTCCGGCGCGACGGCGCGCGGATCGGACAGCGGTGACTCGGCGGCTTTCGCGCCATTTTTCGGCACGCCTTTCTGGCCGTTACCGGCGAAGGCGTGGATGAGGCCGGTCTTCAGATCGAGATAACGGATGCGATTGACGTGAAGGTCGGCGAGGTAGAGGCGTTCGCCTTTGAAATCAATCGTCGCGCAATAGATACCGGCGAGCTTGGCCACCGTCGCGGGACCGCCATCGCCGGAGAATCCCTTCTCGCCCGTGCCGGCCACAGTCGTGACGATGCCGCTCTTCGCGTCGATTTTCCGGATGCGGCAGTTCCACGTGTCGGCGAGATAGATGTCGCCGTTCGGTGCGATGGCGAAGTTGTGGATGCCGTCGAACTGCGCCTGCAACGCCGGGCCGTTGTCGCCGCTCGCGCCTTTCGCGCCCGTGCCGGCGAGGCGCGTGACACGGCCGTCGGCTTCAAGCCGCAGCACGCGCTGGCCTTGCGCCATCTCGACGATGACGAGCCGGCCGGCGGGATCGAACTCGGCGGCGAACGGTTCCTTTAGCCTCACCTCCGTCGCGGCGCACGGCGGTTCCTGAGTCCCGCCGCCGGCGACGAGCACCAGACGGTCCGCGCGGAGCGGAAGGAGAGCGAGAGCGAAGAGCAGTGATGCGGTGAGACGCTGTTTGAGCATGGGTTTGAGTAACGGTTTGGCGCAATCAACGCCAGCCTGAAACGCCAACTGCCCCGCTTCATCACGAAACGAACAAGGACGGCCGGAGCCGTTCTTGTCGCGTTTCAAATTTGCTGGGGCGAGTTACTTCTTCTCCGTCTGCGCGCGCCGCCTGCGGTGTGGCGGAAAGAGGCGCAGAAAGCGCTGACGGACGTGAAAGCGTTCAAGCCCGACCTCATCGGCGTGTCAGCGGGGTTCGACGCGTACAAGCGCGACCCGCTCTGCCAGCAGCAGCTCGAGGCGGAGGATTTTCACTGGGTCGGCGAATCGCTGCGCAAGCTCGGCGTGCCGTTCTTCAGCGCGCTCGAAGGCGGCTACAGCAACGATCTGCCGGAGTTGGTACTGGCTTATCTCAAAGGCGCGGCGGGGAAGTGACTCGCGGAATCAAACGGGCGAGTAGATCTGACGGGGTTGTTTAAAAGAAAAAGAGGCGGCCTTTCGGCCGCCTCTTGGGGTAGCTACTGGCTACAAATTACTTCTTCTCGGGGGGCTTGCCACCGGGACGGACGGGGCCGCGCTTGGACTGCAGCTCTTTCATCTTGGCAGCCTGCTCGGCGGTGAGGAGCTTTTCCATGAACTCCTGGCGGGTCTTGCCGAATTCCGCGTACTTGGCTTGGCGAGCTTCCTGGCTGAGGTCCTTCAGGCCGGCCATCTTCTCGCGCTGTTCCTTCGAGAAGGCTTCGAGCTTGGCCTGCTGGTCGGCAGTGAGGCCGAGTTCCTTGGCAAGGCCTTCGCCGCCACGGATACCGCCGGGGCCGCGCTTCGGTTCGGGCTTCTTGTCTTCGGCTTGGACGGCGCAGACGCCGGCCACCAACAGGGCGATCAGGGTGAGTTTCTTCATATTCTAGGGGTTTTAGGGGTTATTTTTACTATTATCGCGGCATGCCGCTGGGTGAGGAGACGGTGCCGAGCGGGGATGGTTACAACTTTAATTGGCCGATGGGAACGCGCAATCCTCAACCCGCAGACCGCTTCAGACCACGGTCACGGGGTTCTCGAGTGTGCCGATGCCGGAGACGGTGATGCGGACGGTGTCGTGGGCGTGAAGCGTGAAGTCGTCGCCGGGCACCACGCCGGTACCGGTGAGCAGCACGGCGCCGTGCGGGAAGAGTTGGCTGGTGCAAAGCCAGTCGGCGAGCTCTGTGAAGGAGCGCTTGATCTGGCCGACGCTTGTCGCGCCTTGGAAGACGGTTTTGCCTTTGCGGGAAATCTCGACGCCGATGGTCCATTTGCGCACTTGCGCTTCGGTGACGCCCACAACAATCCACGGCGCAATCGCGCAGGAGCGGTCGTACACCTTCGCCTGCGGCAGGTAGAGGAGGTTTTCGCCCTCGATATCGCGCGAGCTCATGTCGTTGCCGGCGGTGTAGCCGACGATCTCGCCGCGGGAGCTGATGACGAGCGCGAGTTCCGGCTCGGGCACGTTCCATTTGGAGTCGCGCCGGATACCGACGGGGTCGCCGGTGGCGACGACTTTCTCGGCGAGCGATTTGAAGAAGATCTCCGGCCGCGGCGCGTCATACACCTTGTCATACGCGGTGGCGCTGAAATCGCTCTCCTCCATGCGCGCGTTTTTGCTGCGCAGGTAGGTGACGCCGGCGGCCCAGACCTCCTGCTGCTCGACGGGCGCGAGCAGTCGGACGTCGCCAATCTTGTGCGATGGCAGGCCGGATTTCGCGAGGGCGGCGAGGCGTTTGGGAAGATGATCGCTCTCCAGCAACGGCGTGAGCCGCTCGATGCCAGCGGCGGTGAGGTCGAGGAGCGTCTGGCCGTCCAACGTGAGGCCGACGTGGGCCTGACCGGCGAGTTCGAAGCGGCAGAGTTTCATGGCGCACAGAGACGACATTGGAATGCGTGCTGGGACAAGGCAAAAACAGCG
>Ga0208942_1000623_pt1 | contig 13841 bp, 15 predicted proteins | sample GreLakmeSU08MSRF_FD_187704 | JGI IMG/M metagenome (GOLD analysis project Ga0208942, IMG submission 187704) | Freshwater lentic microbial communities from great Laurentian Lakes, MI, USA - Great Lakes metaG SU08MSRF (SPAdes) | ecosystem: Environmental > Aquatic > Freshwater > Lake | place: Great...
GTTCTTGCATCAACTTACCGGCGAGCGCTTCCGATTTCTCGGGCAACAACCCTGCGGTCTGGCCGAGCGCTTCGGCCTTGGCGAGCTGCGCAGTCTTCGCGATGGCCTCCTCCGCAGCCTGCCGCGAGAGGTCGCCCGCGGATTGCTTGAGATGGTCGAGCGCCTCCCACGTCTTCGCCGGATCGGTGCCGGAAGATTCCTTGCCGAGCTTCGCCAAGTCCTGCTTCCACTCGACGGCTTTTTCTTCCTTCAGAATTTTTTCATCCTCGAGACCTTGAATCTGCGCTCTCAACTCCTCGGCCTGTTTGCCGATATCCAACGGCTGCGCTGCAGATAGAGAAGCGAAACGGTCCGGGATGAGCAACGTGCCCGCGAGGAACAACGCCGCTGCGGCGAACAGCCCGAGCGTGCGGCGGGAATCCCAGCGGAGCGGGGGAAGCTGGGCCGTCGCGCCCGACTGGCTCCACGCGGAAGTGTCCGTCTGAGCCGCCGCCATTACGAGGCCGCCGCACTGATTATAGCGATCGAAAGCCGCGCGCACCGCGGCGAGGGAGGGGCGGCGCTGCCATTCCACGAAACCGGCGGTGAGAGTTAACGGCACCAGTCCGATTAACCCAATCCACAGAAGCAACAAATCGAAGCGTCCGAGCATTCGCGCCACCAGAACAACGACACCGAGCGCGAGCAGCCACCACGCCGCCCATCGCAATGCCGTGCGTAACCCCAGTAGCGTGTGCAACTGCCGCGCAAAACGGGCGAGCGCCGGTTCGTGGATTGAATCAACAGGGGACATGATCAAGTAAGTCTGGTGTAGCGTAGAGCCGAGGGGTGGAAGCGTCAATTCACGAAAAGCAAAAGCCACGACAGAGCCTGGCTTTTGGCGCACCGGTGAAGCCGGTTTGTCGAAACAAAATCTGGCAGAATCAAATCAACTGGCAGTCGGCGGGGCGCCCGCAGCCTTGCCGAGAATCTTGAACATCACGGTGCCGCACGTGGGGCACTTGCCTTTGATTGCCTTGCGACCGTTCTTCATCGTCTCCTCGGCTGGGTTGATAATCTCCTTCTTCGCCTTGCACTTGACGCAATAACCTTCGGACATGGGAACCTTTCTGGACAGCATTGCTGGTGCGCCATCCTGTGTTGCAGAAACACTACGAGTCGCCGAGCAACAGCGTCAACTGCGAAAAGGCACAGCCTTGATTACTTGCTGCCGGGTTTCAGCACCGGAAGCTTGGCGAGGTCGGCGGGGAGTTGGTCGGGCGCGAAGGTTTCCACGTTCATCCGCAGCAGGCTGAAGGTGGGCACACCCAAGTTCACCGCGCCGTTGGAACGGTCCACGACCATGCCGATTCCGGCGACCGTGCCGCTGTGGGCGCGGACGATATCGACGGTCTCCTGCAGACGCCCGCCTTTGGTGACGACGTCTTCGATGACGAGAAGTTTCTCGCCGCTGGAAATCTTGAAGCCCCGTCGCAGGACGAGCTTGCCCTCCTCTTTCTCGGCGAAGATGAAGCGAAGACGGAGTTGACGGGCGACTTCTTGGCCGATGACCAAGCCGCCCATCGCGGGCGCAATGACCGTGACGGCACCGAGTGGGCGGAGCTTTTCTGCGAGCGCGGCGCCGAGTTGTTCGACAATCGGCATCTGTTGGAGTGCCAGCGCGCACTGAAAGAATTGGCGGCTGTGCAGGCCGCTGCGGAGGACGAAGTGGCCCTCAAGCAAGGCGCCGCTGTCGCGGAAAATCTGGAGCGCTTGAGCGTCAGTCATGCGCGCACTGTAAGAACATCAGACAAAGTTCAAAGAGTAAAATTTATCGGGAGAGATTCCCAATGTCGTGGAATTGAAAGAGTGCGTCGGCCTGTTTCTGCTGGCTTCCATGGTTCGGCTTCGGAATCCTCGGCGCGTGCCGAAGTGGGGAAAATTCATCGTGGCCATTCTGCTGCTGCCGATATGCGGCGGCGCGGCATTGGCGTTTTGGCAAGTACTGCGTAGCTGTGGCGGCGCGGACACGACGTGGGTACCGCTGCTGGCGGGCGCGGCTTGTTGGGTGGTGATTTATCTGCTGCTGCCGAAGCCGATGCTCCTCTACGTTTTCGGCCACGAACTAACGCACGCGCTCTGGACGTGGCTCTTCGCCGGCAATGTGCGGCAGTTCAAGGCGACGAGCGAAGGAGGGCACGTGGTCGTGACGAAGAACAATTTTCTCATCGCGCTCGCACCGTATTTTTTCCCGCTCTACGCGGTGCTGGTGGTCGCGTTCTTCGCCATCGGTCGGCTGATTTGGGATTGGTCGGGCTATCTCGTCTGGTTTCATTTGCTGCTGGGCGCGGCGTACGCCTTCCACATCACGCTCACGTGGCATGTGCTGCAAACGCGCCAGAGCGACATCACTTCGCAGGGTTATCTTTTTTCGGCGGTGATTATTTTTCTCGGCAACGTGCTGGTGCTGCTCGTGGGCGTGCCGCTGCTGACGAATAAGGTGAGCGTGTGGAACGCGTTCGGTTGGTGGTTCGAGTACACGGGATTGATTCTTCATCGCCTCGGTCGACTCTTCTGAGTTGAGAAAAGAAATCGGACGCAGCGTAACAACAACGCATGCGCAGGAATTCGCTCTTGCATTGATGTGCGCCTTCGGGCGAAAACTAAAGCCGCTGGTTTTATGACGCTGAGCGAGATCGTCCAACAGGAGCAAATCCTCACCGAACTGAAGGCAACCAATCGCTGGGAAGCGATTGATGAGCTGATTGGTCGGCTTGTCGAGTGCGGCCAAATCAAGGCCGAGCATCGCGAATCCATCACTGCTGTGGTGAAGAAGCGCGAGACTTCGATGAGTACCGGCATCGGCTTCGGCATCGGCATCCCGCACGCTTCGACTGATTTGATTGGTGAAGTCGTGGGCGCTCTCGGGCGTTCCAAGAGCGGCATCAACTTCGACGCGCTCGATAATCAACCGGTGAACCTCGTCGTGCTCTTCCTCGTGCCGCACGGCCAGTTCCAGAAACATCTTCACACGCTCGCCAGCATCGCGAAACTTTTTCACAACAAGGAATTTCGCCAGGAGCTCGAACAAGCTCCCGACGCCGCCGCCATGCACCAGATCATCAGCGTCCCGGTGAGCAAGAAGTGAGGCGCTGCGCTGGCCTCGTTTCACGGCGGTTTTTTCCTGATTTCTAACCGTGCTCCACCGCCAGATCGAAGACCGCCTCCACGCCGCCGTCCGGATCGTCTTGCCCGACGCCGACACGGAGTCGCTTCTCGTGCGACCGTGCCCGGACACGAAGTTCGGCGATTATCAAAGTAACGCGCTGATGAGTCTGGCAAAGGCTCGCAAGCTGAACCCGCGCCAACTCGCCACGGATGTCGTCGCCAAGCTCGACGTGGCCGAGTGGTGCGAGCCGGTCGAGATTGCCGGTGCGGGCTTCCTCAACTTCCGTCTTAAGTCTGCCACTGTTGAGCAGAAGCTCGCGAGCGCGCAACGCGGTGAACATCTTTTCTTCGAGAAGACGACGCAGCCGCGCACGGCCGTCGTGGACTTCAGTTCGCCGAACGTCGCGAAGCCGATGCACGTCGGGCATATCCGCTCGACTGTTCTCGGTGATTGCCTCGCGCGCACGCTGCGGCTGCTCGGCCACCGTGTCATCACCGACAACCACATCGGCGACTGGGGCACGCAATTCGGCAAGCTGCTCGTCGGTTGGAAACAATATCTCGACCGTGCCGCGTTGCAATCCGATCCCATTGGCGAGATGGAGCGGCTCTACAAAACAGTGAACGCCGCGTGCGACGCAGACGCCGATGTGCTCGAGATCGCGCGGCAGGAATTGGTGAAGCTGCAGTCGGGCGACGTGGAGAACCTCTCCATCTGGCACGAGATGATCGCGTTTTCGCAGCAGCAGTTCGATGAGATTTACGGCCGGCTCGGCGTGAAGTTCGACCACACGCTCGGCGAGAGTTTTTACAATCCTCACCTCAAAAGTGTCGTGCAGGAATTGCGCGACTGCGGTATCGCACGCGAGAGCGAGGGCGCGATATGCATTTTCACTGACGGCGCAGTGCCGCCAAAAGACGACCCGTTTCTGAAGCAGGAAGACGGCGAGTGGCATCCGCATCCCGCGCTGATTCAGAAGAGCGACGGCGCTGCGAACTACATGACGACGGACCTCGCCACGCTCGTGCATCGGATGGCGACGTGGCAACCGGATGAGATCATCTACGTCACTGACGGCCGGCAGCAACTCCACTTTCGGCAGCTCTTCGCCACGTTCCGTCGCTGGAAACCAGCATCGACGACGCGTCTCGCGCACGTGTGGTTCGGTTCGGTTCTTGGGGAGGACGGTAAACCTTTCAAGACCCGCTCCGGCGAGACGGTGAAGCTCGCTGGTTTACTCGACGAGGCCGAGGAGCGTGCGTTCAAAGTCGTTGCTGAGAAGAATCCGGAGTTGCCCGTGGAGAAGCAGCGCGAGATCGCTCGCACTATCGGTCTCGGCGCGGTGAAGTACGCTGATTTACTGCCGAACCGGCAGACCGATTACATTTTCAGTTGGGACAAAATGCTCGCGCTGCAGGGCAATACCGCGCCCTATCTTCAATACGCCTACACTCGCGTGCAGAGTATTTTTCGCAAGGCCGGCGTGGCGAGCGGCGTGGTGACCGAGTTCCGGTTAGCTGCACCGGAGGAGTTCGCGCTGGCGAAGCATCTGCTGAACTTTGGTCTTTCGCTCGAAGCCGTGGCCGCGGAGCACCGGCCGAATTATCTCTGCAACTATCTCTCCGAACTCGCCGGCCACTTCGCGCGTTTTTATGAAGCGTGCCCCGTGCTGAAGGCTGCCGACGTTGAACGCGCCACGCGCCTCGGTTTGTGCGATCTCACCGCGCGCGTTCTCAAGCAGGGGCTCGATACGCTCGGCATCGAGGTCAGCGATCAGATGTGAGTGGCGCGCCGTTCGACTAGCTCCGCCAGTCCCGTGAAGAGATTCTCGTTCTGCTCGCAGTGCATCGGTTTTTCGGCGCCGATGACCAACCCGTAGCCGTGACCGTAGGCGCGGCCATTGGCCACGCAAGCGTCGGTCTGGCAGCGCTTCATCTGGTTTCGCGCGAGACGCAGCACCCCGGCACGTCGTCCATCCACTTCATATTTCCAGCCGACGAGGAGGGCCTCTGGAAAAAGGAGTCGCAGGCGGCTGATAATCTTGGGCGTCGGCGCCAACTCGGCGACGAGCGTGCCGAATCGCGTGGGAATCTTGCCGCCTTCGATCGGAACCAATTGACCGCCGGGCGTGCGCCGAAAAAGTTTCGTCACGCGAAAATCTGAGACGGCCGCAGCGTGAAAGAGAGCGTCCGGCGGCGCGGTTGTGAGGGCGGCGATTTTCTGTGACAGATCCTCGGTGGTGGTGAAGCGAACGAGCTGCTGCGCGCGTTGTTCGCTTGTGTAGCTCGCGCCTTCGCCGAGCAGCAATGTGACTTGATGCCCGCGCGCGACGAGGAAGTTGGCGAGTTGCGAGCCGAGCGTCCCGGTCGAGAAATTGGTCAACCGCCGCACCGCGTCGAGCGGTTCATGGCTTGGTCCAGCGGTGACGACGCAATTCATCGTGCGCAGGATAGTGGAGAGTTGGAATCGAATCAACGCCGGCTAGTCAGCGAACTGCTCGCGGATCCACGGCCACAGAGGTTCGAGATCGGTTTCCTTCAAAGCCATCGCGAGGAGCGCCTTTTTATCACTGCGCCGGAACGTTTTCGTCAGCCACTCACGCGCGACATCCAGTTCGCCAAGTTGGCAGGCGTAACAAGCGAGGTTGAACGGGATGATCGGTTCCTCGGGAAACTTATCGCCGACCGTCGCGAGCGCGTCGTAAGCGGATTTCATCCCGCCGCCGGGGATGCGCCGTCGTGCGTAGGCGAGGCCAATCCAAACTCCAGCAGCGTCGGGCTGCGACTCTGTGAGCCGGAGCGCCACAGATTCCGCGGCCGGCCAATCTTTGATATCCATCGCGATGTCGAGCCGTGCCAGCAACACGTGAGAGTGAGCGCGCAACTCCGGCGCGATGCGTTCCAGCTCGGCCGTCGCTTCGGCGGCGTTTCCCAGTTCCAGCCAGCCGATTGCCGCGCGCAGATGGAAAATATCGGGATGGCCGAGGGAATCCTGTTCGCTCATCGAAGCGAGATTACGAGGTGGCTCGGTTCGCTTCAAGCGCGTCAATTAATTCGTGCGCGGCGCGCGCGCTTCGTGGCAACGTGTCTGTGTGAGTAGAATTTTTGGAATCGATCTGGGTACGACGAACTCGCTGGTGGCTGCCGTGGACGCGGGGATTCCGTTCGTCATCGCCGATGTCGAGGGGCAGCGCCTCACGCCATCGGTCGTGCATTTTCCCAGCGCGAGCGCGATGCCCGTCATCGGCCGCGCCGCCAACCGTGTGCGCGTGGTGAGTCCGGCGGAGACGATTTATTCGGTGAAGCGTTTCATCGGTCGCCGTGGCGCAGACATCGCCGCCGAGGAAATGTTGGTGACGTATCCAGTGAAAGGGCAGGGGAACGGGCCGGTGACGATAGAACTTCACGGGCGCGCTTTCACGCCGGAGGAGATTTCTGCGGAGGTGCTGAAGAAGTTGAAGGCCGATGCCGAGGCGGCGTTGGGCGAACCAGTCACGCGCGCGGTCATCACCGTGCCGGCGTATTTCAACGATGCACAGCGCAGCGCCACCAAGCGCGCGGGAGAACTGGCTGGACTCACCGTCGAACGCATTCTCAACGAGCCGACCGCGGCTGCGTTGGCCTACGGTTTGGACAGGCTGAGCGAACGGGCGAAGGTCGCGGTGTATGATCTCGGCGGCGGGACGTTCGATCTCTCTATCCTCGAACTGCACGAAGGCGTCTTCCAAGTGTTGGCGACGAACGGCAACACGCGGCTCGGCGGCGATGATTTGGACAAGCGCGTGGTAGAATTTCTCATCGCGAAAATCAAAGAGGTCGGCGGACCGGATTTGACCGAATACGATAAAACGGAAACTGCGAATGCTGGGCGGATGGTGATGCTCTCACGCATTCGCGAAGCGGCCGAAGCGGCGAAGATCTATCTCTCGACCGAAGAAGCGGCCGAGATTGCGCTGCCGTTCCTCACGCCGGCGTTCAGTTTCAGCCATCGTCTTACGCGTTCGGAACTGGAGACGTTGACGCGCGACATCGTCGAGCGCACTCGCGCCCATTGTTTGCGGGCCTTGGCGGACGCGAAGATGGAATCATCGCAACTCGATCAAGTCATCCTCGTTGGCGGACAGACGCGAATGCCGCTGGTGCGGCGATTGGTGACGGAGTGGTTCGGCTGCGTGGAATTCGAGGAAGTCCGCGGCGGCCTTCGGTTGGGCACGGAGTATCATCGCGCAAAAGGGCCGGCGCTGAACACGTCACAGAATCCGGACGAGGCCGTGGCGCTCGGTGCGGCGATTCAAGCGGCGATTCTTTCCGGAGATTTTAAGAACCTGCTGCTGCTCGACGTGACGCCGCTTTCCCTCGGTCTCGAGACTTTTGGCGGGTTAATGAATGTCATCATTCCGCGCAACTCGACCATTCCGACCAAGGCCGGCGAGGCTTTCACAACTGCCGTGGATCAGCAGAAGGATATGCTCATCCACGTGCTGCAGGGCGAACGCGAGCGGGCGCGTGACAACTGGAGCTTGGGCAAGTTCACGATTGAGTTCGAGCGCGCGGCGCGCGGTGTGCCTCGTGTGGGTGTGCAGTTCGAAATTGATGCCAACGGCATTCTTCACGTGCTGGCGCGCGATATTAAAACGGGCAAACAGACTGTCGTGCAGATGAAGTCGGCGGTGGACGTGGCGGATGCCGAGGTCCAGCGGATGGTCGAGGAATCGGTGGAGCACGCCTTCGAGGATTTGGCGTCGCGTCGTTGGATTGAAGCATCGATGCGCGCGCGCGAAGCATCTGTCGCCACGCGCAAGGCGCTGGAAGATTGGGCGAAGGAATTGGAGTCGGACTATCGCGCGAAGATTGAAGCCGCCGTCGTTGCGGTTGAGTCGGCGTTGGCGACAGAAGATTCGACGAAGCAGATTGGCGATTTGAACCGACTCAAGGCTGCGACGGTGGAATTGGACGAGGTGACCAAGCCGCTCGCCGAGTTCATCATGGACAAGGCGATGGAGACGATGCTTCGCCAGCGCGGGGCAATCAGCTGAAGTTCAACGTCGGCTGAAAAGCCCGAAAATCAGCCCGCCGGCTATCCCTAAAAACAGAAGTACGGCGGCAGCCATCTGGCATCCCTGTGGCGGTGGCTGCTGCGAGAATTTCTCCGGATTCTTGGCCCGAACCTCGTCGGTGAGTCGTTCGATGGCCTGCTTCGCCTCGGCCAAGCCAGAGTCGGTCAATTCGCGCCACAGCTTGATGGCTTGGATTTTTTGCCCAGCGAGGATGGCGTCGTGGATTTCCTTCAACCTCGGATCACTCGGCTGTGGTTCCATAGAAATTGGCGAGAGAACTACTGGCCTTCGGGCAGATTGACCTGCGAGAAGGGACTGCTTCCGAAGTCGGACGGCTTCTCCGCTGCGTCAGTCGGGATGACCACTTTGGCCGATTTGGGCTGCGATTTCGGCTGACGCTCTTTCTTCTCCATTTCCGCTTCCTCGGCTTCCTGCTCGACGGCCTTCGGATTCTTGGCGCGCTTGGCGCGCGGGAGCGGATTGAGCATGAGGTTGATGCCTTTGCCGATGACTTTCGGCTGCATCTCCGGCGTGGCGTACGGAGCGCACTCCTGAATGAACTTGTTGACGACTTGGAAGCCGTACTCGGTGTGCGCCATCTCGCGTCCGCGGAAGCGGAGCGCGATTTTCACCTTCATGTCTTCGCTGAAAAAGTCGACGGCGTGCTGCAGCTTCGTTGCGAAATCATGCGGGTCAATCTTCACGCTGAGTTGGATTTCCTTCACCTTGCCGGCGTTGGATTTCTTGGAGTCCTTGTCCTTCTTGGACTGCTCATATTTGAACTTGCCGTAGTCCACGATCCGGCAGACGGGCGGGACGGCGTTGGGCGAAATCTCGACCAAGTCGACACCCTGCTGGCGCGCGAGATTCAGCGCATCGTTCAGTGCGATGACGCCGATCTGCTGGCCGTCATGTCCGATGACGCGCACTTCGCGGGCACGGATCTTCCCGTTGATGCGGTGCAACTGTGAGGGAGGGAAACTACGAGGAGGGAAAGGCCGGCTCAAGCGAGCATCTCCAATTTGGTCTGTGTCATTCTTTTGCTAATCAAGCGTGATAACCCGTGGCAACCGTCTTCTAACTACACGGGACATATACCGCTGCCCCGCGTTGGCTGCAAGTGATTTTCTGCCGTGTGGCATGGTGTTTTTTCGTGCGTTCAGACCGCGCGCCGCGTAACTTCGCCGCGCTTTTATGGCTACAATCAAACCCTTCGCCGCCCTGCGCCCCAAGCCCGAACTCGCCGCCCGCATCTGCGAGCTTCCCTACGACGTCATGTCCAGCGATGAGGCCCGCGCCGTCGCCGCCGGCAATCCGATTTCCTTTCTTCACGTCAGTAAACCCGAAATCGATCTGCCGCCCGCCACCAATCTTTATTCCGCGGCCGTGTATTCCAAAGGTCAGGAGAATTTCGCCCGGCTCATCACCGACGGCGCTCTCCGGCAGGATGGTCAACCCTGCTTCTACCTCTATCGCCAGATCATGGGCTCGCACGCGCAGGTCGGTCTCGTCGCTGCGGCGAGCTGCGAGGAATATCTCAACGGCATCATCAAGAAACACGAACTCACGCGCATCGACAAGGAAGACGATCGCGTCCGGCACATCGAGACGCTCAATAGCCAGACCGGTCCCGTCTTCCTCACGTATCGCGCGGATGCGGCGTTCGATGATTTCGTCGCGAAGAAAATTGCCACGGCTCCGGCAGTGGATTTCACCGCTGCTGACGGCGTGCGCCACACGTCGTGGACGCTCTCAACCGCGGACGAGATCGCGGTCGTCGAGCGGACGTTCGCCCAGATTCCATTTCTCTACATCGCCGACGGCCACCACCGCAGTGCCGCAGCGGGCCGCATTTTTCAGTCGCGCAAAGGCGCAGGGCAGAGCGGGGGATTTCTCACCGTCATTTTTCCGCACAACCAGATGCAGATTCTTCCGTACAATCGAGTACTGAAAGATTTGAACGGCATCACTCCGGAACAGCTTTTGGCCAAGCTCGACGCCATCTTTCTCATTCAGGAAAATGGCGCGCCGAAGCCCACGCACAAACATGAGCTGAGCCTTTATCTCGGGGGGAAATGGCGCGCGCTCACCTTCCGTCCGCAGTTTGTCGCTACTAGCGATCCGATTGAGAGACTCGACGTGACGTTACTGCAGAAGCTCATCCTCGCGCCGATCTTCGGCATCGACGATCCGCGCACCAGCAAGCGAATCAACTTCGTCGGAGGCATCCGGGGCACGGCCGAGTTGGAGAAGCTCGTCAATGCCGGTGAGTACGCCTGCGCCTTTTCGATGTTCCCGACGAGCATCGAGGATCTGATGGCCATCGCCGATGCCGGCGGCATCATGCCGCCCAAGAGCACGTGGTTCGAGCCGAAGCTGCGCGACGCGATGTTCTGCCACATGATCTGAGGCGCGCGCGACCTATTGTTCGCGCTTTTGTTCTTGGCGGACTTGATCGGTTGACGGTTAATTCCATTCGCTTTTGAATTTATGAAAATCGTTCTCGCATACTCGGGCGGTCTCGACACCTCGGTGCTGCTCTCGTGGATCAAGGAAAAGTACAACGCGGAGATCATCGCCTTCTGCGCCGACATCGGCCAGGAGGAGGAACTTAATGGGCTTGAGAAAAAAGCCAAGAACACCGGCGCCGCGAAGATCTACATCGACAACCTCCAAGAGGAGTTCGCGCGCGACTTCATCTATCCGATGATTCGCGCCGGCGCGGTGTACGAGGGGCAATATTTTCTCGGCACGAGCATCGCCCGTCCGCTAATCGCCAAGCGAATGATCGAGATCGCTCGGAAAGAAAAAGCTGTCGCGATTGCTCACGGCGCGACAGGCAAAGGCAACGATCAGGTGCGCTTCGAGCTAACGACTGCGGCGCTCGCGCCGGAGTTGGAAATCATCGCCCCGTGGCGCGACGAGCGGTTTCGTAAGGATTTTCCCGGTCGTCAGGAGATGATTGATTACTGCGCGGCGAAGCGGATTCCCGTGCAGGCGAGCGCGAAGAAGCCGTATTCGATGGACCGCAATCTTCTGCACATTTCCTACGAGGCCGGCATTCTCGAGGATCCGTGGTACGACTCGTATGATCTGAAGAATCGCGATTATTTCACGACACTCTCCGTGCTGCCGGAGGACGCGCCGGACAAGCCCGAGTTGGTGGAACTAGAATTCGAGCGCGGCGACTGCGTGGCTGTGAACGGCAAGGCGATGAATCCGCTAGCCGTGATGAAATCGCTCAACAAGTTCGGCGGCAAACACGGCGTCGGTCGCGTGGACATGGTGGAGAACCGTTTCGTCGGCATGAAAAGCCGCGGCGTGTACGAGACGCCGGGCGGGGCGATTCTACACTTCGCGCATCGGCAGATGGAGAGTCTCACGATGGACCGCGAGGTGATGCACCAGCGTGACGCGTTGATTCCGAAATACGCTGAGCTCGTTTACAACGGATTCTGGTACGCACCGGAACGTCTCGCGTTGCAGGCTTACGTCGAGGAATCGCAGAAGAACGTCACCGGCACCGTGCGCGTGAAACTTTACAAGGCCGGCATCTACGTGATCGGCCGCAAGAGTGCGGTGAGCCTCTACAATCCGCACATTGCGACGATGGAAGCCGATCCGACGAAGGCTTACAATCAGGACGACGCTACCGGCTTCATTCGCTTGAACGGCCTGCGTCTGCGCGTGGCCGCAGCTGTGCACGGATCGAAGAAGCGGAAGAAGTAAGCGACGCGACAGCGGGCGAAACGCGTCAGAATTTCAAGACTCACGAAGGGGATGGCATTCAAGCCGTCCCTTCTTTTTTGGTACATGACTACGGCGCGCCGGGGGCTTTGACGAATGCGTTGATGTTTTTGATGCCAGCGGCTTGCGCGGCGTCGCGCACTTTCACGACTTGTCCGAAGGGGGCGTCGGTGTCGGCGCGGATGGAGAGGATGAGCTGCGGATTGGCGGCGGTGCGGGCTTTCAGCTCGGTCTCGAGCTTCTCGGCAGTGACGGGTTGGCTGTCGAGGTAGAGGTGCGGTGGGACTTTGGCGATGGTGATGATCACCGGCTGCGTCGGGTCTTTGCCGGCGCCTTGAGCCTGCTTCGATTCCGGGAGCGCGAGTTGGACGCTGGGCAGCTTCTTGAAGGTGGTGCTGACCATCATGAAAATCAACACGACCATCAACACGTCGATGAGCGAGACGATGATGATTGCCGGCGTGGTCCGCTTTTTCGAGGTGGCGAAGCGCATCGGTCAATGCTCCAGCTGACGATACTGGCGGCGCAGGAACTCGTCGCAGTGCGTTTCCATCTCGACGGTGAGAGTCTCTACTTTCTTGTTGTAGTAGCTCCAGGCGATGAGCGAGGGGATGGCGATGATGAGACCCATCAGCGTGGCGTTCAACGCGAGTGCGATGCCTTCCGCGAACTTGCCTTGGTCGCCGGTCGCGCTCGACATCGCGGCGAAGAGTTTGATGAGGCCCATCACCGTGCCGACGAGGCCGAGCAGCGGTGCGATGCCGGTGACGATTTCAAGCAACACGAGACCGCGTTCGAGGCGCACCACTTCGTTGCGCGCGCGGATTTCGAGGGCTTCCACCGTTTCTTCGCGCGGACGATCGAGGTGATCGGCGGCGGTGAGGAGCAGCCTACTGAGCGGCGAGGGATTGGCTTGGCAGACGGTGCGGAGCGTCTCCACCTGCGCGGGCGTCCGGCAGGCTTGCTGCGCTTCCGCGACGATTGGCGGGATCACATACGTCGAGCGCAGGGCGAGGCCGCGTTCGATGATGAAGGTGAGACTGACGATGGAAGTGATGATCAGCGTCAGGAAGATAAATTGTTCCATTTGGTATTCTCCAGTCCTTTGTCCACTGCGCCATTCCCCATTGAACTGTCGCGGAACGCGCGCTGGGCGGGTGGATTAATGCCGGTTGCGCTGTGCGAACTCAAGCGTGAAGTGGAGTTCAATTGTAGTGGAAGGTGAAACGCACGTCGCGCTGCGGCGCGCCGACGGTCTCGCGCATCGTCTTCGGCCAGCGCTCGTACGGCGCCGGCTTGAGGATGGCCTGTTCGCAGATATACGAGAGTAGAGCGTCGACACTGGTTTCGGCCACGCGCAAATCGGTAATGCGCCCGTCGTCATGCAGCCGAAAATCGACGACGACACGGCCGGGTTTGCCGTTACGATTTTGCAGCAGCGTGTACCACTGCTCCTGAACGGCGGCGATGAACTTGGCGTCGTACACGCCAAAAGGCGTGCCAGCGGCATCGAAGGCGAGTCGGCCCACGCGCGGCGCGTTGCCTTCTTGGTGACTTTTTTCGGTGAAGATGCCGCCGGCCTTCTGCTCCGCTTTCGCCTCCGCCAACGTGCGCGGTTTGGGCTCTGGTGGTGGGGCGGGTTGGAGCGGTTTCGGCTGCAACGGAAGCGCCGCGTTCTTCGGCTCAACCTTTGCAACGGTTTTTAGAATGGGCTTCGGAGAGGGCACGGGTACGTCCGCGATTTTTGGCACCTCGGATTTCTTCCCCTCCACTTTCGTTAGTTCAGCCTTCGTTTTGGCCGGTGCAGGTTGCGCGGCGACGGTGCTGTGTGTGGAGTAAAACTTCGGGTTCTTCGGCGCCGTAGTCTGAGCGGTGTCGGGATCCACGGTG
>Ga0208942_1000624_pt1 | contig 13840 bp, 11 predicted proteins | sample GreLakmeSU08MSRF_FD_187704 | JGI IMG/M metagenome (GOLD analysis project Ga0208942, IMG submission 187704) | Freshwater lentic microbial communities from great Laurentian Lakes, MI, USA - Great Lakes metaG SU08MSRF (SPAdes) | ecosystem: Environmental > Aquatic > Freshwater > Lake | place: Great...
GCTGTTTAAATTTCTTGGTTCTTGGTAGCTTCCACTAGGCCTATAATGAGCCTCCATTAAGCTGGCAAGATCATCTTTGCCCATTTCAGAAAATATTTTGCGCTTTCTAACGTCAGGTCCGCCTTTCTGATTGATAAGTTTTTCAAAATTCGGAACGAAGTTAGGAATGAAACCTGCCGCCGCTCCGCGAATTCCTACGTCGATCAGTCCAAAGTTGTTGTTATCGAATATCTTTTTTGGGGTTTTGCGGTCAGCTTTGAGTATATTTTTTTCGTCAAAATTCTTCTTTGGATCTATAAATGTAAAATTCTCCACACCTCCCGTATCTAAAGACATTCGATTTATTGGGCGATCGGTTTTGCTTTTTTGCCTTTTGTTGAAAGTTGCTTCAATGGAGCCCATGATCGATGAGTTAATAGCATTCGGGTTTAGATTGCCTGGACCCACGCTCTTAGGGGTTATAACGTCTGATAGGATAGACCCCGCGAAAGGCTGAGAATAATGCGAGCCATCTGCGGAAACAGAAACCTTGGGCAGGACCAAATTCGTGCCAGCAAGGTCTTTCTTCGCGCCTTCCCAATCAAAACCAGCAAAGCGCTCCATTTTCTTCTTTATGTTGCCCTGTTCCGTATCGACATTTTTCCCGGCAAAAAGACTGTTCAGAACATCCTGATGTTCCTCTTCCCCAATTCCATCTTCGGGCGACTCTGAATCTTCTCGTGGAAAAACATAAGGCACTTTAAGCACGTCTTTTCCTTTCGTTCTAAAAACGAAAGACTCTCCGCCGTTTGCTATGTATTCGAGCCCTTTGTGTTCCTTGTATAATCTATTGATGGTCTTGACTGCTTCTGGGGAGTCTTTTAGGCGCTCCGGCAAATCCTGGGGAACTTGAGTTAAAAAATCTTTGTGGAGTGGGTCAATGCCCTTTGCCGGTCGCTTTGGTAGTGGCGTCTTGCGTCCGGCAAAGTTAGGAACAAACCCTTTGGCGTAATCAATTATATTAAATGCCCCATTGGGGAAACCGCCGCCTTGGTTTCCGAACATTTTGGCGTAAAGATAGCGCGCCTGCTTCTGAAAAATTTCAACTACCTTGGCTTGGTGCTGTTCCGGGACTATAATATTCCCAGCCATACCCATTCTATCATAAGGCAAGCCTAATTTTCCGAAGAACTGCTGAAAACTCCCTAGCGCTCCGGATTTTGATCTCTCGGCCACCTCTCTGCCAGCTCCTCTGTCAGAAGGATAAGCCTTCTCTAAAACTTCAGATAAACGTTTCCCCTTCGCTAGAGGCTGCTTTAAGATCCCTCCCCCTACGTGTTTCTGTTCAAGAGCGTTGAACCAAGGGAACGGCGCTAGAGCCTTCTTATACCGCTGAGACAGTGCCTCCTGATCTATTCCGTCAGCTATAGCTTCTCCCCTTATGCTTCCCGTTTTTTTAGGAGCCTTAAAAACACTTTCCTCCCCATTTATCACACGCCTATAAGCCTTCATGCGCTTGCCCTCACCGATTAACCCTTCGGCAAAGTTAGGAATGAAACCCTCGGAGCTGTACTTTTCTTTTCCAGACCCGCTCTTCATCAAGTTCGATCTCGTTGCAACTTGACCATTTTCTATGTGATCCCCCTGTATTATTCTGTCCGCGTTCGAACCGTATTTAGCAATCTGTTCGTTGTTTACAACGACTGGGGAATTAAGCATTTTAGAGAAAAGTGGCACCGCAGAACCGGCGGCACTTCTTTCTCTGCCCATCGCGTCATCTAAAGGTGCAAAATTAGGAACGAATCCGCGACTGAAATTGCGATACGTGCTTCCCCCGCCTACCCTTTCGAATGACTCTATCTTAACTGCGTCATTTTTTCTCGGGACCGCGTAGCCTCTCGCCGTAGTCCCAGGAACGCTGGAAGCAACCACTCCGAAGTTCATGGCCTCTTGGCCTTTGGAGATTTTCTCCGATAAGTCTTTCTCGAGGAAATTTACGTGAGACGGAGTTCCTTCTATGTTTTCCCACGCGTTTTGCATGGTCGTGGCTTTGGCGCCCAATCTGCTCTTCTTACTTTCGTTTTCGTTTGTGTTTTTTGCATCTAAGAACCACGGACCCTTGCCGTTGCGCGCGTAGAAATCTGCTGGAAAATTATTACCGAAGGGAGCAGGCGCGCCTTTGCTGGATAAGTGATTGATGTTAGTAAACCCGGCCTGAGCCAGTCCGCCCCCCTTTAACTGCTCTTCAAATAACCTGCCTAATTCATGGCTAACTTCCCAGTCTTGAACTTCTCCCGAACGTCCTCTGGCGGGGTTCTTTTGGATGTTTCTAATCGCCTCCTTCGAGCTCGCCTTTGATTTTAGTTCAAAAACTTTATTTAATACTGGAATCGGGGGCTTAGTCAATCGCTGACCCAATTTCTGCTGCTTTTTCTCGTCCTTATAGAGCGACCCAGTAATCTTCGGGTTTTCCAACGACGCAAGCGCCTCGACATTATATTTAGAATCGTCTTCGAGATTGAAGTCGATGGCTTCTGGATACTTACCCATCATTTGCTCAGCAAATTTAGCTTTTTTCCCAGCGGAGTCAAGTCCTTCCTTCCTGTACATGCTCCCGCTCGTGAATACCTTACCGACAGGGATCTGAGACTTCTGGAGAAAGTTTTTGATGGCAGCTCTAGAGTTTGATTCTCTTGCAGTTAAAATGTTGATGGGATCCTTAGACCCAACCAAGCTTTTCCCAAGGGTAGAGAGGGAGGCCTTTTTTATAGACTCAGGAGAAAACATTTCTCTAGGATTGGTTCCTGGGGGATAATGGACAAGCGTGTCGTCGAAATCATAAAACTTACCACCTTTGGTTGGCGCTAAATTAGGAATGAATCCCGCCGAGCGAACTGAAGAAAAATCTGACTTCGGTCCTTGAGAGGTGACTAGTGACGATATCTCTGTTATCTTTTTTGTTAGATAAGAGTCTATATAATCCGACCATACCTTCGCAAAAGCTTCATCGCTGGTATTCTTTTCGCCCGCAATACTTTTTCTTTCTTCCGGATTCGTAGGCGCAAAAGTTTTTGCGTCAGCCGCAGCTTGTGAAAGTTTTGCGTAGGAGCCTTTGAGGTCGGTTAAATCGAAGCCTCTTTTGCTCTGTCTAAACGGTATTCCGTTTTTCTCAAACGCTTTTTTGAACGCTGGATGGACCGTATCAGAGCCCACGGCTAAATGATATTTATTTTGAAAAGCCTCAGCCTGTTCTCCAGACTTAAGTCTTTGCTGCTGGAAGGCCTTGTATATTCCCACGCTTGCGCTGCTATATCCAGCAAAATTAGGGATGAGGCCCCTCGCGCTTGTGTCCAGTTTGGATAAATCGATCCCGTCTTTAGCGTAAGAAAACTGGATGATCTCATCGTTATACTTTTTATCTAAATATTTGCTAATGCTTTTTTGAGCATATTCTCGAACGTCCTTGGCCTTAAAAGTAAAAGGTTGATACTTAGAGTCTTTACTGCTCCCGTTCAAAATCTCAGTATAACGACCAACGTTAGGTACCGTTACCGGATTCTTCTTTGGTGCGCCCCCCTTTCTGCGAATTTCCTCGCGGCGTTGCTGTTCTTCTTCGAGGCGGTTATTTAATCCCAAGGCGATAGGGCTGCCTTCCTCGCCCTTTTGTCTGATATACTTATTAAAGAAAAAATCGTCCCCGTGTCCGTAGGTATTATGAGCATCGCCAACCAAGGTCTTAGGGTCCATTGAGATCTTATCCTTAATTTCTCCCTTTTTTAGTGCTCTCACCCCTGAAAAGTCCATCGGTCTACTATTACCGCTCTCGGCGGGTAAATCGAAAGCCGCCGCCACTTTGCTTTCAAACTCTCGTCCAAGGCGGGCGGCTTTCGGGCTTTTTTCACTGCCCAACCTAGCTAATTTTTCGGCACTCTCGCTAAGAGCCTTGAAAGACTTTGGTCCTATCGCTTTTTCGACGCCGGCTGCGTTGGCGGAGAGTTTGCCGTCCTTACCCCTCCTGTTAGAGGAGTAGGTGGAGAAGGAGTTTTGGCTAAAGCCGAGTCTTAATTCAAGCTCGCCCGTAGTTTGTATTCCTAGCTCTTCGTAGGATTTTACGGCTTCCGCGACCGCCGCCCACTTCTCCCTTTTTCTTGCTGCTTGTTTGTCTCCATTCAGCGGCTTACTGCTCTCGTCAATCCGAGCTCGAAGCTTTTCAATATCTTCCAACTGCTTTTTGGTCTTAGGGTAAGCCTTGGGCGTGCCTTTTATCGAGCCATTGTATTTTTCCAGATTAAATGGATCTTCTTCACGGAACTTCTTAGGTTGAGCAAAATTTGGAACAAATCCCGAGAAAGCGTAAGGGTTAACCCCAGCTTGCTCCATGGATTTGATTTTATGCTCTTTTCCCGCCTTGGATCTCTCTGGAGGATTTATAAACGGCTGAGAAAATCCAGGAACATATTTCACCGTCTCTGCGGTATTCATCACTCCGCCTACCGGAGAAGGAACGACGTTGCCAGGTTTATACCCGCCAGTTAAAGCTCCCCTAACCTCGGCCTCGGCAAGACTCGGAACGAAGCCCCGGGAGAAAGAAGAGCCTGCGCCCTGAGCTTTCTCCGCTTTGTTCATGGCGCTTATTGCCTGAGGAGCAATCCGACTACTCATTGAGGCAGCGAACTTCGCGCTTTGCTCTAGAATAGAACTTCTTTCACGAGAGACTCTAAGAAGTTCTTTTTCTACAGCGAGTTGGCCTTCGGCTCCTCTTTTTGCTAGGTCGATTAGCTGCGGATTTCTTACTAAAATATTCTGGACGAATTGCTGAAGTTCTTGCTGCTTCTTTGCTTCGGAGTTTAGCCCCACAAAAGAGCCAACGGCATTTGAGGAAAAGCTTGCAAAGTTCTTAAAAAGTTTTGCGCCAAGAAACCCTAGCAAAGCCAAGCCGGAAGTGCCTAAATATCTCCCAATTCCTTCTACTACGCCTGAGCCTATTTTGCTACCAATGCTTTCTGGATCTTTCGCGCTTATAGCTTCGAAAATATCATTAGAGAACCCAAGGACCGAACGCAGCGCTGGTTCGAATGTCCCTTTGCCGATCGAAGCAGCAAATTGTTTTGCATTATTAGAGGTCTCATTAAACAGAGATGCGAACGTCTGATTTAACTTGTCGTTCCTCGATATCGCTTGGTCCGTAGCTCCCATGGACACGGCCAGGGCTCTATCGTAAACAGAATATTCTTTTCCTAAGTCTGACACGGCCGCCTTTAAGATGTTGATTTGGAACACGCCACCAAGCATTTCTGCGGCGACAGACTTCTGGGCGGGGAGCATTCCTTCGTACGCGTTCGCGAAGTTCTTCAGAATTTCGATGGCTGGTAAGGCATTTCCAGCCGAATCCTTAACTGCTACGCCAAAAGCTTGAAGGTTAGCAATGACCTCGGGGCGCTGAGCTCTTGTGAAAATAGTCTTAAGAGAGTTGCCTATGACCGCGCCGCCTCGAGCGGTAGCCTGCTGCGTCGCCGTAACGACCGCGATTAATTCGTCTAATCCAACGCCAGCATCCTGAGCAGAGCTTCCTACTCGCTTAACTGCCTCCGCCAAATCTCTGGAACTTACGGCAAACGCAGCGTCTACGTTTGCTAATTTATTGACGTACGTGGTCGAATCTATGGCTGTTTGATTAAACGTATTAAGCGCCGCAGTGATCGCTTCCGTACTGTCTACGACGTCTAATCCAGAAAGTCGAGTTAAGATTAATGCGTCGTTCGTTCTCTTCAGGGTCTCCTCCACAGACAGGCCTTGCCTAGAAAACTCCAAGGCGGCTTTGGCTACCTGATCAAACGCTTGCCCCGTATTTTTAGCTACGGCAAAAAGGGAGGTTCCGAACTTGGCGAGGCTTTGAGCGCTAAGATCAAGAATTACGTTTATATCTTGTAGAGCCTTCTCTACGCTTATGGCTGCGGTAATCGTTTCTGATAAGGCTTTCTGGACGAGAAAGATGACTCCAGCAGACGCGCCGAACGCTATAACGCGCGCGTTGGAGGCTTCGAGTGATTTACTGAATTCGTCCGCAGCGCCCGTAATTCTTCCGAGCGGCTGGGAGTAAGCTCTAGAGAGGTGCCCCCCTCCAGCGATTAATCTATCCATCCTCTTTGATACGGCTTGGATTTGGGCCTCGACCTGTCTGGCCGCCGCCGCATCCAACGTCATTGTTACCGGTAATATAACTGAGCTTGCCATAACCTTTTACCTACAATAATTACACCTTAAAAATATCAAACTCCATGTAATTTTAAGAGATCCTCCATAGACAACGATCCGCCCTTTTTAACGGATTCTTGACCTAAATCTATGGAAGATCCATCATTAATATTCTTTTTTGTGTCAATTCCCATCGCCTTAAGATCGTCGTTTGTGGCGCCAACGATAGTCGTCGCTGCCCCTTCCTTAGTTCTTGATTCATTGATAAGTTTGTCTGTATTTTTACTTATATTGAAATATTCAATAAGCTTGTCTGGATCCTGCATGATTTCTTCCGCAGGTTTATGCTTCATGTCTCCGATCATATTCCGAAAATACTTGCCATATAAAAACAAATCATTCTGATAGAAGGTAAGCTGAACCATAGGTTTTCCGAAGAATGCCTCTGGATGATCCTCGACTAAACAAAACGCGTTCACAAAGAAATGGCTCAAGGATATCCTCTTTAATGTCGTCGAGGAGAATCTGTTTGTGGCCTTAGAATACGCGGTGGAAACGGCGGAGAGATTCTCGTCGGAAATTTCATCGAACTCTTCCTTAGAAAACTTTCTTTGTTTAAGGCTCTCGTCAGAATAAAGAGTCGCAAATATATAATAGTCGTTAGTTTTCCTATCTGCGAATGATTCGGCCGTCATCCCTATAAGACTTCTCTTATCTGAAGAAAGTTTATTTAACTTAGCCTGGGCAGACTTTAGATCTGTCGTCAGGGAATCTATCTGGCTTTTGAGCGCCATCTTTGATCTTGTCAGAGTAAGGTTAGAAATAAAGAAAGTTAATTCTGCCATTTTCCTTTCTTCTTCTTTTGTCCATAAACCATCTTTTAATAAATATTTTTCTTTTTCCTCGAGGGTGGGTAATCCCCTAGATTTCGCCAGCTCAAAATTATCAGAATTAATTTCATCCATGTCGTCGGAGTCAAATATAGTGAGATGCTTTATATACGAGTCCCCGAGGACGTCGTTCTTAAAAAAAGAATAGCCCTTTAAAAGCTCTACGTAAATCTTTTTTAGTTTAGTTTTGTGGACAACTTCATCCATAAAAACAAAAAGCCCCTTGGAAGGGGCGTGTTTTGATCACTTGTCGCCTTGATTACTCAAGATTCTTAAAGTCTTCCTCTGTCTGGGCGCGGCCCACGTACCAGAAGCTAATGTAGTACATAAACTTTCTGATTACTTCATTAAGAAACGGGTCGTCTTTCTCTTCTACGGCGTCGTAGCTAACAAGCCGCTCTTCATGCGTATTTCCAGCAAATACCTGAGTCTCTTTCCCGTCCTTGTCTTCAAAATAAGAAAGAGCCAAAATCCACCAAAGGATAACCTTGTTTCTCGCTCGGTTCTCGGCGGTTTGATCAAAGAGCGCGCTTTGGTTAGCTTCAAGCTCTGTGAGCTCGGCCTTTACCTTGTTCGACTCCTCAGAGAGTTCTCCGAGCTTCTTGTCGTCTTGAGCTCCCTTATCCTTAGACAACTCTTCTTCGGCTGCGAGTTGGATTTCACTAAGGCCCGAGATAAGCTGTACGTACTTTTCTTTTTCTTTCTCGCTTAAAATGCCGCCGTCATTTAAAAATCTTTTCGCGAGCAGCGCCCTAGTAAGGAGGCCAGCTTTAATTCCTTCCGAAAGACGAATGCCGTAGAAAAGTTCCGCTTCGTCAAAGAGCGCGCGTGAGGGCTTTCTTATAAACGCTTTTTCCTCAATTATCTTTTTCTCAGACTTCTCCACCGTTACTGTATTACCCTCCTCATTAACAGAAGACTCCTTGATCTTCTCTTCGGTATCCTTTTTAACGGTGAATCTATATAGTTTTTTCATATTTTATTTTATTTTTATTTCCAAATTCTTAAGGCACTCTTCCAACTCTCTGATCGTATCGTTTCCAAAGTCTAGAATTCTTTTTCTATTTCTTTGGTAATGCTCTTTTGCATTATTACGATCTTGCTCTACGTCTTCCAAAATAAAGAGAAACTGCTTATAGAGGTTGGTGACTTTACGGCGAATCTGGAATTGAAGAAATTCCTTGATCATTTCCCTTTCCTTATCTTTATGAGTTAAGTCTTCCATAAACCTTTTGCCTTTAATATCATATCAGAAAAGGCTTTCGGAATCTAATTTAAAAATAAAAAACCCCCCTCGGTTTCCCGAGGAGGGTGGTTTATATTGGGCTACTTATTATGTCGAGACACCGCTGATGAACAGGCCTACCGACGTCTGGTTAGGTCCGCCGATCTGCGACGAGAAGTTAAGCGTAACGCTCTTGTCGTCGCCGATCGAGCTTGAGAACTCTTGGCTGTCGAGCTTCGCGCCCTTGAGCAAGTAGTTGAGCTGAATTGCGGCGGTCGTGGGGTGCTTGATGCTTACGTTGATGTCGTACGATTCGTCGTTGACGACGAAGTCCGCCAAGTTACCCGTGGTGAGGTCACCGAGCTTTGCTTCGACGGACGAGGTAATCGTAACTGGGAAGTCGATTTCTCTTGAGAACGCGAACTTGCTTCCGAGCTTCTCGAGCGGCGTACGGCTTAAGTCGAAGCTGAAGTTGTAGCTCTGAATCTTCGCGTCGCTGATGCTCATTCCGATGTTGTCCGGATCATTTGCGGTACCGGCCTTCTTGACCGTCATGGTGACGTCTCCTGGGCGTAATACGCTTACGGTGTCGTTGCCAGCATTAGAGGTGGCATCAGGCAAGTTGAACTTGTACTGGGTGATCGGTGTGCCGTCGGTGGGGTTAACGGCAGGAATGAACGCGCCGCTGACGCCTGTATCGAACTTCATGTTGAGAGCCTCAACGTTGACGCTGACAGTCGGGAAGTTACCAACCGAGCCTTCCGCCGAGTAGGAGGTAATGAATCCGTTGCCGATGCCGATGGTGTTCTGGCTGGCGGTGCTCGAATTGGTTCCTATGGCGTCCGTACCTTCGGACGAGGTTCTGATGAAGAAGTTCTTCTCGTCGGCACTTTTATTAAGAATGCCCGAGATGCAAGAAACGATGCCACCGGCGCCGCTGGAGATGGTCAATCCGAGGTTTCTTTCGTTCACGCAGTTCGCTTGTAAATAGTTGAAGTCAAGCGAGACGGTTGGTGAAGTTAAGATGATACGGTCAATAGCGGCGAGTTCGCCGTATTGGTTAACATCCGTACGCTCGATGTTGAAGCTGTAGTTAGCGCTTTGTACGCGCTGCAACTTCTTGACGTCGTTCCCCGGCGTGGCGCTCGTGCCAGTGTGGGAACCCGTTGCTGGTGAGGGCCCTACGTAGAGGGCTTCGCTTTGGTAGATAACACGATTTCTTGACATAAATTTTTTCCTTTATTGATTAATATTACAGATTTGCTTGGTTGATGTGAACTTTTTTTTTTTATTTTCTAGGGGTTCTGATATGCTCTAACTCAAAGTCCATAATTAAGCTGAAAACATCTGGATTTAGATTGGTTTTCTGCGCAAATGATAGACCACCTATCTTACTGACGTAGACGTTATCTACGAATATTCGACCAGATTCAGGCAAACTACTGGTTAAACTGTCGAAATTGTAAACGATGCCATTCTTTAGGTCTCCAAGGCTGTTATAAGGCATGTTAGCCTCCTCAACCAAGGGGACGAAAGTCTTGCTAGCATCCCTAAAAACGGAGGATACGGCATCTAAATTATACTGGGAATCAGCCAGTACGATAGCTCTTACGTTGAAGATGGTCTTATCTAGACCTCCAAAGGCGAAAGGCTCGTTATGTCCTCCGTTATTTTTCAAAAATACAGCTGGATAAGTCAGGGATTCAGGCGGTAGACCAGTGGGGCTTTGGGTCGTTCTGGGGGACAACGAGAACTGAGTCTCAAAAAGGAGCTTTTCTTCGACGTCGTTCGTAAGGTAGACGTTGAAGTCTTTTACTGCGTATCTTCCGCTTAACGGGGTTACCGTCGTATTTACAGGGGCAGAAAAGTAAGTCTGTCCCATTCCGTAGTTAATCGCAACGAAGCCGTTGTTGTTCCTGTTGGTCGCAACGCCATTAATATAGACTTGATTGATTATGTTCGCGCCAGGAATAGAGGCGTCCGAGACGAACTGCTTGAACGGAGATCCGTATGTGTTATACCCTTGATAAAGGCTGTTGACCGAATAGAGGTTTGAGTCGTGATTAGTAAAAGCCTCGCCCTTCCTCAAAAGGGTATGATCAAACCACATAAAGAAGTTTGACATTACTCTGTTGTCGAATTGGCTTTTCATCTAAATTTCTGCTTAAAATTATTTATGATAGTCGACAGGTATTTTACGGGTTTATAAGCTAATTCTCTAATTTTAGGCTCCGCCTGAATACCTAAGCCAGAGCGACTATTCTTAAAGTTCTTGATTTTCGAGTAAATGTAATACCCTAAACCAGAGATTCCCCTCTCGATTCCCCTTGTCCAGCTTTTACCTTCCCACGGAGAAGGCGTTAAATCTTCAATCTCCGCTATAACCGGAGCGGCGACTTCAAACAAATAAGTATCTTCGGATTTCCCCTTTACCAGCCTAGCTCCTCTTTTTAATTCAACCTTACTTTCTAGATACCCCTTAATCGCGGCGGTCGGATCGTAGCCTTCTTGAAATCCAATAAAGGAATAAAGGTTTCCATAACCGCCTAAAGTACTAGATACATTCTCCCCTTCTGGTCCTCCTTCTAGTTCCTGCGTGACGGCATGAGAATTGAACTCGTTCATCATCTCTATTTTTGCGCTCGCGAATTTTTCCTCAGCTATCTCTAAGGCCATGCGTTTAGCCTCTGGCGAATTTCTGGCGACCCGCCTAGCGTCCTCTCTTAAAGCTTCTTTGTTGAATGTGAAGGCCATATTAATTCGTAGCCTGTAAGAAGAAGATGTAGAAAACCATTCCTAAATAATTCTGGACCTTGTCCTCAGTAACTGCGTTGAAGGACTTGCCGTCTACTACAATTTTTTCCGTTTTGCCGTTCATGATGTAGTCGCGAGCCTCTTGCTTTACTTTAATCTTAATCAACCCCACGGGGAATGTCGCGACTTGACTCACCACTTCTCTCTGTTTGTCCTCGTAGACGACAATCGCCTGAAACGTCTGAGATTGAGGGATAAGAGTAAAATTGTTAGGGTTTGAAGAATCATTATAGCCAGCATAAGTTTTAGGTGAGTTGATTACGTTAACGACCTTGATGGGTTCTTTGTGGACAACTACGTTCCTTTGGAATGTGTCGAAATGATTCGCCAAAACCTCAGTAAACGAGCTTATAGCAGTTGATGAAAGGAGGCTTGCCATTTTTACGATCTATTATTTTGGGAATCGTTTCGGAAAGAATTTTGTGAATCGTTTTGAAAAAATCCGATTACCGTATCGTCGCCCACGACTTGGATTGGGTTAAATTTATTTCTCTTGTAGCTCGTAATTAAAGTTTCCAATTCGATGACGTGTTCTTTTCTGAGGCTTAGATACGTCTTGCTTAGTTCGTTCCTGTTGATCTTGCGAACAGTAGCTCCATCAGCTGAGACCTCGATGACTGAGTCTATCGCGGCCGCGCCCAAGACAGAACGAACCTGGATATCGAAGTAATGAATGATATACATCTTTTTGAAGATAGCTTTTTCTTCGAGAGCCATGTCGGGTGTGATTTCTAAATTTACATTATTAAGAAGATAGGTAGCGTCGACTAAATTATTGAGCGCGCCCAAGTTGGTTCTAAGCCAGAAACCAATCACGGGGATCGAGACGTCAGTTGGGTAACTTAATTCTCTATAAAGCTCATCTGCTATATCGACGACTTTCATGTAACGAATTACACTAAATTGAGCCAACTTCTAAAAAGAACCATAATTAAGAGCCTATAGCTTTCCAAGCGCAGCCAAGTTATCAAATATCAGTTGACCCAACAAACTCACCACCAGGAATTGATTTTGCAAATAGATATGCAGATTTTACCTCATTCATTCCTTCAGAATCAATGACAGCGGACGCAAACCACACGTCAAAATCAACCACGGGGATTGTTCTTTCATCAAGAGGAGTCTTGTTGTCCTGCCTGGCTTGTTCAGAAACATATCCATCCAAAATAACCGTACCCGTCTTGCCTGTGTGATTCAGACTCAAAGCGCGAATCTTCCAATACTGCGAATAGGTTCCTGTCGGGTGTTGTATAATTTGTTTAAGTGCCATTATGTTGTCTCCAATATTGATACGATGACATCAATTCCCCCAGTTATCCCTGCCGTAACTTTGAGTGTGTCTCCTGTTTCGAGTGGAATTGGTGCATCTAGTGCTTGATATGTGGTTTGAATTGGAAGTGCTGCTGCACGAACAATGTAAAATCCTGTTTCTCCCTTGAACAACTGAACGGACACGCTATTGGCTAGTGTGACGTTTGTGTTGGAAACATGAATAGCGTTCACTATTGCGGTTCCTGTGATTCCCGGATAGACTGTTGTTACGCCAGTCACGCCGATAGTGGTTGCATAATTTTTGTATGTATCTGTCATAATTGTTTCCTATTAGCATTTATAGCCCGTAAAGACCCCTGAGCAAGTATTCAATCTACTTGTGGTGAGGAGGTTTTGTATGGATGATCATTAGGAAGACTTGCTTGTAGTCCCCATTTCTTTGCGAGATAACCTTCAACGTTTTGTCTTTCGGTTGTGTTCCACGAATAAGCTGATATTATTATCTCTGCAAACTTGCCATTGTAATCGTAGCCGCCAGCATATGTACCCAAAATAAATGCTGAGGTTAATGCGGGAGTAGCCGCTAGACTTCCTGCATATGAACTTTTAAGAGTTCCCGCCGAATACGCATCTCCAGCACCCGATCCTGTCTTGATTAGCGTAAAGAAAGTTCCAGTATCAACTGCGCAGAATGATCCTCCAGAATATGTTCTATAGTTAGATGTAGTATCTCCCCAATACAATCCTCCATCCGATTTAAGTTCAACTATGAATTTAAAACTATTTTCTGGCACATAAAGCAGCATTGCAGAATTGCTTATTACATCTGCCTTTAATACCCATGCCATGCTGTAGGTATTGTCCGCCGATAGTGCTGCGTGTAATGTTGTTGATCCTCCATCTATAGTCATTGAATCATTTGTACCATCCCAATCAATTAGTCCTAATCCGTTCATTCCAGCAGAAATATATGTTGGTTGATTTGCTTGAGTTGCTTGTGTTGCATATCTTCCATTTCCACTCTTGTCTCTCCATTGAGAAACGGTGGTGCTATTAAGAGTGATTGTTGATGCATCTGCTGCGTCCAACCAAAGTGCTGTCGAGATTTGAGCGGGTGTCCAAGGAGCAAACTCTCTCAAATTTCTCTCCATGTTGTGCTTCAACATAGGAATGGTTCCCGCTATTGTGCGGCGTTGATCGGTAAGACTAGAGTAGCCAGAGTTTAGTCGCCATCTTCTCATGATAAGAACCATCCTCTCTTGAAGTCTACGATGGATTGAACTTCACCTGTTTGACCGTTAACGGAGATTACATAATCTGTTGGAATTGCACCCGTTGCGCCAGTTTCACCCGCACCAGTCGCTCCAGTTTCTCCAGTCGCTCCAGTAGCACCTGTTGCACCCGTCGCACCTGTTGCACCTGTGTCGCCAGTTTCTCCAGTCGCTCCAGTAGCACCTGTTGCACC
>Ga0208942_1000626_pt1 | contig 13819 bp, 11 predicted proteins | sample GreLakmeSU08MSRF_FD_187704 | JGI IMG/M metagenome (GOLD analysis project Ga0208942, IMG submission 187704) | Freshwater lentic microbial communities from great Laurentian Lakes, MI, USA - Great Lakes metaG SU08MSRF (SPAdes) | ecosystem: Environmental > Aquatic > Freshwater > Lake | place: Great...
GGCACTCTTTCATTAAGCTCATTTGTGTATTGATCAATTCCGCTCTTTTCTCTTCTTAAAAAGTCTTTGATTGCATGCTCAAATTTTTCATCAAAAATTCTATGAAATGAAAATGTGTTGAAAGGCTCAAAACCCCTTGCCATTTTATGCTCGCCTTGTGCACCGCCTTCAAATATAGAAATCTTATTTTCAATACAAAATTCTTGGCCCTGGTAGTAAGAAAGTTCAAAATGCAAACCAGGATAAAAAGATTTAGAACCCCAATATCTCCCATACAATTTTTCATCATCATGAATAAAAAATGATCCTGCAATAGGTAGGTCACCTTCGTATGCCAATACTAATAATAAGTTCTCAGGCATACTTTCTCTGATAAGGCTAAAAAAATCTCTTGTGAGGTATGGTTGCGAATGATGCTCTTGATAGGTATTGCAGTAACAAGCATAAAAAAAATCTAAGTCTGTTTCTGTAATTTCTGGGCCTTTTATTTTTTTGATTTCGAATCCAAGATCTTTGATCTTTTTTCTTTCTTGCTTTATTTTTTTTCGCTTGTCGTGAGAAAGCTGAGATAAAAATTCTTCAAAATTATTGTAATTCTTATTTGGCCATTTGAATTGAACACCCTCTCTTAGCATCCATTTTGAATCTTCATGCATACATGCCTCGTCCTCATCACAAAATAAAATATGAATTGAAGACATTTTATTTTTATAAGCCAAGTCTTCTAATTGCATGACTATATTTTTTGTAATAGATTGGTCTAATCCAAAAATTCTAGGGCCTGTAGCTGGGGTAAACGGGATAGATGAAACGATCTTTGGGTAGTAGTTTTTCCCATATTTTTGATAGGCCTCTGCCCAAGACCAATCAAATACGTATTCTCCATAGGAGTGTTCTTTTAAAAATATAGGTGAAGCTCCAACGAGCCTGCCTTGATCAGTCACGGTTATAGGAAAAGGCTGCCATCCTGTGCCCTCTCCAATTGACTTTGATGCTTCAAGTGATTGAAAAAATTCAAGCCTTAAAAAAGGATTAGATTTTGTAAGGTCATTCCATTCTTTTTGATTGATATTTTTAAAGCTAGATTGAAATTCTAAAGCCGCCATAGTGATCTATTTTAACGAAGATTCACTAAGGATTAATTTATGGGTGTTTTGTTATGTGAAGAGGCTTGATTGTTTTTGCGTTTGTTAGGTTCTGAATGAGTTTTTTCAAATTCTTTTGCTAAGAAAGCCAGCTCATCTAATGATATAACTTCATTTTCATCGAGATCAAGACGGTTAAATTGACGAGCGACTTGGGGTAAACAGCCAGTTGTTTCTGCTAAATCGAGCGTATTGTCATTATCTTCATCGCAAGCGATGAAGCGAGATTCCAAGCCCTTTAATATCTCCCTCTGTTTTTCTTCAATAAGACTACTTTCTTTACCTGATGATTTTGCGAACTCTGCAAGAGCACGTCTAATTCTTGCGCGTTCTTCTGAGGACAATAAGCTACTGTCCTTTAGCTTATTAAGCGCGCTAGCTACCGATACATTGGTTTCTGATTCAACCTTTGGTGATTGGTTGTTTGGTCCGCCAAAAGCCTGGAAAGAAAGGCCCAGAAACCCAGCGAAACAAAACAAAAAATATCTTAAAAAATTATGCAATTGGATGATTTTTATTTAGAAAGGAAGGTTATGTTCAAGCTTAAATGTAAGTAGTTTATTACAAAAAAATGCGAAATTGTTTCTAATTGTAACAATAGATCATTTTTAATTTGATGTAAACTGATATATTAATTTCAACATGAACCCAGTAATTTAGACTAAAGCCATGGCAACCAATCCAGAATCTATTTTAATAGTTGATGATGATCCAAAAATTAGGGATCTTACGACTAAATATCTCATTGATCAGGGTTTAAATGTACACGCAGCTAGTGGTGGCAAAGAGATGGATAACTTTATTGTGAACCATCCTGTGAGCCTCATCATTCTTGATCTTATGATGCCTGAGGAAAGTGGTCTTGCTATATGTCAAAGACTTAGGGGGTCAGGAAACTTTACCCCTATTATTATTCTCACGGCGAAAGGGGATGAGATTGATCGCATTGTGGGCCTTGAAATGGGAGCAGATGATTATGTATCAAAGCCATTTAATCCTCGTGAACTTTTGGCGCGCATTAATGCAGTCTTAAGACGAAATGATTTAAAACAAGCGCAGGCCTCCAATTCTGAAAACTTAGCGTTTGGTCCTTTTGTATTTAGTTCAGATACAAGAAGTCTCACAAAAAATAGTCTGCCTATCAGTATTACATCTGGTGAATTCGAGTTATTAAAGGTATTTATTGATCACCCTCGCCAACCTTTATCCCGAGATCAAATTATGCAATTAGCAAAAGGGCGTGAACTTGATGTGTTTGACAGAAGTATCGATGTTCAAATTTCAAGATTAAGAAAAATTTTAGAAGAAGATCCTACGAGCCCTAAATTTCTTCAAACAATGTGGGGGTTCGGATATATATTTGTTCCAGATGGTGATGCCGTCCATTGAAATTCATTCCAAATACACTTCTCGCTAGATTTCTTATTCTTATCGCAACAGTGCTTATCATTGCGCAGGTTGTGTCAATTCGAATATTTGACTATTTTGAAAGAGGCCCCAGAGCTGAAGCAATCGCTCAGGAGATTGAAACAGTTATTAATTTCTCAAGGGCTTCTCTGATAGCCTCAAGAGAAGATAAGAGACTTGCTCTTCTATCCGAGTTATCGTCTAAGGGCGAGATAAGGATTTATCCAGCCTATTATTTTGAAGATATTGAACCCTTACCCCCGGATCCTTTTTTAAAAGTTGTTGCAGGTAAAATTAAAGAAAGGCTTGGTGAAAATACTATCGTGATTACTAATCACTATGGTGTCCCAGGTCTTTGGGTCAGTTTCACTATTGATCAAGATGAATTTTGGGCGGTAATTCCAACCCCAGGTGACAGAGCGTTCCCATGGCATTGGATCGGCTGGGGCATTATTGTTGCAGGGCTTTCAATTATTGGCGCCTATGCAACCGCAACAAGAATAAATCGCCCACTTAATCTTTTAATTCAGGCCACTGAAAAACTTAAGAAAGGTGAAATACCCGAAAAACTTCCTTTGGATAGCGTGACTGAATTCCGCACTATGAGCCAAACCTTTAATGAAATGGCTGCGAGTTTGGGTAAGGTAGATCAAGAAAGAAAAGTTCTTTTAGCAGGTGTGTCTCATGACATAAGGACCCCCCTTACCAGGCTCAGGATTGCTATTGAAATGTTGCCTAAAAAAATTGCGAGTGAGCTTAAAAAAAGCATGGAGGAGGATATCTTCGAGATAGATAATATTCTTAATCAATTTATAGATTATGTTCGAGGTTTTAATCAAGAGGCAACAGTTTCAACAAATCTCAATAATTTTTTTAGCCATATGAAAAATCAAAATCAAATACTTAACCGACATATTGTTCTTGTGAGTAATTTGAAAATACCAATCTTCTATGACATAAAACCAATCTCATTTAGAAGATTATTTGATAATCTTATTAATAACGCTTTTTCCTACTCCACGGGTGAAGTAGTAATTACTATCAAAAAACTTAAAGAAAATATCTCAATTTCTGTTCTCGATGATGGCCCTGGTATTCCGCCAGATCATATCCAAAGACTTCTAAAACCCTTTGAAAGATTTGATGTGATTTCAATAAATAAAAAACAAGTAGCCAATAATCGAGAAGGTTGTGGGCTAGGATTAGCAATCGTGGATAAAATTACTGAAGCTCATAATGGTAAATTAGCAATCTCAAATCGCGCTAAAAAAGGTTTAGAAGTGAAAATCATACTGCCTTTAATTAGTGAAAGCTAATTAAACCAATTTAATTTCTTTCGAAGTTTGACTACATTCCCAATAATAATAAGAGAGGGTGATTTTAATTTTTCTCTTTTCACCTTTTGTACAATATTAGAAAGAGCTCCCGTGATCACTCTCTGTTGCGAAGTTGTGCCTTGTTCAACAACGGCGATTGGCAAATCTTTGGGGGCGCCATGTTTTACTAATTCAATGCATATTTGTGAAAGCGCTAAAAGACCCATGTAAATCACAATGGTTTGATTTGGTTTAGCTAGCGAATCCCATTCAAGCGTCAATCTTTCATCTTTCATATGTCCTGTAACAAATGTGCAAGACTGCGCATAATCTCTATGCGTTAAGGGAATACCTGCATAACTTGAGACGCCATTGGCAGCAGAAATGCCTGGTACGACTTGAAATGGAATTTTATGCTCCATAAGCATTTCTATTTCTTCGCCACCTCTACCAAAAATAAAAGGATCGCCACCTTTTAAACGCAAAACACGCTTGCCTTTTTTTGCTAACTTTACGAGCAATTGATTAATTTTGTCTTGTGGCAATGTATGTCGATCTCTTTCCTTGCCAACATAAATAAACTCTGCATCTCGTCTCACAAGATTTAATACATCCTTACTGATAAGCTTGTCATAAACACATACATCTGATCGCTGCATTAAATGAAGCGCTCTAAATGTGAGCAAATCTGGATCACCAGGTCCGCCACCAACTAAGAAAACTTCCCCCTGTTTTTTTTGTATGCCATTCTTTTTTACTAATGTCATTAATTGCTGGCTACTCAGTTTTTTGGTTTGATTGAGAAACTGCCTAACTACAGGATGATCAATAAAATTTTCCCAGAAGATTCTTCTAGATTGTGTTGTTTCATATCGCCCTTTGACGCTATCTCTCATGGAGCCCATAATAGAGGCAAGCTTACTAAAGCTATGGGGAATCAAGGCTTCAATTTTTTCACGAACAAATTTGGCTAGCACAGGAGCATTCCCTTCACTAGAAATTGCAATAAGCAAAGGTGATCGATCTATAATCGATCCCATTGTAAAAGTGCAAAGCGCGGGTTCATCAACGACGTTGACAGGAATATTAAGAGCTTGGGCAGTTGTAGATACTAACGAATTAACTTTTTTATTATTAGTCGCTGCAACAACAAGGACTGAATGAGTTAAATCACTCTTCTCAAAAGACTTTATTCTGACTTGAATTTTTTTGAGCTTCTGATAATGCACTAATTCATTACATAATTTAGCGGCGATTACAGTAATTTTTGCATCAGCCTTAAGAAGCATATCAATCTTTCTTAAAGCAACATCCCCTCCTCCTATAACTAAAACTGGCTTATGTATTAAATTAATAAAAATTGGGAAACTTTTCATAGCATCATTTTACATGTTCATTGAAAGGTAAATCTTATCTAAAATGCAATAATTTACCTGTATTATTAATCACTTAAAGCCACTATACTTAACATATACTAATTTTGATGCACCATCTATTCCTGTAGCTTTATGCTTAAAAAAGTTTTTATTAAAACATTCGGCTGTCAAATGAATGAGTATGACTCATCAAAAATGCAAGATGTATTAAATCAGGCCCACGCCAGCTCTAAAACTGAAAATCCCGAAGAAGCAGATCTTATTATTTTAAATACATGTTCCGTAAGAGAAAAGGCTGAAGAGAAAATATACAGTCATCTTGGCCAGTATGAAGCCCTCAAGAAAATTAATCCTAACCTACTTATTGCAATTGGTGGGTGCGTTGCAAGCCAGGAAGGGGAAAATATTCTTAAGCGAGCCCCCTTTGTGGATCTTATTTTTGGCCCACAAACTCTTCATCGGTTACCAGATTTATTAAGCAAAAGAAGATCAGATGGCCTGCCACAAGTTGACATTTCTTTCCCTGAGATAGAAAAGTTTGATTATTTGCCTTCTCCAAGTTTCTCGGGTGCTTCAGCTATGGTTTCAATTATCGAGGGTTGTAGTAAATATTGTTCGTTCTGTGTCGTCCCTTACACCAGGGGTGAAGAAATCTCGAGGCCATTTGAGGATATATTAGCCGAAGTGATTCATCTAGCTTCTTTAGGCGCAAAAGAAATAACTTTGCTTGGACAAAATGTTAATGCTTATCGATCCCTCTCTAAGAATGGAACACCTGCTGATCTAGCTTTACTTATAGAATATATATCTGAGATTGATGAAATTAAACGTATCAAATTCACAACAAGCCATCCCAATGAAATGAATGACAGCCTTATTGAATGCTTTGGAAAATTTCCAAAGCTTGCAGCTCACATTCATTTGCCTATTCAATCTGGCTCAGATCGCATATTGTCAGCTATGAAAAGAAATTACACAGCGCTGGAGTATAAAAATATTATAAGAAAATTAAAAAAGAATTGCCCTCAAATTTCAATAAGTTCTGATTTCATTATCGGATTCCCCAATGAAACAGACGCTGATTTTGAGCTGACAAAAAAAATTATGGGAGAAGTTAAATTTGATTTCAGTTTTAGCTTTTTATACAGTCCAAGACCAGGGACTCCAGCCTCATATATTCATGATGAAATTCCACACAAGACAAAATTAAAAAGATTGAATGAATTACAGTTGATGAATGAAGCGCAAGGTAAGGCGATTAGTCACCTTATGTTGGGGAGTAAACAACGTATTCTGATTGACGGTCAGTCATGGAAAAATCCAGCTGAAATGGCAGGCAAAACAGATAATAATAGAGTGGTTGACATTAAAACTGATAAATCATTTATCAACCAATTTGTAGATGTAACAATTACTGAGGTAACTTCAAAAAGACTTCGCGGAGAAATTATTTAATATGGGTATGGAATTTAATTTACCTTCTGACAATAATAGGCAGCTATCTAATTTATGTGGTGCATTAGATCAAAATTTAAAACAAATTGAAGCAGCTCTCGAGGTTGATATTGTGAGACGCGGATCAAATTTCATCGTCAACGGTTCTGCAAAAAATATCAAAGCCGCAGCAGCACTTATTCAAAAATTTTACAAAGAGGCAGGTGCCCCTATTGAATTGGAAGATGTTCAGTTAGGACTTGTCGAAATAAATAAATTTGAAAAAGGGATAAAAGCAACTGCGGGTTCTAATGAGCTCAAAACAAAACGAAGTGATCTGAGAGGTAGAACACCAAGACAAAATGCATATTTAAATAATATACAAGATTTTGATATTACTTTTGGTATCGGACCTGCGGGCACAGGCAAAACATATCTTGCTGTTGCAAGTGCTGTAGATGCAATTAACCGAGATAAAATTAAACGTATCGTCTTGGTCAGGCCTGCTGTAGAAGCTGGCGAGAGATTAGGTTTTCTTCCAGGTGATCTAGCACAAAAAGTAAACCCTTATCTAAGACCTCTTTACGACGCGCTTTACGATCTAGCAGGTTACGATAATATACATAAAATGATTGATAAAAGTATCATCGAGATTGCGCCCTTAGCTTATATGAGAGGCCGTACACTAAACCAAAGCTTTATTATTTTAGACGAAGCTCAGAACACAACTCCTGAACAAATGAAGATGTTTTTGACGCGTATTGGCTTTGGATCAAAAACTGTAATTACAGGGGATATTACCCAAATTGACTTAGCAAAAGGTCAAAAAAGTGGGCTGATTGAAGCAAAGAACATTTTATCTAAGGTGAAGGGTATTGCATTTACTAACTTCTTATCTGAAGATGTAGTTAGGCATCCACTTGTTCAAAAAATTATTAATGCTTATGAAAACTTCGAAAAAAAAGAAGGTAAGTAATTAACTTCAAATGGAATTGAAACCTATTATTGCCATACAAGATATGGTGCATTCAAAACCAATATTAAAAAAAACACAATGTCTAAAATGGCTCACGTCTGTAGTTGATAGAAATGCTGAAATAACTATTCGAATCGTAGATAACGATGAGTCAAGAAACCTAAACACTATGTATCGTAAAAAAAAATATCCAACAAATGTGCTTTCCTTTCTTGTGGATGATGAGGTTCGTTTAATTGGAGATATTGTACTTTGCGCCCCAGTCATTGAAAAAGAGGCGCTTGAACAATCTAAAAAACTTGAAGCCCATTACGCTCATCTTATTATTCATGGTGCTCTTCATTTGTATGGTTACGACCATGAAAATAAAAAAGATGCTGATATTATGGAAGCTAAGGAAATTAAAATTTTAACTGGGTTAGGCTATAAAAATCCTTACCTCATGGAAGAGAGTAAATCGCAATGAGCGAATTGAAGAAGTCAAAATTAATCGAACGCTTAAGTCACTTTCTCTTAAGGGGGCCTGAAGATCGCGAACAGCTTTTTGAGTTACTTAAATCATCATATGAAAAAAATTTAATGGATGCAGATTCCCTTTCAATGATAGAGGGCGTGTTGCAAGTTTCAGAAATGCAAGTAAGAGACATTATGATTCCAAGATCTCAGATGGATGTAATTGATATCTCGCATCCACCGGAAAAATTTATCCCTTTTGTTATGGAAACAGCTCACTCTCGCTTCCCTGTAATTGAAGATGATAAAAATGATGTGATTGGCATTTTACTTGCCAAAGATCTTCTTAAATATTATGCAGGTGATGACTTTGAAATCAGAGATATGTTACGCCCTGCTGTATTTATTCCTGAATCTAAAAGACTTAATGTCCTTCTTAAAGAGTTTAGAGGAAGTAGAAATCACATTGCTATCGTCGTTGATGAATATGGCGGTGTTTCGGGCATGGTCACGATCGAAGATGTATTAGAGCAAATCGTTGGTGAAATTGAAGATGAATTTGATTTTGATGAAACTGAAGACAATATTATTCAAGATAAAAATGGTCACTACAGAGTAAAAGCATCGACAGAAATTGAAGATTTCAATGAATACTTTAATGTCAGCTTTAGCAATGAAGAGTTTTCAACAATTGGTGGCTTAATTATTCAAGCGTTCGGTCATCTCCCGAAGCGAGATGAAAAAATCACTTTTCAGGGATTTAAGATCACAATACTAAGGGCTGATAGCCGTAAACTTTATTCTGTACTTCTTGAAATTGACAGCCCCGTTAATAGCGTGTAATTATTTGAACTAATCGACTTATTGTTTTTCAAATAAAATTAGGAGTCTTTCATGAAAAAACTATTTTTAGCTATATGTTTAATCACATCGCCATATTTATGCGCTACGGAAATGAATACTGATAGAAGCATTCTCCCGGTAGATGAAAAATCCTTTATTGAAGCTATCAGTCGTTTTAACAAGGATGAAATTCTTAAGGCGCTTGGGGAGCCTGCTTTCAAAGAAGATTTTAAGATGAAATCTTCTGAGCAGATTGTAGGGTCTGTCTGGCAATATCAGCATATCAATACTGCAGAAGATGGTAGCTATTATCCTATAACCGAGTTAGATTTTCTTGATGAGTTTGTTGAGACTGTTGTTTTTCAAAATACCACTGACAAGCCTTCAGCAAGCCCTTCTCAAACTTATAAAATTCAAAAGCCTTAGTTACTTTTAAGGCTTTATTCTTGATAATTCAGTACAATTGCCTTAAACGGCATTTGTATTTTGAATAAACACTATCCTCTCTTCTATATAGTTATTTCTTTTTGGCTTGGGGCTCTTTCAGTTCTTAGCTTTGCTCCCTTTAACCATCATTTCATTTCGCTTATTTCTTTAAGTGGTCTTTTTTATATCTGGCATAGACTAAGGAATGCTAGGCAAGGATTTTTCTCAGGCCTCTTTTTTGGTCTGGGCTTATTTGGCTTTGGTATTTCATGGATTTATATAAGTCTCAATACATACGGCGGCATGCCCCCTTGGCTGTCCTATTTGAGTACTTTTTTATTTTGCCTCTTCTGTGCTTCTTTTATTGGCATTATTGGATGGTTTTCTTTGCACCGAAAATCGAACTTTTTTTTAATCCCATTTATTTGGACATTCTTTGAATGGATTAAAGGTTGGTTCTTCACTGGCTTTCCATGGCTCACAATGGGCTATTCACAAGTACCATCAAGCCCTCTTGTAGGATTCCTCTCTATTATTGGTGTTTACGGGCTTACATTAATACTAACTTCTCTAGCGCTCCTTATCAGCCTTATATTTCTGAATAAAAATAAACGTTCACAGCTTTTAAAGGTTGGTGTGGTAACTGTTGTATTGGTGACAGGTCAGCTTTTAAAATATATGGAATGGACTGAACCTTCAGGTGAGCCAATATCTATATCGCTTGTTCAGGGCAATATTGCTCAGGATATTAAATGGCAAAAAGAAACTGTGACACAAACATTACAAACTTATCAAAAGCTTATTCAAAAAACAAAAGGTCAAATTATTCTTCTGCCAGAAACCGCTTTACCACTCCTTGTAGAATATATTCCTGAAACATTTAAAAAATCTATTTTACTTCATGCCTCAAAAGAACGAGCTCACGTTCTTATAGGTGCAATTGAACGCCAAGATACAAAGTACTTTAATGTAGTATTGAATTTAGACAGTGATTCGTCTCAAGTTTATCGAAAATCACATTTAGTACCGTTTGGCGAATTCATCCCGTTAAAGTTTATCTTTCAATATATTTATACGCATTATCTCAATATGCCTATGAATGACTTATCTAGGGGCAGTGTTCGTCAAGAGCCTATGGCAATTGAAAATCAGAAAATTGCTTTTAATATTTGTTATGAGGATGTTTTTGGCGAAGAGATTATTCGAGCACTTCCATCTGCAACAATCCTAGCCAATGTCAGTAACGATGCATGGTATGGAAGATCTATTGCAGCTTATCAACATTTACAATTTTCTCAAGCAAGAGCAATCGAAACAGGAAGAATGGTAATTCGTTCTACAAATACAGGCGCTACAGCAATTATTGATGAGCACGGAGTTGTTAAAGAAATATTGCCCACATTTACTGAGGGTATCCTCGAGGGATATGTACAAGGATTTAAAAATACAACACCTTATGTTTTCTTTGGCAATTGGCCTGTCATGACTTTATGTTTCATTGTGCTTCTTGGTTGGGTCATGAGGCATTCAAAACTTTTATGGATATTGAAAAAGAAGTAGAATGCTTGAATCAGAGATCAATTCATTATGCAATTAACCTTTCAAGACATTATTCTCAAACTTCAAAATTATTGGGCTAACCAAGGGTGTGCAATTCTTCAGCCCTATGATATGGAAGTAGGTGCAGGCACTTCACATACTGCAACTTTTTTGAGGTCTCTCGGGCCAGAACCATGGAAGGCCACTTATGTTCAACCAAGTCGACGTCCAAAAGATGGGCGCTATGGTAAAAATCCAAATAGACTTCAACATTATTATCAGTTACAAGTCGTTCTTAAGCCTTCCCCATTAAATATTCTTGAGCTTTATTTGGGCTCACTTAAAGCGCTTGGCTTTAATCTTAAAGAAAATGATATTCGCTTTGTAGAAGACGACTGGGAAAATCCAACGCTTGGGGCTTGGGGTTTAGGCTGGGAAGTTTGGCTCAATGGAATGGAAATTACACAATTCACATACTTCCAACAAGTAGGGGGTATTGACTGCAAACCGATTACAGGTGAAATCACTTACGGACTCGAAAGGCTCGCTATGTATATTCAAGGGGTCGATAATGTTTACGATCTCACGTGGACTGATAATTTAAAATATGGCGATGTATATCTTCAAAATGAAATTGAACAAAGCGCATATAACTTTGAACATAGTGACGCTGACTTTTTATTTCAAGCGTTTACTGCCCATGAAAAACAAGCCAATCACCTCATAAGCGAACATTTAGCTCTTCCTGCCTACGAACAGGTATTAAAGGCTGCACACTCTTTTAATCTTTTAGATGCAAGAGGCTCTATTAGTATCACCGAAAGAGCTGAATATATTGGTCGTATTAGAAATTTGGCCCGTAATGTTGCGAGTAGCTATCTATTAAGTCGTGCAAATTTAGGCTTTCCCTTAGCCGATAAAGATCATGCGAAAGAAATTATTGATCAACTCAATGCAAAAAAGATAGCTAAATCGTGAAGTTAGATAATTTACTTATTGAGCTTTTAACTGAAGAGCTTCCTCCAAAATCACAAAAGCAGCTTGGTATTGCATTCGCAAAAAATATAAAAGAATTTCTTGTCACGCATCACCTCGCAAATGAAATATCTGAAGATTCAATCTTTTCAACACCAAGAAGAATCGGCTTACATTTAAAGAATGTTAAAGATGAAGCAGAAAATAAGAATGTATCAATCAAGCTAATGCCCGCATCAGTTGGATTTGATGACTCAAAAAAACCAACTGATGCTTTATTAAAAAAATTACATGCTATCGGTTTAAACGAAAAAGCCGTGAGTGACATCGTTAAAAAAAATGAAAATAATACTGAAATTCTATATATCAATAAAAATGTAGAAGGCGCAAAACTAAAAGATATTATTGCAGAATGTATTTCATCAAGCCTCGCACGTTTACCCATAAAAAAGATGATGTCTTATCAGCTATCAGATGGATGGACGACTGTTAATTTTGTTCGGCCAGCTCATGGATTAATCATTCTTCATGGGGCGAATGTCATTAAAGCAAATGTTCTAGGTATTGCATCAAACAGAACAACATTGGGTCATCGGTTCGAATCGAAAAAAGAAACAATTGAGATTCAACATGCTGACCAATACCAAGAACAAATGAAAGCCGAAGGCACTGTGATTGTGTCTTTTGAAGAGAGAAAAGCGCTAATTAAAAATGCGTTAAATGAAAAAGCAGCCCGTCTTTCAAATCAACTTTCCCCTATTGACGACGAGGATCTTCTTGACGAAGTTACAGCGCTTGTTGAATATCCAAATGTTTTGTCGGGTGAATTTGAGTCTAAATTTCTTGAAGTTCCACAAGAATGTCTTATTTTAACCATGAAGGCTAATCAGAAGTATTTTCCTTTGATGGATAAAAATAAGAAACTAGCTAATCAATTTTTGATTGTTTCAAATATATCGCCAAAAAATTCGGATCTTATCACCCAGGGCAATGAAAAAGTCATCAGGCCAAGATTGTCAGACGCAGAATTTTTTTATACGCAAGATAAGAAAAAACCCCTAAAAGACTATCTCTCACAGCTGGCACATATTGTGTACCATAATAAACTTGGCTCACAATCTGAGAGATCTGGGAGAGTTAAAACTATTGCATCTCTAATTGTAAAAAATTTAAATCAGTCTAAATTGCTCGATGCTGTAATGCTTGCATCCGATTTATCTAAAGCAGATTTGTCTACAAATATGGTTGGTGAGTTTCCTGAACTGCAAGGCATCATGGGAAGATATTACGCCCTGAATGAAAAAATTTCAGATGAGGTAGCATTTGCTATTGAAGATCACTACAGACCAAGATTTGCTGGTGACACACTTCCAAGAAGCACTGTTGGTGATATTGTTGCCATTGCTGACAAAATTGAAACTTTAATAGGTTTATTTAGTATTGGTGAAAAGCCGACAGGCGACAAAGATCCTTTTGCACTCAGACGTCAAGTTATTGGAATCATTCGCATTCTTACTGAAAAAAATATTGGTCTAAATTTAAATATAGTTATTTCCGAGTCTATTCAGGCAACTCAGTTAGCAGAATCTAAAGATCTTAATTCTTTCATATATGATCGCCTCTCTAATTTCTTTAAAGATCAAGGTTATGCTGCTCTTGATATCGAAGCCGTGCTTGCGATTGAATCAGGTTTGATTAATGAAATACCTAAAAGGTTAAATGCAATTAAAGCATTTTTATTGCTCCCAGAATCTGAGGACTTAGCATCAGCCAACAAAAGAGTTGGGAATATTCTTAAAAAAGCTGATATTAAATCAACATTAAAAGTTAGCCAGTCTTTTCTTAAAGACGAAGCCGAAATTAATTTATATAACATATTAGATTTAGTAGATGCTGAGTCTAGAAAAGAATATCTGGCAAAAAATTATT
>Ga0208942_1000630_pt1 | contig 13743 bp, 14 predicted proteins | sample GreLakmeSU08MSRF_FD_187704 | JGI IMG/M metagenome (GOLD analysis project Ga0208942, IMG submission 187704) | Freshwater lentic microbial communities from great Laurentian Lakes, MI, USA - Great Lakes metaG SU08MSRF (SPAdes) | ecosystem: Environmental > Aquatic > Freshwater > Lake | place: Great...
GACTGACAGATGGCAAGCGGGCCTGGCGTGTCGGGCCGGCGGAGCGGGGCCCAGTGCGGGGCCCAGTGCGGGGCTCAGTGTGATCTGAGCAATCGATGCCATTATGCAGGGGTGTACGTCATAGAAGCACTTCTTGCCGGAGCGGCCATCGGGGCGGTCTTGGGATTTGTAGGTGCAGGCGGTGCCATGCTGGCCGTTCCACTTCTTATCTATATCTTCGGCTTTAGCGCCAATGCCGCTACAACGGCTGCTCTTGCCGTTGTCATGAGCGCTGCAACTGCCGGGTTAATTCCCAAGCTAAAAAGCAAAGATGTGCTCATCCGTGAGGCCCTGATCATCAGTTCAATTGGCTTCACTACCAATGTGGGCTTGTCTCTTGTTGCCTATCGAATCCCTGATGAGAACATTAAGACGGGCTTTGTCTTTGTGCTTGTTCTTGCTGCAAGTTCGATGCTCATCAAACCAATCACAGGTGTTGAGAAACGAATTCCGATTCTCTGGCTCATTGTGATCTCACTCATCATCGGAGCCATGACCGGGCTCTTTGGCGTTGGTGGCGGTTTTCTTGCGATACCGATCTTAGTTCTCTTCTTTAAAAATCCACAGGCTAAGGCCGCTGGGACTTCACTACTTATCATCGCTCTGAATTCACTCATTGCATTTTTCGCACACTATAAGTCGTGGGGGGATGTCAACTGGAAGATTCCACTCATCATGGCGCTTTCAGCCATACTCATCTCACGAATCGCATCAATGCGAGGCTCAAAAGTAGATCCTAAACTTTTGCGGACGGCATTTGCTTATTTACTGTATTCCATCGCAACGTATACTTTAATCCAGACCTGGTTTATCTCTTGATAGTATGTGATTGATAGCCTGCAAGAAGCAACATCAATATTGGATAAATCATCGCTATTGGAAGTGATGTCACTTGAGCAATGGCACCAGTAATTGATGGTCCAATGAAATAACCTGCGATTCCGATGACACCCACTCGGGCGATTGCAACGGAGGAGGCAATTCCTGGTATCTGTGATGCGGCGATAATATAGGCTGGAAACATTGGGCCAATTCCCAGTCCTGCACATGCAAATCCCAGGTTGATAATGATGAGTGCAAGGATTGGATGTGTGTCAGAGATTGGAACGCTGATCGCAATGCTGGCTCCTAAACCTAATCCCCCGACATATCCACCGATGAGAACCGTCTTTCTAGGACCAAAGTAGTCCAGCGCTCTATCTCCAAGAAAGCGCGCAGTAATCATTGCGAGTGAAAAACTTGCAAATGCAGATGCGTTCACGCCTTTTCCAAAACCCATGTCATCGCGCAACAAGATTGCGCCCCAATCACTTGCCGCCCCCTCTGCAATCAGACCCCCTAACAAGCCGATTCCCATCCCCCATAACGGCATCACACCCTTACCAAAAAATGGAATCTTGGCCGATGTCTCTTCCTCTCCCCCACTGTGATCATCAAGCTCAGGTGGTAGCAACGGCATAAGCGATGGTATGAAGAGAAAAAAGCAGGCAATTCCGACTCCCACCAGATTAGTTCGGGGTGAGACATAGGCGGCGATAACTCCACCAAGAACCGTCGTTGCAAATGCGCCACAACTCCACAGGGCGTGAAAGGAGGACATCATCCGTCTTTGTAGAAGTTTTTCAATTGCAACGGCCTGCGTGTTACATGAGATATCCATAGTCGAATACCCCAGGCCCATAATAAAAAGACCGAAGATCAAGGTGATTGGGGTTCTCGATAGGCCCATGAGAATCAAGCCGATAGGCATGACGAATATAGAGAGTGCGATCAATGGTTTTGTTCCGAAAGTGTGAATCAGTCTGCCCGATAACTGTGCGCCAGAGACAGCTCCGACTGTGCTTGAGAGAAGTATCAGCCCAAGCTGTCCATTATTGAGTCCATTAGCATCACGAATCTCAGGTATGCGCGCTACCCAGGCCATTGAGACAACACCCATAAAGAAAAACACCGCCCATAGGCCATTACGTGCGGCCGCCGCCCTTATTGCTAACTCTGTGTGCACGGGCTCACAATAGCCTTCAAACTGGGGCGAAAGTTGGGGCTCATATAGAATCTGACCATCGTTTACATGTACCAAGGAGTCTTATATGGAAAAAATCACCGCTTTTAACAATCATCTCCCAGTTAAGGTCCGCTTTGGTGAGGGTGTAGCCAAAACTCTTCCGGCGGTAGTGAGCGAAATTGGTGCAAGTAATGTTTTTTTGATGGTGGATAAGGATATTGAAAAGTTTAATCCGGCAGCGGCAGAGATTATCGATTTGATGAAGTCAAACTCAGGAATTTCAGTGACAGTTTTTGAAAAACCAGCTGGTGAGCCAACGATTGCAATGGTCAATGATGCAATTGCATCGTTGAAGGCTGCAGGCTCGGATGCAGTCGTAGCCCTTGGCGGCGGATCAGTGATCGATACAGCCAAAGCGGCACGTTTGTGTGCACAACTTGACTGCACATTTGGAGAGTTTCAATCCAAGCCAGCGATTTATCCAGCACCAACGATCGCTCTTATCGCCCTTCCAACATCTGCGGGAACAGGCTCTGAAGTCTCCGGCGGCTCTGTGATCTCAGATCCAGAGGCCGGGCGCAAAGCAGGGATTGCACATGCACATTTACGGGCCCAAGTCGCTTTAGTTGACCCCGTCCTTACGTATTCAATGCCACCCTCGATGACTGCAAACACAGGTATAGATGCTCTTGCACAGGCCATTGCTGGAATCATTGCAAAGTGCAGCACTCCGATTGGAGATGCGATTGGATATGAAGCGGTGCGCATCATGACTCCTGCGTTGGTGGCTGCATTCAAAGATGGAAGTGACACAGTAGCCCGGGCTGGAATGGCCTCGGGCAGCATGATGGCCGGTCTGACAATGAACATCTCTGACTGCACCGCTGAGCACTCATTAGGTCAAGCGATCGGTGGACTCAAGCATGTTCCACACGGTCTGACAATCGGCCTGGTGCTCGTTGAGACCCTTACGCGTGAGGCGAAGATCGTTCCAGAGAAGATGGAGCGTGTGGCAGATGCAATGGGTGTACCTGCAGATGGCACCAATGACGGCTCTCGCTGCGTCAACGCAGTGCGAAAGATCTTGGCCCAGTTGCAATTCCCGGTTCTTTCATCCCTTGGCTTTGTTGAGTCTGATATCGAAGAGCTAGCAGAGATCGCCTTGAAGGACTACTTCATCACACAGGCACCTGCGCCATGGAGTAAGCGTGAGGTTGTGGATGCATTCATGTCAGCACTCAAGCTAGAAAACCGTGTTGCCTAACAAGTGGAGGAAGTTCTTACAAACTCTTCAGTTGTTCGGGTGAGTGCGCTTCTCAAAAAACTCAACTGTTCAGGCCAAGTCAGAATTCTCTCTGAATCAGCACGTACCGCCCTTGATGCCGCTGATAGCTTAGGAATTGAAGTAGGACAGGTCGCATCATCCATCGTCTTTCGACTCCCCAGTGGTAATCCGCTTTTAGTAATCACTAGCGGACGCCACCGTGTTGATACGAGTTTAGTGGCAGAGAATTTAGGGGTTGAAAAACTTCACCGTGCCGATGCTGAATTCATAAAAGAGAGTTCAGGTTTTTCCATTGGAGGAGTAGCGCCAATCGGCTGGCTATGCGCTCCAGAGATCACTGTGATAGACCGGGCACTTGATGAATATGAAATCGTTTGGGCGGCATCAGGACATCCCCACGCAGTGTATCCAACGACCTATGCAGAGCTCATTCGCTGCTCCGGTGCAACACCTATGGTTGTAGGCGCATAGATGATCGTTGCCTATTTCTGGAGAATCAAAGCTAGTGCGATTCCATTTGCACTCTGTGCAATGGCCCTTGATCGAGTTTTCTTGGGTAATTCAAACAACGTTAGATTCTTTAAATCCCTTGGTACCGGCAAAGGCGAGACATTTACCCCCAAAGATGCAAATCCACTCCAATGGGGATTAATTGCCGACGTTAATGACACTGCTGTATTTGATGAATCATTTGTCATCAGACAGTGGCGTAAGAACTGCACCCATGAGTTTCGAGCGATCATCGAACCGATCTCTGCCCACGGCAAATGGTCCAAACAAGAGCCATTTGTGGCATCAGTTAAGGACTGGGATGGACAAGTAATCGCAATCACTCGTGCCCGAATCGCATGGTTACACAACTTAAGGTTCTGGCGAGCAGTCCCTCCGGTTACTGCATCGCTCAAATCTGCACCAGGTCTCATTTGCGCGATCGGAATCGGAGAGGCTCCGATCGGTCTTCAGGGGACATTTTCTATCTGGGAGTCTGGAGCGGCATTGCGTGATTTTGCCTATCGCGGGGCGGCGCATCAGGCCGCAATCGCCGCCACCGAAAAGTACAACTGGTATGCAGAGGAGCTCTTTTCAAGATTTGCTGTGCGAGAAATACGTGGCTCAATTAATAATTAAGCTCATACATAGGGCAGACTTATAACCATGTCTATCCGTCACTACTCACCACGTAGAAATCGCCGTAGAGCGATCTCTCGAAGGATGAGCGGGATACTGATTGCCGTCCTCGCAGTTGCAATCTCTCTTCAGATAATCTATCCATTAATCGATGGTGAGACTTTACGCTTGGTCACTATTGCAGTGGTCTATTGGGGTGCTGGTGCGATGCTCCTACATGCTCTGCTTGCTTACGGGCAGCGCTATGCCTTTACTTATTTAGGTATCACATTCTCTTTCGCATTAGCTATCGAGCACATTGGTGTGAAAACGACCTGGCCCTTTGGTGAGTACACATACTCTCCCGATCTAGGCCTTCAAATATTCTCTGTCCCCCTGGTAGTTCCCTTTGCCTGGATAATGATTGCTCATCCAGCTTTGGTCATCTCTCGGCGCGTTGCGGGCCACTGGGTCTTTCTCTATGGCGGAATTGTGATGGCGGCATGGGATTTATTTCTTGATCCATTGATGGTCTCCTCAGGTCGTTGGACTTGGGTGGTAAGTGGTCCCCATGTTCCATTCCAACCTGAAATTCCACTCTCAAATACCTTCGGCTGGCTGCTATCTGGCATGGTCTTGATCGCAATCCTGCACTTTGCACTCACTCGAGAGAGAAGAAAGATCGGTGCATCCTTTGTGGCCGTTGATATCTTTTTGGCCTGGACTTTATTTTCAGGAGTTGTAGGTAATCTCTTCTTTTTCAGCCGTCCTGGTATCGCACTCTTTGCAGGAGCAATCTTTGCCGCGGTCCTAGCCCCGTATCTTTTCACTCGCTGGTTAGGGCGCCCATAAATCCTATGCTTTGGTTTACTGCATTCCCCATATTTTTGCTTCTAATATCAATCACTAACTTTTTTAGTATCAGAAGGCCCGATAAAGATAGTGAGATAACTGAGACAGTTAGCGTGATTATTACCCTACGCAATGAGGCCGAGAACGTTGTAGATCTTGTCCAATCACTTCTTGCCCAAAAATCCTTGAACAGCGTGGAGTTCATTTTTTTAGATGATGATTCGCAGGATCAAACTCTTGAACTGCTGAGATCCTCTACCGCTCGCTCGGCTCATGCTCGGGTGATACAAGGTGCTGCGTTACCACCTGGTTGGATCGGCAAGGTTTGGGCTCTACATCAGCTCATGAAGTGCACAACTGGCGAGATCATCGTCTCAATTGATGCCGATGTTCGGATAGCCCCTGATGCGATTAGCAGGTCAATTACTCTCATGAAATCAGCCTCCCTGCAGTTTATCTCCCCATATCCCCGACAGGTAGCCCTCTCTCTTGGCGAGCGTCTTGTGCAACCTCTCTTGCAGTGGTCTTGGATGACAACTCTTCCTCTTCGCTTTGCAGAGCGGGCAGCATTTTCATCGATGGCAGTTGCAAATGGCCAGTTTTTTATTGTGCACAGAGCCGCACTCGTTGCATCTGGTGGATATGAATCGGTCAAAGCTGCCGTATTAGATGACGTGTTCCTAGCTCGAGCACTCGCACAGACTGGCTCGCATGGCACAGTGATAAACGGTGCCAATATCGCGCAGTGCAGAATGTATTCATCGTGGAGTCAGATTCAATCTGGTTACGGTAAATCCCTGCGTCATGCATTCGGATCTCCCTTTGGCTCAATTTTTGCGATAGCTTTTCTCTTAATGACAGGGGTATTGCCACTTGTCTTTGCCCTTTTGGGTTCGCCCTGGGGGGTCATAGCATTTACTGTCATCATGTGTACCCGCATCATCAGTGCCTTACGTTTTCATGGCCGGATTCTTGATTCACTCTTTCATCCAATCTCAAGTATCGTGCTGATCTACCTCATCATCTACTCCTATCTCAAGCGTGGAGAGATAACTTGGAAGGGCCGGGCACTATGAAGATCGTTGTTATTGGTGCTGGGATGGGTGGCATGACGGCGGCAGGGCGATTAGCACGCGCCGGGCACTCAGTGAGCGTCTATGAAGCCTGCGATACTTTTGGTGGAAAACTACGCACTGAGTGGATTGGAAAGTTTGCCTTCGATACTGGGCCCTCACTCTTGACCCTGCCAGCGGTCTACAAAGATTTCTTCATCCGAACCGGTAAACCACTTGGTCTTATGTGTGAAATCGTGCCCGTCGACCCATCCTTTGACTATCGGTTCACTGATGGCACACATGTGAGCTTTTCAAACCTTTCGCGCTTTCACACCCTCAATGCGATCCGAGCTGAGTATGGAGATGAAGCCGCCCAGCAGTGGGATCAGATGATGCGTCGGGCCTCAAAGATGTGGGACGTCTCGCGCGAACCATTTGTCGAATCAGAGCTGCGCTCCCCACTTACTCTGTTCAAGCGTAGGAATTTGATTCGTGACATATTCATAATCTCGCCTTGGACATCACTGCGCAAATTTGCTGACAAATATCTACCTGACAGACGTCTTCGATATATTCTCGATCGCTATGCAACATATAGTGGCTCCGATCCTCGCAAAGCCCCCGCTGTCCTGGCAACTATCGCCTATGTGGAAGAGGCTTTTGGCGCTTGGCATATAAAGGGCGGTCTTGGAACCCTTGCAACATTGGTGCATCAGCGCTGTATCGATGTTGGGGTTACATTTCACTTCAATTCTCGAGTCGCACAAATCACGGTAGAAAAGGGAGTGGCCTCTGGTGTTCGATTGCAGGATGGAACAGTTATCTCCACTGATGCAGTCATAGCAAATGCCGATGCAGCCCTGATTTACAATCAATTGATTGAAGGAGAGGATCGAAAGCTTCGCAAGGTGCGCCGCAACCTAATGAAAGCCGATGCTTCACTCGCCGGTTTCACACTTTTGCTGGGTCTGAGAAAAGATGGGAGTAATCCCCTTAAACACCATACGGTTTTATTTCCCAAGGATTATGACGCTGAATTTGATTCGATATTTACCGCTAAGACCCCGGCCCTAGAGCCAACGATCTACATCTGTGCCCCCCAGGATGAGCAGATGGTCAAAGACTCCTCTCTTGAGAGTTGGTCTGTGCTGGTCAATGCTCCACATCATGGAGATGGTGGATTTGATTGGAGTGATGAGAACTTCTCTCGCAACTACGCCAATCTCATTATCGATCAGATCGAGGCAAGGGGTATCCCGGTGCGCGCCCGATTGGAGTCACTGACAATTAGAACACCCGCAGATTTAGAGCGCAGCGTTTTAGCACCTGGAGGTTCAATCTATGGCACATCTAGTAACGGTGCTCGGGCCGCTTTTATGCGAGCAAAAAATCGTTCACCAATAAAGAACCTTTACTGTGTGGGAGGCTCCTCCCATCCTGGTGGAGGTTTACCCCTTGTTGGCTTAAGCGGGGAGATTGTTGCTAACGCAGTTGAGAGCGGGCAAAGCGCATGACCTGCGTGAAACTGACTACTTGCAGTGCTAAAAACCCATAGGCAAGAATCTCAATACCCGGAATTGAAAATTGATACATGAGTAGAGTGATAAAGAGGAAGCTCGCACGCACTGGTCGCTCGGTTGCGGTAACAACTCCGATCTCATGAACTCCTAGTGAAGTTAACTTTGCTCGTGCATACTCTTGAATGGCGGCAACGCTCCATAATGCGATTGCAAGCCATGCTGGAATACCGATGACATAGAGAGCGTATAACCAGAAGGCCTCACTGATTCGATCAACAACTGAGTCCAGGGTCGCACCCCATGCACTCTCTCGCTTTTGAAAGATTGCAACGCTGCCATCGACTCCATCACAAAAAAGTGAGAATACAAGAAAGAAAATCGCCCACCATGAGGTGGCGTTCAAAGCCGTCAGCACTGCGCTGGCAAGTCCAAGAAGAGTCAGCGAATTAGGAGAGATTCGGAGCAACGTTGCGATTAAACCAAAGCGATAAGAGATCTTCAGCCAAGCCGCCACAATTCCTTTAACTGGTGCATCATTATGCAAGGAACTCCATCTAGCAGTAAATTCCTCTTTAGTGAGCATTATTTAAATTCCTATAAATTGCGGTAGTAGCAGTTGCACTATTCATAGTATAGAAGTGCAGACTCGGTGCGCCAGCGTCCAACAGATCTTCACACAACTGGCTTGCGAGTTCGATACCTAGATTTTGGACAGCATCCACATCACCCTCTATTGCGGTGAAGGCCGCTGAAATTGCGGGGGGAATCGGTGTGCCTCCAAGTTCAGCCATACGTTGTAACTGTTTGACGTTGGTAATCGGCAGGATTCCTGGAATTACGGGTAATTCGGAGCCACGAGCTTGCAATGCATATACAAGTTGCTCCCATTTTGAAACTTCGAAGAAAAACTGTGTGGTTGCAAAAGTTGCACCTAGCCGTTCTTTGCGAAGTAAAACGTCAATATCTTTTTTTGTATCACCCTCTGATGAAGGATGACCATCCGGGAAAGCAGCAACACCAATATCAAAACCTCCAAACTCACGAATTAGTTGTACGAGTTGGTCAGCGTGAGTAAAACCATCGGATACAGGTGTCCAGGGAGCGCGGGGTCCACCTACTGGGTCCCCTCGCAGCGCTAAAACACCACGAATTCCAGCGTCACGATAAAGATGCAGAATTGAGATCAATTCTGGGCGGCTTGAACCAACACATGTCAAATGTGCCACCGTTGGAACCTTAGTCCGATGCGTAACCTCTTGAGTGACGCCAATTGTTCTATTTCGTGTTGACCCACCTGCGCCATAGGTCACAGATACAAACTTTGGTGCCATAGGCGCGAGTGCCTCAAGGGCCTCCCACAATCGAATCTCACCCTCACTGTCTTTAGGAGGGAAAAATTCTAATGAATACGAAGTGCGCGTTATCACACTCTGAGGGTACCTTTAAGGAGTGAGTTTAGAGGCCAAGGCAGCTTTGCAAGAGTTTCGTGATGCCGTTGAGATCGAATTATCGAAGTTTGTCGCCGAGCAATCCACTTTTCTAAACTCAATTTCAAGTGATCTGGCTCCAGTTGCACATGCCCTCTCAACTTTCCTGCTTGATAGTGGCAAACGCCTACGGCCTCTCTTTGCATACAGTGGATTTGTAAGTACAGATGCCGAATTAGACGTCTCAGTCACGCGGGCGATTGCAAGTCTTGAACTATTGCAGGCTTGTGCGCTCATCCATGATGATCTTATGGATGGCTCAGATACGCGTCGGGGTAGGCCCTCAATTCATCGTCACTTCGAATCCATCCATGTCCAAGAGCAACTTGAGGGTTTTGCACCTGCATATGGTCTTGCCGCCGCTGTGTTACTGGGCGATTTAGCTTTGGTCTGGTCGAATCAGATGCTCAACGAGGCCAGACTCACATCTGAACGGTTGAGCAATGTATCCCCGATTTATGACGAGATGCGCACTGAGTTAATGGCCGGGCAATTTTTAGATATTCATGAGCAGGCCCGCAAGAGTACTGACCTGGAGCGCTCTGTAAAAATCGCACGATATAAATCTGGAAAATATACGGTCGAGAGACCGTTGCACATAGGTGCAGTCCTGTCGCAAAGCCATTCCCCTGCTCTCCTAGATGCACTCTCTTCATATGGTCTGCCCCTTGGAGAGGCATTCCAATATCGAGATGATCTTTTAGGAGTCTTCGGGGATCCATCGGTCACGGGCAAGCCAGTGGGTGATGACCTTCGCGAAGGCAAAAGGACGGTGCTCATTGCCCTCACAGATGCTGCATGTACTGAGTCGATGCGAAGTGAGAGCAAAAAGTTCTTTGGAATGCCAGAGTTGGATGCAGGTGGCATATCTATTTTGCAGGAGATAATCACGGTAACTGGAGCAAAGCAAAAGCTTGAGGCAATGATTGAGAGGCTCACGCAAGAGGCATTGCAGGCTGCAGAGTCTGAGGTAATTGGAGAGCGGGCGCATCCCCTGCTTTTGGAGTTAGTAAAAATCACAACTAAGAGGAGCACCTAGATGGCTGCACGTGTCAAAGGCCCGACCGATCATGTCGTTGTTGTAGGGGCGGGTCTTGCTGGACTCAGTGCTGCGCTTCGTTTAGCTGGTGCCGGTCGTAAAGTCACCGTTATCGAGCGAGAGTCGGTTCCTGGTGGAAGAAATGGTCTGCTCCAAAAACAGGGATACTCATTCGATACCGGCCCATCTGTATTGACTATGCCCTCATTGATTCAAGATGCCTTCAACTGTGTGGGTGAGGATATGAAGGACTGGCTTGAACTCACCCCATTGACTCCTTTGTACCGGGCCTTTTATGCCGATGGAACCTCCTTGGATGTCCATGCAAATACACAGGAGATGGAGGCAGAGATTGAAAAAAACATCAGTGCCACCGAGGCCGCTGGCTACCGTCGCTATGTAGAGTTTGTGACCAAGTTATATAAGTATGAGATGAATGATTTTATCGATCGTAATATCGATAGCCCCTTTAACTTATTGACACCAAATCTGGCACGACTCATTGCGCTAGGTGGTTTTCGTAAACTCTCACCGAAGGTCAACCAATTTCTTAAAGACCCACGTCTTCAAAAGGTTTACTCCTTTCAGGCGATGTATGCAGGCGTGAGTCCCCAGCAGGCGCTGGCGATCTATGCGGTCATCGCATATATGGACTCTGTTAACGGTGTATTTTTTCCAAAGGGAGGGATGCATGCGATCCCACGTGGACTCGCAGCGGCTGCCCAAAAACACGGTGTTGAGTTCAAATACAATACGACGGTCTCCAAGGTTGAGATCTCTCATGGCCGGGCCAAAGCGGTCTTAACCCAGGATGGCCAGCGCATTGAGTGTGATGCCGTCATCCTCAATCCTGATCTTCCAGTGGCCTGGCGAGAGTTATTAGGTAAGACACCACTATCTGTTAAGAGGCTGAAATACTCGCCCTCATGTACCACCTTGCTCGTTGGCTCCTCAAAGAAATACTCCCACACCGCCCATCACAACATTCATTTCGGGCAATCGTGGGACGGGGTATTTGATGAGCTTATTAAGAAGAAGGTTTTGATGAGTGATCCCAGTATCTTGGTCACAGTTCCGACACATGATGATCCAGATTTGGCACCACCTAACAAAAATATTTATTACATCCTCTTTCCCACTCCAAACCTGAGCGCCGATATTGACTGGGTCAAGCAGGCAGGGCCATATCGAGATGAGATGGTGCGGGCTCTTGAGAGCCGGGGCTATGAGGGTTTCGGGGATTCAATAGAGACCGAGACTCTAACGACCCCCTTAGATTGGAAAAATCAGGGGATGGAACAGGGTGCACCATTTGCAAGCGCGCACACATTCTTTCAAACTGGACCATTTAGGCCACGCAACATCGCCGCAGGGATTGAAAACGTTGTCTTTGCCGGCTCAGGGACACAGCCTGGTGTTGGTATGCCCATGGTGTTGATCTCAGGACGACTTGCAGCAGAGCGAATTGTGGGACCAGTCAAGTAGATGGATGAGCTTGCAGAATCCTACGCGGAGTGCAAGAGATTAAATGCTCTGCATGGTAAAACGTATTACTTAGCGACTTTGCTACTCCCCAAATCCAAACGCCCCTATGTCCATGCGCTCTATGGCTTTGCTCGATATGCCGATGAGATTGTCGATGATATGGCCTCTACGCTCACAGTTGAGGAGAAGGCACAAGCCCTAGGTGTATGGGGAGAGAAAATCCTAAGCGATTTAAAGAGTGGAGAGAGTGATGATGCGATAGGTCGTGCCTTGATCGATACTGTGAATCGCTTTGATATTCCGCATGCACACTTTGAAGCCTTTCTTCACTCAATGACTATGGACCTGACGGTGCAGGAGTACCAGACATATGAGGATTTGATGGAGTATGTCTATGGCTCTGCCGCAGTGATTGGCCTTGAGATGGTCCCAGTCTTAGGCGCACTCGATGATGGTGCTTATGAGTGCGCAAAAAACCTAGGTATCGCCTTTCAATTGGCGAATTTCATTCGAGATGTCGGTGAGGATCTAGATCGTGGCCGTATCTATCTTCCGATTACAGAGTTGGCTCAATATGGTGTCACACGCCAGATGCTCGAAGAGAGAGTACTGACCCCTCAAATTGTTGAGGCCCTCAAGTTTCAGATCGCCCGCGTGCGCACCCTTCAGGCCCAGGCCGCTCCTGGAATTTTAATGTTGGAGGCAAAAAGTCGGCCATGTATCGAAGCGGCGAGCACTCTCTACTGTGGAATCGTCGATGAGGTAGAAAAGATTGGTTATGACATCTTCAATAAACGCGCCACAACATCTTCATCGCGCAGAGCACGGGTTGCAGGTGCAGCTCTCCTCAAGCGTTTAGTTTCATCTCGCTGAGGCTTAGAAAGTGCCAGCCACTGCAGATTGGAGGGTTTTGCCATAGGGTGAAGGTACGGGAGCCCTTAAAGGCTGAGAGGGTCTGAATTTCAGATCGACCGTTAGACCGATCCGGTAATGCGGATGTGGAAAGGAAAATATCATGTCAACAACTCTCTTTACTGCCTGGGGCTATGACGTATCAATCCTTGAATCAGTTGCAGCACTCGTCTCCATCATAGGTGTCTGGCTGGGAACAACTGGTAGACGAATCACATGGCCATGGTGGGCTGCAAGTAGCGCACTCTATATGGTCTTTTTTTACCAGGCCGATCTCTTTGCAAGTGCTGCTTTGCAGATTGTCTTCATTGTGGCAGCAGTGTGGGGCTGGTTTGGTTGGGCACCAACTGGAGCGGAGCCTGGTGCCTTATCAAATCGTAATAGGGTCATTTGGGCGATGGCAACGATCGTCTCAGTCTCAATTCTCACACCAATTCTCTCGAACCTTGGCGCGGCGGCAACATGGTCTGATGCATTCCTTCTCGTTGCAAGTTTGATTGCACAGATTCTTATGGTCTACGAGAAGATAGAGACTTGGATCCTATGGATCATCGTTGATGTAGTTGGAACTATTCAATATGCAGTGCTGGGCTATTGGTTCACAGCCGTTTTGTATTTTGCCTTCACGCTTGTTGCTTTTGTTGGCTGGAAGCGTTGGAATGTCTCTTATAGCCATTGACGGTCGCGCCGGTGCTGGCAAAACCACCTTAGCAAGAGAACTCTATGAGAGGCTCTCTCAAGACAAGTCTGTGAGCGTTATTCATATGGATGATTTGTACAATGGTTGGCACAACGCACTCAATATTGATCTAACCTCAAAGTTAGAGACTATAATTGATGCATTCGTGACACGAGTAGAGATCTCGATTCCCATTTTCAATTGGACAACTATGTCCTTTGATTCATCTCAACTGTTTGTTCCAAGTGACGTCCTGATTATTGAGGGTGTCGGTGCAG
>Ga0208942_1000632_pt1 | contig 13742 bp, 12 predicted proteins | sample GreLakmeSU08MSRF_FD_187704 | JGI IMG/M metagenome (GOLD analysis project Ga0208942, IMG submission 187704) | Freshwater lentic microbial communities from great Laurentian Lakes, MI, USA - Great Lakes metaG SU08MSRF (SPAdes) | ecosystem: Environmental > Aquatic > Freshwater > Lake | place: Great...
GGACCGACGACGTGATCGTGGCGCCCACGGATGCCGACAGGCTTGCCGAACGGGCGCGGGCCGATGGCCATGCTGATGTGGAGGTGCGGATGGTGGACGGCGTGGGCCACGACTTCGGCGACCACCGCGCCACCTTCGGCGCTTTGGGTGACTGGCTGCTGCGAGTGGCCTAGGCGATATGTGGTGCCCGCCCGAACAAGGCACTGGGCGACATACGGTCTACAAAGCTCCCGACGGAATCGCCACGCCCTCAACCCGCAGCCCCGGGATCCCAGCGAAGTCTGCGACGTTCGCCGTATACAGCGGAAGCCCATTTGCCAGTGCGACCGACGCGATGAGTGCGTCGAATGCCCGAGCAGTGGGCTTTCGACCACGCGACCGGAGCGCTGCCGCGACAGTCCCAAACGCACGTGCTGCGGCGGCGTCGAAGGGCAGGGGGTCGAAGTCGGCTTCAGCCTGCTGCAGCACCGCCTGCCTGCGAGCGCGTTCGGCAGGGCTCCGTGCCACGAGCGGGCCGATGGTGAGCTCGGCAAGCGTCACCGCGCTGATGATCGGCTCACCCGGAAGCACGGTCGGGTCGGCGAGCGAGGGGAGCGCGATGACCACGCTGGTGTCGAGGAGCCCCGCCTCACCAGGCGTCACAGCGATTGATCCACGGCTGCATCGACATCCGCACGAAACCGCTTGGGATCGACAGGGGCCAGATTGCGCCACCGCCCAAGGAGCGTGGCGGCATCAAGTGCATCGCGCCGGAGCGGTCGGAGTTCGGCCACAGGCGTGCCCGCCCGGGTGACCATCACGGTCTCCCCCGCCGTCACGCGATCAACCACATCGCCGCCGTGGTTCCTCAGATCCCTGATCGTCACGCGCTCCATCGCATCAAAGTATCACGCGTGAGACAACGCCCTGGCGCAAGATCTTCCGCGCAGAGGTGTCGCAATTCTCAGCCCGCAGCGGGCGTGGCCGTGGACATTCCCTGCAGCCAGAAGTTCTGCTCGGAAACCACCTTGTGACCGATGGCCAGCTTCCACACGCCGGTGACCACACCGCTCGGTGCGACAGTGAGGCGGGGCTCATCAGTCTCACGGTTGGACGCCGACAGCCAGGTGGCCGGGCCGCACGTACCGCCCGGGGGACGCGTACGGTTTTTTGGTGTCGCGTCGGTGTGCCGACCCGTCTGCTGCCCCCCGGGGTACACGGGGTCAACCTTAAGTGCCCTCGGGAAGATTCGAACTTCCGACACCAGGATTAGGAATCCTGTGCTCTATCCCCTGAGCTACGAGGGCGGGATGTCCTGCTCTACGAAACATTTCCGCGTGAATCAGGAGGGGTGCGAGCCGCTCCTACATTGTCTCGACGCGCGAGTTGCACCCGAAAGCGCCCACCGCACGCTCCTGAAATGTAGCCGGGGCCGGTCCATGAGACCGCCGCGGCCGTAGAGTCGCCCCATGCGCATCGTGTCCCTGCTTCCCAGCGCAACCGACATCATCTTCGAACTCGGGCTGCTCGACACAGTGGTCGGCGTGTCCGGCGACTGCAACTGGCCCCCGGAGATCGCAGGCACGCCGGTGGTCGCGCAGGCCACATTTGACCCGGCCGCACTCTCAAGCGCGGAGATCGATGCGCTCGTCAGCGCGTCCGCCTCAGATGGCCAGCGTCTGTTCGCCATTGATGCCGACGTGCTCGACCAACTGGCGCCGGATCTTGTGATCACGCAGGACCTCTGCAGCGTGTGTGCGGTATCCAGTGACGACGTGACCATCGCCTGCCCGCTCGACGCCGACATCGTTTCCATGAATCCGACCACGCTTGAAGATGTGGTGGCAAGCGTCGTAGATCTCGCCGAACGGCTCGGCGCCCCTGACGCAGGTCGCGAGGTGGCGGGTCGCATGCAGTTGGCCATTGAGGGCGTCCGCGCCGCCACCGCGGGCCTTCCCCGGCCGCGCGTGTTCATCGCCGAGTGGATTGATCCGCCCTATACGGCGGGGCACTGGGTTCCCGACATGGTGCACGCTGCCGGAGGCGTGAACCTGCTGAGCGCTGCCGGCGACCGGTCAGTCGCAACATCATGGGATGCGGTCCTCGCCCACGAACCAGACCTCATCGTCATCGCCGCCTGCGGCTTCTCGCTGGAAGAGGCCGGGGAGCGCGTCGGTGACCTGCGGCTCCCTGTCCGGACGGTCGTCGTCGATGGCGACGCCCATTTCTCACGGCCGGCGCCTCGCCTGGCTGACGGTGTGCGCCAGTTGGGGCATCTCCTGCACCCGCATGCCGTCCCTGACCCGGGGCTTCCGTGGCAGGAACTTGGCACCGGCTAGATACCGCCCACGCGGCTGAGCGTCACCGCCACGCCACGAGCAATCGCCCGTGCTCAAGACGAGGCGAGATGTGGCGTGCCCGGGCCGATCGCAATCGGGGGATACGAGACACCCCGTCCCTCCCCACACCACCAGCGAGACCACCACGACTGCCGCTCACCTCAGCGAGGGAAAGGCGCCGTGCGCCAGGTGCACAGGAGGGGCGGCTGGCTCATGCACTCGCTTGGATCAAGTGCCGACCAGCACACGTTGCCGAGCACGATCGGCACGGGTGTCTGAACACGCCGCGCGGTGCAGCGTGGTGGCGACAGATGCGACATACCTCAGCGTTAGCCGCCGCCCGTCACCTCGGCCAGGGTGCGCGCAGTGCTGAACACCGGGAGGGCTGCCGTGCGGCCTCCCACCGGCCACTGCGGGGCGCGGTACACCGAGATGCGCGCCGCGGGTACGCAGTCGCCCGCCGGCAGGCAGGTGAGGATGCCCGACAGGCCGTCGTAGCCGTTGACGGAAATGATTGACGCCCGCAGGGCTTCACGGTTGATCACCAAGGCACCTCCCGGCAACTGCACCGCAGTACGACGGACTGCCTCAAGCACGAGGTTGGTGGCATCAAATGCCGCGAAGGCGAAGACCGTCGCCGGGGCCGACCCGAACTGGCGGCGGTAGGCGGGGAGAAACTGCACCGTGGCAAAGCTGCTGCTTCCTGCACCAGTGGGGTCGGGCCCCGACGCGTAGATGCCGTTCGCAAGAGAACCCATGCGGCGAAGGAATGTGGCACTCATGCAGGCCTCCGACACCACCACGGGTGTGGTTGCCAGCGCCGGCTCGGCCCGGATGGCACGCACCATCCTGCCGCAGGTCGGCTCCATGAGCGGAAGGAAGATGACCCCGGGCGCGGCGTTCGCCAGGCGGGACGCCACCTGCGCTGCCCGCCCGGCACCGATTGGATCGGTCACCGTGAGGGCTGCCACCGCACGGCCACCCTCACCAGCGAATCCGTCGACGAACTGCGCGGCCAGAGGCCGCGAGTAGGCATCGTTCACCGACACCGTGGCGGCGGTGCGCGCACGTAGGCGCTGCCTCGCAAACTCAGCCACTGCTGCTGCCTGAATGAGGTCGTTGAACGCCGTCCGGAAGAAGTAGCGGTCATGCCCCTGCGGCGAAGTGAGCAAGGGGGACGTATTGGTGGGCGAGATGAGCAGCACGCGGTGGCGGCTGAGTACCTCGGCGGCGGCGCGATACGCGGCGGCCGAGCACGTGGTCCCGATAACACCCAGAACCGGGGCAGCAGCCATTAGTCGACGGGCACCGGCGCGGCCGCTGTCGGGCGAGCACTCCTCGGCCTCGGGAATCACGTCAACGGCATGCCCTCGCAGCGTTCCCGAGTGACCATCAAAGCTTCCATCCAGATAATCCACGGCCAGCTGTACTGACCGCGCGGTAACTACCCCACCGTCATCGGATGGGTAGAGCAGCGTGCCCAGATATATGGGCTCACCAATTCCCACGGTGACGCATGCATCGGGGGCCTGAGCGCATGCTGGGTCTGCTGCCACGGCCGTCGACGGTGCAGGCGCGTCACCACAACCCGTGGCCATGAGCACCATGCCTGCGAGTGCAATGACGCACCCGGCCAGCAGCAACCGCGCACCGGTCATCGCGTGGTCACCCACGGCAGGTACTCGCCCTTTTGCAGTTCGGTGATGAGCTCACTGATGGGGTCGGTGCTCACCACGAATCCCCCGTTGAACGGCGCACTGATGGTGAGGATCGCGCCCAGGTCGAGCGCGACCGCCAACATGATCCCGAGCGCCACCCACGAGTACCGCGTGCCCTGCCTGGCCGCCACCAGTAGCGAGTTGACGATCAGTGCGAGCCCGGCAATCACCGCAAGCGCGAAGAGCGGAAAGGGGAGCCCGCCCGTACTGATGACCACCCGCTGCCGGCGATTTGCAGTGAGTTCGTTGACGGCGTCCTGCAGCGTGCCGGATGCGGCGCCCGGCACGTACGGGCGATTGGCCACCTCGAACACCGCCTGCTGCAGAGTGCGCATCGCAGGAACAGCTGTCGAGCGATCAGCCGCATCGGCCGCGAGCGCCGGCCACTCACCGCTGCGCAGTGCATCAAGATAGGCGGTGAGGTTCTCCTGCAGCCGCTGGGCGTCGGCCGGGGGCAGCACTCCCGTGGCGTACGCCAGCTGGCTCGCGGCGCTCACCTCGGCCCCCACCGCATTCTGTGCCTCCTTCAGCGTGGCGTACTCGGAACTGATGAGAAAACCCGTGAGGATGGCGAACAGGCTGCCGACCGCCGTCATGTATGCGGCGGCGGTCACACCCGCGCGCTCGCGGGGGCCCGGGCCCATACGACGCCGGATGAGCAGTGAGGTCGCCACACTCACCAGGGCCACCAGCACCACTGAGAGCAGGATCACCTCCCAGGAGGGAAGCGATGCGAGCACGCCCATCATGAGGCGGCCGTCGCCGGGGCGCGCTGGGCCCACTCATCCTGAGCAGCCGCTATCTCATCTGCCGAAAGGCCGGTGTCGGCGGTGCTCAGAAAGTCTGGTGAGGTGAGCATGTCCATGTAGGCCACCACGGTGTCACTACTCAGGCCCGCATCGGGATTGGCATACACCAGCAGGTCACGACTCAGCGGGTAGGTGCCGCCCGCGATTGAAGATGCACTGGGCAACACGCAGCCATCCCCGGCGTTCACAGCGATCACGCGCACTTTGCCGAGCCACGGCCGCACGGTCTGCCAGCCGGCAAACCCGATGGCACTTGGCAGCCGCAACACCTCGGCAAGCATCTGCTGGTCGCTGTTCGTCACGTGGGCATCGCGGCGAATGGCCGGATCCACGCCTTCCACGGCGGCCAGTGGAGCCACCGCCTTTTCGAGAAACATTGTCCGGGTGCCGGATGATGCATCGGGAACTACAACGGGCGGCTGCGTACCGGCCGCACCTGATGCGAAGCGCTGGTACAGGTCGCCGAGGGCGAGGCACGCGGGGGCGTTCCCCTTGGCGTCGGTAAACAGCACCACGGCGTCACGCGTCACCGTCACCTGCGTGGGGTGTACTCCGGCCGTTGCACATCCACGCAGCTCGCGCACGGTAATGGGGCGGCTGGCACCGGCGATGTCGGCAAGCTGGTCACACAGCAGGGTGATGCCATCGGTAGTACCCGTCATGCGTACGTTGACCGGGGCCAAGACATGATCGGCAGCGAATGCCGCAGTCGCCCGCCCCATGAGGGGCAGCAGCGTGGTTGACCCCGCCACCCGCACCGATCCGGTGAGCGTGGATGAGTCGTCACCACAGCCCACCGAGAGCACGACGAGGCCGGCAAGCGCTGCGGCGACCGTGCTGCGGCGGAAGAGGGGCGGAACGCGCACTGGACAAGCGTACCGGTGAGTCCATCCTCTCGCGGCTTCGGTAGCGTGGGCACGGTCATGAGCCTTCACCCCCGCATCACCGCTGTGCTCTTTGCCTGCGCCGCCGTACTGGGCGCTGCAGTGCTGATGACCGGCTGCGGGTCGTCCGGCAACGGGACCGCTGCTCAGGCAACCACTCCGGTGATGAAGGACTCCGTCGGTACCGTCGGCAGTCGCACCAACCTGCGGCTGGGGTTCGTCACCACGGCGCAGCATCCATACGGCCTGGCCCTCGCGGCCTTCGCGCAGAGAGTCACAGCGATGTCGCAGGGGAAGGTTGGTGTGTCACTCACGGCCGCATACGGAGGGGGAGACGACCTGGCGCTTCTCACCGACATCCGCTCCGGCGCCATTGATGGCGGCTCGGTGTCGGCACCCGTGTGGCAAGACGTGGGCGTGCAGTCATTTGAGGCACTGCAGATGCCATTTCTCATCACCAACTACGCCGTGGAGCGTCGCGTGATCACCAGCCCGCTGGCGGCAGAGATGCTGGAGGGCACGCAGGCGCTGGGGCTGACCGGCCTCGCCATCCACGAGGGCGGTCTGCGCAAACCCGCCGCGGTGGATGGCTGCCTGGTTGAGCCGTCAGACTTCGTGGGCGTGCAGATGCGCTCGGTGCAATCCGACCTGCTCGCGGAGTCGATCACGGCGCTCGGGGCCATTCCCACTGTCATGCCGCTCGGCAAGGTGGCCAGCGCGGTTGAGGACGGACGCCTCAACGCCATCGAGGCCAACGTGGGGCTGGTGTACACGCAGAAGTTCTACGAGGTGCTCACCTGCATGAGCGGCAATGTAAACCTGTGGCCATTTCCGGCCGTGCTGGTGGTGGGTGACGCCGCCTGGAACGCCATCCCTGCCGCCGATCGCGCCGTGATCACCCGTGCGGCCACGAGCCTGGCGTCAGACTCACTGGACATCCTCACCGACCCGGCCAGCACCCTGATGGCCGATCTGTGCAAGGCCGGCGACGGATTCTTCTACTTCGGCACCGCCACGTCACCGCAATTAGCCGCCATGCGCGAGGCTGTGCAGCCGGTGTACGACCGGTACGCGAAGGTGGATCCAACGGGCGGGTTCGTCACGCGCATTGAGGCCATCAAGGCGCGCACGGTACCTCCCGCTCCCACGCCATACCCGCCAGGGTGCGCCGCGTAGGACAACCCGGATCGGGTGGGTGCAGAGGCTCAGGAAGATGACGGACGCGAGCAGCATGGTGAAGCCGGCGCCCACGAGCTCAATGGGCCAGATGGATTCGTGCTCGTTCCAGATGTTTCGGGAAAACAGTCGTGACAGAACATCCGCCGTTCCGTGGGTCCACCTCCTCACAAATTGCTCATGCCTCGCTGAGAGCCTTTCCGCGTCATCGCCACACCATGGCGAACCCGAGGAGGAGACTCACATGCCCATCGCCCGCACATCCCGTCGTGCCCTCATTGCCATTGCCAGCGCAGGCGCGCTGGTCGCCGCAGGGTCCGCCCTGGGTGTGCAGGGGCCGCTGCACACCAGCGGTGGCCAGATCGTTGATCAAGCGAACCGCGAAGTGGTGCTGCAGGGCGTCAACTGGTTTGGCTTTGAAACCGCCAACCATGCGCCCCACGGCCTGTGGACCCGCGACTACCGCGACATGCTCGCTCAGATCAAGGCGCAGAGGTTCAACGTCATCCGCCTGCCGTTCTCGCTTCAGGCGCTGAAGAGCACCACGACATCGGGCATTGACTACGGCAACGGGCGCAACGCTGCGCTGCAGGGCAAGACCCCGCAGCAGGTGATGGACGAGATCATCGCCGAGGCCGGGCGTCAGGGGCTTGGGGTGATCCTCGACAACCACTCGGGCGCAGACGACAGCTTCATGTCGCCACTCTGGTATGGCACCGGCGGGTTCACCGAAGACGACTGGGTCAATCAGTGGAGCGCCCTTGCCACGCGCTATGCGGGCAACCCCACCGTGCTGGGAGCCGACCTGAAGAACGAGCCGCACGGCGAGGCCACCTGGGGCACTGGCCAGGCAAATGACTGGCGGCGGGCCGCTGAGCGGGCCGGCGCAGCTGTACAGGCCAAGGCACCCACCTGGCTGGTGCTGGTGGAGGGCATTGAGGGCCCGGTGGCAGGTGGCCAGAACCTTGACCGCAACTGGTGGGGCGGCAACCTCGAAGGCGTACGCCAGAACCCCGTACGACTGCCGGTGGCCAATCAGCTTGTGTACTCACCGCACGAGTACGGACCCGGCGTGTTTGCGCAGCCGTGGTTCTCGTCGCCCGACATGACCACGATCCTCGCTGATCGCTGGACCAAGGGCTTCGGATACATCCGCGATGCGGGCACTGCCCCAATTCTGGTGGGTGAGTTCGGTGCAAAGAACGTGGGCACCGACACCACTGAAGGGCGCTGGATCCGTCAGTTCGCCGACTACATGGGCCGCACAGGCATCAGTTGGACCTTCTGGTCCTGGAACCCCAACTCGGGCGACACAGGCGGGGTGCTGCAGGACGACTGGAACACCGTGAACCCCGCCAAGATGGCACTGCTGACGTCGCTCATCAAGCGTGAGGCCATCCCATATGGGGCCGGTACCACGCCAGCTCCCGCGCCAACACCGACACCTACACCTACCCCGACACCTACTCCTACTCCAACCCCCACACCGACCCCGACACCTACCCCGACTCCCACCCCTGCTCCGGTGCCCGGCAGCATCAGCATCAGCATGCAGGTCGATTCGCAGTGGTCCGGTGGCTGGTGCGGGAAGTTCCGGGTGCGTAATGCCGGGACGACCCCCGTCGGGCTCACCAGCATCTCGTTCGGCATGCCCACTGGGGCTTTAGTCACCAGCACGTGGAACGGCACCGTGTCGGGCTCGGGCGCATCGCGCTCCATTGCCCTTCCGTCTTGGGCACAGGCGGCGGGCGGGGCCACGTACTCGGACACCGGACTCTGCGCCACGGGCGCACCGGGGCTCACCAACATCGTGGTGACGTGGGCATCGGGCACCCCTGGCGGCACAACACCTGCGCCCGCGCCGACGCCAACACCTACCCCAACTCCCGCGCCAACCCCGACGCCGACGCCCGCCCCCACGCCGACCCCGGTGCCTGTCCAGGGATCTCCCCTGCTCACGGCCACATTCACACGTGACTCAACGTGGGCCACGGGCTTCTGCCGCAGCTTCACCGTGGCGAATACGGGCACGGGCGCCAGCACGACCTGGCGGCTCAAGTTCACTATGCCCACGGGGTCGGCAATCGCATCATCGTGGAGCGGAACAGCGGTGCGAAGCGCCGACGTGGTGACGGTCACGCCGCCCGACTGGGCCGGGCAGATCGCCGCCGGAGCCAGGTCCACATCATTTGGATTCTGCGCATCAGGCACCGGGGACGTCACCCAGGTGTCGGTCACAAACGGGGCCTAGCGGCCAGCAGCCGGCACTCAGGTGGCGGAGTTCCACCGCCTGAGTGCCGGCCACTCGTGCTCGTGTCCGATCACCGACACGGTGGCCGGGTCGAGCACAAACCGCCGGCCCTCGCGGGGATCAAGACCCAGACGTACAGCGGTGAGCACCCGAAGTACGTGGCCGTGGGCAAACAGCAGCACGTCACCACCCGCAGCGTCGGCGCGTGCGATTACACGGGCCACGCGGGCGGCCACCTGGTCGGCCGACTCTCCACCCGGTACCGCGCCATCCCAGATCGACCATCCCGGGTCGGTCTCGCGGATGGTGGGCGTGGTGACGCCCTCGTAGTCGCCGTAATCCCACTCAAGAAGATCGGTGTCCACCTCGGCCTGTGCAAAGCCGGCCAGCGCCGCGGTCTCACGCGCGCGCTGAAGCGGGCTGGTCAGCACCAGTGCAAATGCATTCGCCGCCAGCACCGGGGCCACCGCGGTGGCGCGTTCACGCCCCTCGGGCAACAGCGGCAGGTCGGTACTGCCGGTGTGGCGCCCGTTCTGGCTCCACTCCGTCGCCCCGTGCCGTACCAGCCAGATCGTTGTCGCCACGTAAACCCGTCAGTCCTTCAGCCGGGCCTTCGCGCGCGCGATGAAGCCCTCCTCGATCTCTTCAAGCGTGCGGCCCTTGGTCTCGGGCACCAGGAACCACACAAACACCAGTCCTAGCACGGCCACCGCGGCGTAGCTGAAGAACGTGGCCGACTCGCCGATGAGGTCGAGCAGACCCAGGAACGTAAATGAGATGAACAGGTTGCCGAGCCATCCCACCACGGTGGCGATGGATGCCGCCTTGCCACGCACGCCTACCGGAAAGAGCTCCGATGCCATGAGCCACGGGATGGGGCCAAGCGAAATTGCGAAGAAGGCGACGAACGCCCAGACCGCTACCACGGTCACCAGATCGGCTGCGGTGATCGTTCCGCCGGACGACAACATTGACGACACCGCAATGGCCGACAGGCTCACCGCCATGCCGGCAAGACCGGTGTAGAGCAGCGGCTTTCGGCCCACGCGGTCGATGAGGGCAAGTGCCCCAAGCGTGGCCAGCACATTGATGACGCCCACGCTGACTGTGGCCCAGATGGCGGCCGACCCCGCCCCGAAACCGGCGTCCTTGAAGATGCGTGGTGCGTAGTAGATGACCGTGTTGATACCGGTGAATTGCTGGATGATGAAGAGACCCACGGCCACGATGAGCGCGGGGCGCAGCACCGGCTGCACCAGCTCGCGAAATGACGCCGACTTCTCCTCGTCGATGCCCCGGCGCATCTCGGCCATCTCCGACTCAACCTCAGTTGGGTTGACCTTCTCGAGCACCTTGCGCGCATCGGCGTCGCGGCCCTTCAACATGAACCAGCGCGGGCTCTCCGGGAGTCCCCGCATTCCAATGAGCAGCACGATGGCCGGTGCAACACCCGTAATGAGCATCCAACGCCACTGGCCATTACTCGAGAATGCTTCGTCATTGACGTAGGCGACCAAAATGCCGATGGTGATCATGAGCTGGAAGAACGACACCAGTTGCCCACGGCGAGCCGCAGGCGCAATCTCGGTGATGTACATCGGTGCCGCGACCGCGCTGATGCCGATGGCCACGCCCAGCAGCAGCCGTGCAATATCGAGGGCACCCACGCCGGGTGCGACGGCCGATGCGATCGACCCGACAATGAAGACCGCGCCCGATGCGATGAGGCTGCGGCGGCGACCAATGCGGTCGATAATCGCCATCGCCACGAGCGAACCCACCACCGCACCCAGCAGCACAGACGACACGACAGCGCTCTTGCCGATGTCGCCCAGGTTGAATGCATCGCCGATGTAGTCGAGTGCGCCGGAGATAACACCGGTGTCAAACCCGAAGAGCAGCCCGGCGAGCGCTGCCACCACGGCGATGCGCGTGATCAGGCCCTGGGTGCCGCTGTCCCACATGTCATCGTGGGTTTTCTTGCCGCGCGGCTCGCTCATGCGCGAGAAACTACCTTTGAGCAGCGTGCCCGCGCCGTGCTGTGCCGGTCAGGCGGCGGCGCGCAGATACGGATCCCAGGCATCGGGGCGTCTGGGGGCGGCCACGTCGATAAATACATCGGGTCGTGGCGGGCGTGGCGTGTGCCGGGGAAACATGGCGATCTCGTGGCACAGGGCGCTGCCCTTTCGTGCATTGCAGGGGGCGCATGACGTCACCACGTTGCCCCACGATGAGTCGCCACCCCGGCTCTTTGGCACCACATGGTCGATGGTGAGGCGGGTTCGGCTTCCGCAGTACTGGCATTCGTAGCCATCGCGGGCGAACAGCGCGCGCCTACTCATTCGGCGTGCTTCATACCTCGGCACCTTCACCCGGTATACGAGCCGGATGACATGCGGCGTGGCGAAGTCGCGTCCCACCCCACGAACAGGGCGCGCCGCGTGCTCGAGTATCTCTGCCTTCTCCTTCAGCAGAAGTACGAGCGCACGTCGGATTGAGCACACGTTGATGGGCTCGTACGACGCGTTAAGAACTAATACGTGCTGTGGGACCACCCCCTTTCGCGACGGATGCTAGCCATACCGAACGGCCAACCCACCCGTGAACTACGTCTGGGTTGCAGCCCTGTAGGACCCAAGCGCAATGACATGCGCGATGCCGCCCTGCTCGATGGCATCGAGTGCGGCCGCAAGCGGCAGGTCACGTGCACGGCTCCCCTCGGCATCGATGAAGAACACGTAGCGCCCCAGACCGGTGCGTGCCGGACGGCTCTCGAGGCGCGTCAGGTTGACCGTGCGCAGCGAGAATTCCTGAAGGATGGACAGCAGCGCGCCCGGCCGGTCGCGAGGAATCGCACACACGATCGACGTTGTGAACGCACCCTCGCCAGCGGCCTCGGCCTCGTCGCGGCCCACCAGCACGAATCGTGTGTGGTTCTCCATCGAGTCGGCCACATCCTCGGCCACGACCACGCCGCCATAGATCTCGGCGGCACGAAAGTTGCCGATCGCGGCTTCCGGCTGATGCGACTGCACCACCGTGCGCACAGCATCAGCGGTGGAGAGCGCCGCCGCCACCTCGGCCCCGGGCAGCATCTCGGTGAGCCACCGGCCGCACTGAGCGGTTGCATGCGGATGACTCTGCACACGGGTGATCTCGGCGAGCCCGAGCCCCTTGCGGGCGATCAGGTGATGGCGGATGGGGTGGATGACCTCGCCACGGATCACGATGCCGCCCGCGTGGGTCACCAACTGGTCGAGCGTCTGCGTAACGCCGCCCTCAATGGCGTTCTCGATGGGCACCAGCGCCTGTGCCACCTCGCCGGCTGCCACGGCGTCGAAGCATGCCGTGATGCTCGGCTTCGGCACCTCCCGCGCGGCGGCCTCAGCGCCCACCAGGGCGATGAGGGCCTCCTCGCAGAAGGTGCCCGGCGGACCGAGATAGGCGATGCCTCCGCTCATGCGGTCATGACCGGAGGAACTAGAAGACGATCTTGACGGGGTATTCGGCCCGGTTGTTGTCGGTGCGTGTCTCGTTGGGCACCGGCACCACCTCGACCTTGAGCACCGAGGCATCCCCGAACGTGGGGCTCTTCGGTCCCGGCAGCGTCACCGACTGCTGCTGACCGGACTCGAGCGAGGGAATGGACTTCTCCGAGGTCTGAGCGTCCTTGGCGGATGCCGTGCTTGAGAACGTCACGCGCACCACGACATTGGTCTCGGTGGCGTCGCCGGAGTTCTCCACCGTGATCTGCCACTGCAACTTGTCGGATGCCTGGATCTGGGTCTCGGAATCTGCCGAGAGGGCAAGGCCCTCCGGAAGCGCCTGCACCGATGCGATGCCCGTGCCGTGAAGCACGCCCGACGTGGACGTTGCGTCGGTGCCCGATAGCGCGCTGCTACCCGTGCGCTGGAGGCCCGGGATGAGCTGGCCGGCACCGGTGGGCGACGACTGGTCGGCACGGATGCCTCCCAGGAAGAACTGGCGATCGGGAACCTGCACACCCGTGACGTCGGCGTCGGCAAGCGCGCGCTTGGCGGGGCCCACGAACGAGTCCTGATAGATGACGTCACTCGCGAGAAACCGCTGCATGGCGCTGGCCAGGGTGGCCGACGAGTAGGCGCGGTTCTTTGAATCGACAACCGATGGCAGCGAGTCAGCCAGCGCCTTCAGGCCTGTTACGCGGTACTGCAATGCGGTGACCAGGCTCTGGTTGGGAGCTGAGAGCGAATCGGGTGACTCGAGGGCCTCGGCCTGACCCACCAGGGCCTGGGCCTTGCTGGAGAGGTCGCGCACCTGCACCTGCAGTTCGGCCGACTTCGCACCGTTCTGGTTGGCGAGGAGCTCCTGGAGGGAGTCACCCTCCTTGGCCGAGGCGGTCACGATCGTTGTGACATCACCCATGTACGACTTGTAGGAGTCCTCCAGCTGACTGCGGCGGCACCCCTGGATGACGAGCGTGGAGATGATGATGAGGATGATGACGCCGGCAACCGCGATGCCGATGCGCACAGCCGGCTTCTTGAGCGCTGCGGAGCCGCCACCCGGCATGGAGCGGCGCGAACCACCACCACCGCCGCCGCCGC
>Ga0208942_1000634_pt1 | contig 13735 bp, 18 predicted proteins | sample GreLakmeSU08MSRF_FD_187704 | JGI IMG/M metagenome (GOLD analysis project Ga0208942, IMG submission 187704) | Freshwater lentic microbial communities from great Laurentian Lakes, MI, USA - Great Lakes metaG SU08MSRF (SPAdes) | ecosystem: Environmental > Aquatic > Freshwater > Lake | place: Great...
CGTAAGCAGGGCCGCCGCCACGATGAAGAATAAGCGCGTCATGGTCTTTATCTCCTACGTCGGGAACACGGTTACGAATAGATGCGCTTCATGGGTTAGTCCCTTACGGCTCTTGCGTATTCAATTACGCTATCGCGCCAGCGCGGAACAAGTCGTCAACTTGCTCAGATGTCAGCCCCAACGCGTTCTGTGCATCGGCAACAAGCCGGTCATCGCGTCGCACCTCAATACAGTATTCCCACGCGTCCTGCGTGTCGGCGGGCTGGGTGGCAATCCAGGCGTTGACGGCACCCAGCAAGCCAGCGGCACGCAAAGCGCGGCGCGCCTCAAGTGGCGTGATCTTCTCGGGGACCGGATTATCGCGAGGCGCTTTGCTAAAAACTGCGCCGTCCCACAAGTCGCCAATTTCGCCGCCAAGCGCGGCATCCAGCAATCCGGGCATAAAGTCGAGAGACTCAACTTCGATTGTGTTGCTGACAATGCCGTCAATAATTACATGAGCGCGCATTATGCAACTCCCCAGACCTGTATTTCGCCTCTAGCTCCGGCACCGCCGGCGCCGGAATTGAAACTGTTCACCGATGCTGCGCCTCCGCCACCCCCACCGCCCGGCGCGCCACCAGCTCCACCAGTTCCGCCAACGCCAGTTCCGCTGCCACCGCCGCCACCTCCGGTTCCGCAAAATCCATTTGCCCCAGCCGCCCCAGCCGTTCCGTTAGCGCCCGTGGCAGCGCCGCCAGCGCCACCGCCGCCCGGCGTATACGAATTGACAGCGCCTCCGGCTGCACCAACCGTTACCACATTGCTGTTGCTAAGCGTCCCCCCACTACCGCCCCCTGGTCCGCCATAAAGAGATGAACCGCCAGCGTTAAAAACCACGCCTCCATTATTTCTACCACCAGATCCACCACCATATTCTGCGTTGCCGGAGTCTCCGTTACCTACAACACTTGCGCCGCCGCCACCTACAGCATTTCGTGGGCCGCTTCCTGTAGTCATATCCGCCGTTTGCTGCGGGTTGCCAAGGTTCCCAGCAGTTGTTCCAGCCGAGCCTGTTCCGCCGCCGCCCCCTGCTCCATTACTGCCGGCAGCGCCGCCCGCGCCGCCGCCACCACCATAGGCGTATAGAAGGGTAGCAAAAGACGATGTTCCTCCAGCCGTCCCATCATTGCCACTTGTTGTGTCGACTGTTACCGCCGCTCCGACTGCACCGCCTGCGCCAATGGTAATGGCATAGCCAGTGCCAGCGGTAAGCCCGCTGATAATTTGACGAGCCAACGCTCCACCCCCGCCACCGCTACCCCCACCACGGTTATTACTAGCGGCCCCCCTGCGGCCGCTTCCCCCTCCGCCAGAAGCCCCAATAACTCGGGTTCCAACAGCCGTGTAACCAGGAGGTTGAGTGAATGTTCCCGAAGCTGTAAAAACCCTGTAGAACGGTGACAGCACCAAAGAAGTGAACGCTGTGCCGGTGCATTGTATCAGTCGAGTTTCGCCTTGATACATCACGTAAGTGGCAAGCCCATCAATTAGCTCTGCGCCGTTTGGATCAAGCGTAATATCCCCAGTTCCAGCATTGCGGAGATAAACAAACCAACCGGAACCAAGCGTTGCCGCTGCGGTAAATGTTTGGCTGAATGTGCCACTGGTAATGTCAATCAGAGTGCCTTGATCCGCTGCTGCAAGAATAGTGTTTGCTGTGCGGGCAGAGCGAATAACAGTACTGCTTGCGCTTACAAAAGATAGAGTCCCAGTGCCATTAGTTTTAACAAGCTGACCTGCGGTTCCGTCTGCGGTAGGATACAACAACCCCGCCGCGGTTAGCGTTGTCGCGGTTAGCGTTGCCGCGGTTAGCGTTGTCGCGGCTAGCGTTGCCGCGGTTAGCGTTGTCGCGGCTAGCGTTGTCGCGGTTAGCGTTGTCGCGGTTAGCGTTGTCGCGGCCACAACGGACGCGGATATGCCGTTCGTCGCGGGGTTGTAAAACGCGGTGGCCTGAGCGACCACGGCCGAGCCGTCGCAATACACACAGGCCGCGTAGCCGTTCGGGATATCAACGTATGAGGTTGGCGTGGCAGTCTGAACGCGGATAGCTTGGCTGCCGGTCGTGGTGTTGATAACGAGGTAGACTTTGTCTACGTTCGGGATAATTATCTGGCGGGTAGCTGTAAGAGGGACAGAACTAGTAACGCGGAGAACTGCATTGCGTGACTCGTCCGAAGCCGCGTTCAGCGCCGTCAGCGTATAGTTGGCGTCAACCATGACGATATCGACAACGCCCGTGATGGCCTGCTCAAGGAGCGTGCCGATATTGGCGTTAGTTACGGTGCCCCAAGTGCCGGCGAGTTCGCCGGTGCCTATCAGGGATGTCCGTAGAGAGGTAGAGTAGGTAGTGGGCATTTTGCACCTGTGACATTAACCGAAAAGGCTGACCCGCACAGCTACGCGATACTAACTATAGCCGTGCCCGCCGCCATAGCGGGAAATTGAACCGTGAACACACCCGCTGTAGACACTCGGTCCATGCCGAAATCCAACACGATACACGCCGGGTTCGTATACGCCCCGTTGGGCGTCGTATTATAGATGAGCGCGCCGCGTGCGGTTATGTTCGCCGTCCAGCTCGCCGTGGCAAACGAAGCTACCGCCGTCTGGCCAGATATGGCGGGGGCGATGTTGGTCAGCGTATACCCCCCGGCGGTGTATCCCGCTGCGACCACCTCATTCGTGACGGCGTAGGCCGTCGTTGCAGTGTTCAGATTAGCTGCCTCTGCGAACAGCGCGATCTTGAAGGTGTCCCCGCCGGCGACGCTGAAGTCGTGAACCCCCTCCAGGAGCTGCTGTTTGAAACTGGAACAGAAAGCTTGGTTTATCATGTTGGCGTAGACCGCGGTGCGTCGATTTTGAACTGGTCCCGTTTATCAAAGGCCTCGCCCAAGACCTTCAGGCGGCCCAGCCCTTCATTGTATCGGCCGGCATAGACCGACAAAAGCTGCGGGTCGCCCTTCATATAGACGTAGGCTTCCGTGAGCGCCCCGTAGAACAAGATGCTTTCAGCGTTGTCTCCAAGCCAGCTTGTTCCGGCGGTGACAATGCTGGGCGGGCTATAGACGTAATAGAGGTCCAACGTATAGCCGGAACCCGGAGTTGGGCCAAATTGGAAGGTGTTGTTGTTGAACAGCGCGTAGTAGCGCGGCGCGCCCGTAGTGGCCGAGTTTGGAAACGCCTCGGCGATGAACGCCGGGTCCCGCTCCAAAAGGTAGGTAGGGATGCCGCCGGACACGGCAGCCACAGAGTTGGCGGAGAGAAAGTCGCTCGGCAGCGTGACGGTCCGAACCCCGTTGGATAGGGTTAATACCGTGCTCTTGTTGAGCACGGGCAGATTGATTGTCATATAGATACGCGCTTCCGCGAGCTGCACAATACTCGGGATTGCCGCCACGAACTCCGTGCCAGTGTTCTGCATGTAGTCTTGCAGCAGGGCCGTGAGTTCGGCGTAGGTCATTGCGGGTATCCTTTAACCCATAGGGCCGCGCGCCATGAGACCTTTGGTCGCAGCGCCCGTGCCCCGGATTTTCACCCCGCCGCCGGTGGCCATCGCCGGCGCTTGGGAAGGGTATTTCATATTAGCGCCGGTAGAGGCGCCGCGCTTCACGGCCAAAGTGGTTTTCTTCGTCTTCATCTTCGGTCTCCTATAGCGGCTTGATGTAAGCAGTTCCAACGGCGCTCACCATAAGCGTAGCGTCATTTCCGACTGGCGCCCAGCCAAATAACCCTCTGCCGGGGTTGCTATCGGGACGGGGGTTAAGCAGCGCCACCGGGTCATTGATGGGGTACTTTCCCAGTTGCAACTGAGGCTGGTCCTGGTCATTACACGTCGGGCACACTTTAGCCCCGGTAGATTTCTGATCGACGACTTGCCAGGTCAGATCGCCGGACGGGTATTGCCAGTAGCACCGGTCGCAATACCCAAAGGAGCGTTTGCCCCGAGCAAATTTCATCGTCATGAGCTGCCAATCCACGGAATGAAGGACGACGACTCGCGGCCTTGATCCTCACCCGCTGCAAGCGTGAACTGACGCTCGTATTCCATCTGTAGCCCCGGCAGTATCTGCGCGGCTTCGGGCCGCTTCTGGCCAAGATAGTAGGCCAGGCCAGCCACCATAGCCGGCAAGAACCGAACGGGGAGATCCATGGTATCTGTGCCGGTCGTGGCGTCTTGAATGCGCCGCAGCCGCCAGTAGAGAAACGTGTATGGCACGTCCGGAACCGGCCACACCGTGAGCGTGGGGGTGTTGGTGCGTTGCACATACACTTGGATGGGGCGCCCGGTAGTCGCCTTGTTGGGGATACTGGCGTAGTCTCCCACCCCGATGCGTTCGATGGAGTAGTCCAGATTGGTGCCTTGGCTGTTCACGCGGACCATAGCGTCGATCACATCAATCGTATCCGCCGGCAAATTGTAGTCGGCCGTGCCGGCCAGTAGCGCAATCGTGAGCGACTCAACAGTCCACAGGTTCAAGCCTCGGTTGGACCACTCGGCGGATAGAATGTTGAGGCTACGCCGCGCAGTCCTGAAGTCATTGCCTGTGCGCGCGCTGCCGCCCACCCGTTCGTAGGCCTCCTCGATAAGATCGAGGATGTCGAGGTTCCAGACCGCCGTGCCAGAAGTTGCCACTATCGACGCCTCTTAGGTTTGAGCCGGCTCTTCTGATCGGCGGCGGAGAACTCTTTTGCCACTTTCACAGAAATGCCGGCTCTCTTGGCGAACGCAGGGTTGTGCGCCGCAGCGGCCATGAACTTAGCCTGCCGCTTCGACACACTGGGCATCAGACCATCCGACCACGAGTATGGCCTTTGACCGCACACCCGTTGCCCCGCGACTTACTCTTGACCGCGCCGCCGCTCTTCATGAAGGGCATGGATGCCTTCGGTGCCATAGGCGCCTTCGAGGCCATACGAGCCTTGGGGGGCATAGGGGCCTTCGAGGCCATGGAAGCCTTTGGCGCCATAGGTGCTTTCGGGGCCATGGAACTGCGTGCGTCGCGCCGGCCTTTCATAAAGGCTTGCATTTCACTCGCCGAACCGCCGTAGGCCATCTTCTTCACTTTGCCGCCATAAGCCATGGACATGTTCTGCTTCTCGGCGAGCTTCCGGTCCTGAGCCATATCGGCCTTAGACCCTTCCCAAGGCTTTGATACCTTGCCGCCTTTTTTAATGTTAAGGTCCTCAGGGATACCAAGTTGCGAGCGACGCTTGTTATCTCTGGCCAATTTCGCGCGCGCGGTGGGGACAAACGTGTTTTGTGGGTCCTCTGGGCTGGGCTTTGGCGGGGCCGTGACTTGCGACCCAATGGCCATCTTCTTCACCTTGCCGCCGCGCTTCATCTTCCCCGCCGCGCGGGCCGCCATGATCTCGTCGCGGGTCTGACGGATTTGTTCCTGCGACACGCCGCCTGGGCGATTGTAGAGGTCCATCAGACGATCTGCTTCGCGTTCGCCGGCGGTCGGGCCGCGCGGTCTGGCGGCTGGACGGGGCCGCGCGGTCGGTGTTGCGGCGCGCGCGGTGGGTGTTGCGGCGCGCGTGGGGGGGGGAGGTGCTGCTGCGCCCGCGGTAGACGCCGCACCAGCAGGATTCCCTATACTAATAACGCCTTCGTTGGCGGGGCGGGATCCCATCGGTGAGCCAGCGGCGGCGTCTACACGAACGAGGCCTTCGTTGGCGGGGTAGGAGCTCCTCTGTGTGCCAGCGGCGGCGTCTACACGAACGGAGCGGGACGCCGGCGCTTCCATTGTCGTCCCCGCGGTATTACCGTCGAGACGCGAACGCAGAATACCCAACTCTGCGTTTGCGATTTCGTTGAACGATACTGGAGCGTCGAGTGTAGGGCGGTCGTCGTACTGTCGGTCTTTTGGCGGCATTTTTTGTAACATATTGTTGAGCTGGTTGTAGTATATGTCGTTGAGCGAAACATCTTCCCCGTTGGCCATTCGCTTAATACCGCCGCCCGTAGCCCTCCGCCCGGAGGGAATGACAACCCGGCCGGCGTCAATCTCCCGCTGAGCCTCGTCACCATAGTCCGGCATCCGGGTGAAGTCGCCCCCCCGGCGAGGAGGCTTAGAAGCCTCGTTGGGCTCCGGTTCCGGTTTAGGGGGGGGTCCCCCAGCATTCATCCGCCGACGGCCGACCATGGGCTTTTTACCCGGCGGCTTACTCGCGCCGAACTTCGGGGCCATATTTCCAGAACCAAACGCTTTCGGCTTCATTCTAGCCTCCTTGGGCTACGGCGTTACAGTTACTTATCCGCTTTCGCGTCGAGTTTGTCGAATATCTTGGACAGCATATCCTTGATATCCTTGAGCGCGTCCCGCATGTCGTCCTTGCGGGCGAAGTCAGTGCGAAGTTCTTTGCCCAGCGCGGCCGCCTCGTTCTGGATTTCTTTGAGGCTGGACCAGATGAGCTTGAACGCCCAGCTAGCAAGAAACGCCAGTAAGCCAAGCACCGCCGATTGTATGAGGTCAACCGTCAACATGCTGCTAGCCGTAGAAGACAATGACAGAGGTGGCGTTGGTGATCGTCAGATAGACGTTTGTGGCGAACAGGACCCCCTCACCTGGCAGCAGCATATAGCCAGTCGCCGTGGCGGTGGCGGGGGTGGCAATGGTGATCTGCGTGGTGCCGCTGGCCCCGTTATCCTTAACCAGAATGGACCCGGCCGACGCGCCAGCCACATAGTAGATCGCCTTGACGCGGGTTCTAGCTCCCACGGCGGAACCGCTAGCCGTGAGGGTCACAGAAAGAACATCAGTTTGCATGGGCATGGCGCGAGGTCCTTAGATCATCACGGTTGAAAGTAAGCCACTGGCCGCAAGCAGCTGGAACAATCCAGCGCCATATTGTTCACGGCCACAAGCCTACAAGGCTATCCGCTACGGAGCGCCGGGAATGAACTCAACAACCATCGTGCCCGCGCCGACCGCGGTTACAGTCGCAGTCTGCACAATACGCACATACAGGATGCTGCTGGACGGGAGGGCTAGATCAACCCCAAGACCGGCAGCCACCAAAGTGTGCGCTACAGTACCCGCAGCTTTGATGGATACCGCCGCAACAACTTCTGAACCGCCGGAGGTTGTGCCGACCTGAACCGTAACAGTATTTCCCGTATACGCCGTGGTGGTGAAAGACGTGAGACGGATGACGCCGGCGATGCCGGCGGGCATTTGAATGGTGAGGTCGGTGTTCGCGGCCGCCGTCGGGACCAGCGAAAGGGTCGTCGTGGCAAGCAGCACCGCCGCAGCGGACGCATTACCGACGCGAACGGGACCGGAAAAGGTGGTTGTAGCCATAAGAAGTCTCCTGCATGAGGTGTATCCTGTAGTCTATGCAGCGTCAGCCAGTGCTGTCTACAGGATCGAATAGTTACTGGAAGGCGATGCAGGGGCGCCGAGGCGCCCCTGCACTAGATTTAGGTGGAGCCAGGCGACGCATACATGCCAAGCGGATCAGAAACGCCGAAGCTGTAGCGTTCCCGGCTCTTGTAGCGCACGTTGCCGGTATCGAAGTCACCATCCATCGACGTGTTCAGCGCCACGCGATTGAAGTATTTCATGCCATTCGGCACGTCCGTGACGAGATACCAAGCGTTGGTATCGTTCAGGAAGTGGTTGACACTGTAGCCCTTCGGGATGCTGCCATTGTTCTTCAAGGCGTTGATGTCGTTGTCGGCCGTCCCAACCCGCTGCTCTGTTTCCAGAATGCGGGTAGCGACAAACATCAGCGCGGTAGGAATGATGAGCTTGACGGGGCGGGCGGCAATGAGCAGCCCACGTTCGTCAGTCCACGCCGCGATGGCAATCACGGCAGCTTCCAGCGAGGTTTCGTTAAGGTCAACGCCTGTCGCAGGACGGTTTGCGTTCAACCCGCCTGAAACCAGCGGATGGCTCGCGCTGAACAGAGCAACCCCATCACCCGAAAGGTAGGTGGTGAAGCCGTTGTTCAACGGCGTCGCGGCCTTCATCTGCTTCGTATACGCCATGGAGCGCGCGAGCGCCTTGGTGTAGCGGGCAGACAGACTGTCGTAGAGGTTATCTTCCATCGCTTCTTCAGTGATGGAGAAACCCATAGCGATAGTCTCGTGGGTGAAGCGAGCGGACCAGGCTTCCTGCGCGTTATCATACGCAATGGCCCCGCCTTCCGTTTTCACCGGAGCAACATTGAAGCCGGAGAGTTTCGTCTCCTCTTCAAAGGAACGCTCCGAGGATTCAACCTCGTAGATTTCCTTGTGCTCTTCCGCGTAGCGTTTGTATTCCAGCCCAAACAATGCGTTCAGACCGGGAAGCAGCTCTTTGAGGAGCTGTGCGCGAGAAATAGCCATGTCTCAACTCCTTCTGTTAGATGCCGGTGGTCTGGCGCTGGGCGTGAGTGTTGATCCGCACGATGACATCCGTGAACGCATCGCCGATAGTGCTGCCCGGCGCGTTAACGAAGTCAACGATACGAACCGGAAGCGTGGCGGTCGTAGCCACACTGGAGATTTGCAACTGCAACCCAGACGGCACGTAGGTGCTAGCACCCGCGGTCGTCTGAATGATGGCCGCATTGGCCCCCAGAGTAGCCTGCGCCAGCGTGCCGTTGGCCTGGAGTTGGAACAGCGCGTCCGGATCGTCCACAACGAACGCCATGATGTCGGTGGCGGTATTGCCCGCGACATACGTTTGACGGGTGGTGAAGCCCGTCGTGGCGTCAGTATACTGGCAACCCACGAACACACCTGCAAAGCCATTGGTGCCACCCGTGTTGGTGACAGTCGTAGCGGTCGTCGTCGCGTTCATCCGTTCGATGGTTCCCGCGGCAACAATAACCACGGGATCGCCAACTTGGATGCTCACGTTGTAGCTGGCAGCGATAGAGATTAGCCGGACGGAGCCTGCGTAGCTTTGGCCGCCCAGCAGATTCACGGCGCGCAAGCCGTAGGGAGTGGATGTAGAAGCCATTTCCCGTTACCTTTCTGCGTTGGGATTAAAGACGGGCTTGAGGATCATCCTTTCAGCCCAGTTCCAAAGGTGACCTTCGAGGTGCGTTCCGACCGTAGGACGGGCATCCGAGGATCACTCTCTCGCATGAAGTTGTTGTCGATACTGTCCATCTGCTGGCGAGTCTGGTTCTGATAGTATTCTGCACGTTGCCGTGAGAGTTCAGCCGGAATCTTGCAAAGCAGTAGACCGCCAACTTCGACATTACCTTTGAACCGGCTTCCCGCATCAGCCTCGATCATGAGTTCGGGATGGTCTTCAGCGCGAACGGGCACATACCCTTCACGAAATTGCCGGCTGACATTGGTGTTGTCTGGCGAGTTAGCCATAGAGGTGCGAATCCAGCGGTATACATACCCTGGTTCGGGGATCGGGTCGGGGAGAATAGCAGGGGGCTTCCACGACGCGGGGGCAACTTGCGCGGCTCGAACGTCGAGCGCACGGGGGGCGCGATCTTGGCGCTCAGTTTGGTCCGACGGTTCCGTTTGGTCCAGTCGGCGTGAGCGTTGTTCAGGGCGGTCAGACATGGGTGCTACCTTCACAACTGTGCAGCATATTGTTCTAGGGTAAGCCCCAGCCGACGGGCGATACTCTGCTGGCTTGCGGTAAGATGCACTTTGCGGGCAGTGCGCGGGCTACGTGTTGCCGCGGCTACTACCGATACTGGGCGTCTCGTCACATCACTTGCCGAGGCGCTTGTTTTGAAGCCAGCATACCGCGGGAACGTCCTGCGAACGGCGGCGTCAATCTCAGCGTAGTATTCCGGGGATCGAGGGTCAATATTTTTCTTGTTAATGAGAATGTCGCTGATCCCGAAGGCATAGGCAGTCATCTCTGCCTCCTCATCCCCTTCTGCTTGGAACCATTTGTTCTTGTCATACCACTCAACCGCGATCTTGTCGGGGACCACCTCCGCCGCGGCCTGTCGCCGTGTCTCCGGCATCGGCGTCTCAACCACAGTCTGCGGAACATACTCTGCGTAGCGCGTATGCTCAGCTACGCGGCGCTGCATCTGCTCCTGCATCTCCAGGAACCGATCTGTGTCGCCGCTCTCAAACGCCTCCTTGGCGTCTCGCTTCAGCCCGGCGATCTGTTCTTCAGACCGAAATTTGGCAGTGGTCACCAGCGCGGTTTCGTTGTGGGCGCTGTAATGCTTGAGGCGGTTGTTCTCGGCAATAAGCCCCGCAGCGTAGTTAACCGCGGCTTCGCGTTCGCGAACCGCTGTCTCTTTGGCGCGCCGCTCAGAGTTCGCCTTGAAGCTCAGATCCTTGATGCGCTTCTGAACATCCGTCTTGTATTGCGAGATTTCCGACGGCGCGACCGTGATATCGTCGTCGCTGTCGGTGCTGTCCGGCGCAACGAATCGCGCCCGGTCTGCCGGGGGGACATCATCAACAATCGTAATTTCTACGCCGCCGTCATCGTCGTCTTCCATCTGGACCGCTACTGACTCGCTCATACCCGTTGCACTCCTCTGGGGTCTTCAACGACAGCCTCTACGGTGTCGTCATTGATGAGACGAAACTCTTTGCCGTGAATCTTGATCCGGGTGCCGGAATAGGCGCGGAACAGCACCCAGTCGCCCTTCTTACACCAGGGACCGTCCGGGAACCGCTTCTCGTCTTTATACGCGAGGGAACCCAGCGTCACGACAAAGCCAACAATAGAGGCCGTTTGCTCAGCCTCTCGAATGGCACCCGGGATATAAACACCCCCCGTCGTGGTCTCTTCCAATTCAGGAAGCGTGATCAGCAGCTTATAGCCTTGTGGGGTAGGTAGCTGGGTAGCTTTAGGCGTAGGCGCCACATAAGGCTTTATGTCCAGGGTAGCCGACATAGGCTGTATTCTCCTTGCGCGCCTTGAGGGTGACGCGGCCCTTGCGGCCGATATAGCCGATAGCTTAGGCGGTCTTCTCGACACGCTCGATCAGGTCCAGCAACTCTCGTTCGGCCAGGGCAAGACCTTCGATGACACCACATTGGTGCCGATACTCAGGATAATCAACCGCGCCGCCGCCTGCGATATGGTCCGCGCGCTCATTCAGCGCGGTGCGGATGTTGGACCGCAAGAGGCTCAACACGCCGGTTTCGATGGAGTCCAACACCATTTACACGGCCTCTTCCGTGGGCGGCGGAGGCGCCGCCGCCTGCGAGGCCGGAGTCTGGCCACGTTGCATGGCCATCTTCAAGAGCATCTCTGCCGCCCGTAGCTTCCGATCTGCATCCCCGGCGTCTTGCGCCGACTGCTTCTCGCCAAGCGATGCCATGGCGGCTACTTGAGACTGGGTCTGCGTAGCCTGCGCCAGGTCCTGCGCGGACTGCTTCTCCCCGAGCGACGCCGCCGCCGCCACGCCGTCCAGCGTCCGCTTAACCTGCGCCGCCTCCCGCGCCATCGTATTCTCCGCGTCCTGCGCCTGCGCCTTGAACATCAACGCCGCGCGCGCCGTGCGCTCTTGCGACGCGAGGCGCTCCTGCTCCACGGCTATCTGCTGCATACGTAGCTGCACGTCCGCATCTGCCGTCTTGTTCTTCAGCATCAGTTCGTCACGCTTGATCTGTAGCTCAGCCTGCTGCGCCTGCGCGATAGGATCCTGCGCCTGTTGCTGCTGCGCCATCTGCTGCGCCTCGGCCTGATCCTTCTGTAGCAGCTTGACCGCGGCCAAGGCCGAGAGCCGAGAGACATCCACCTCGATATCCTCGGGCAGTTGCTCACCTTCTGCCGGCAAGGTGACGCCAAGCTGCAACTCAATCTCGCGCCGATACTGGAACGCGACATGCTCGTTCATGTGTGCAGAAGCCGCCGCCATAATCGCCGACGCCAGGGGAGACTGGCCGACAATCGCTTGGATTTTAGGGTCCTGCATCGCGGTCTGATGAACCTGGATGTGCGCCATGTGGTCCTGATACACGAACGCCCTGACGGGCTTGCCGTTCAAGATCGCCATGTTCTCCGTCACCGGGTCCAGCGGCTTCATCTGGTCCGTGCGCGGGATGATCTTGTCCACACCGCTAATGCCCAGAACGCCCAGCATCTGCCGGTGCAGCTCCGGCAGATCATACATCTGCGGCGCGCCCTGCGCGAGCTGTAGCGCCGCCTGATACTGAACCACCCGCTGCGACAGGCTCGCCGCGTTGGGGTCGGTCACGGGAATCACATCCACGCGTCCGTCGTAATCCTTCTCCCGTGTCGCGCCAGGGTCCGTATCGTAGTCGTAGTCCGCGCCCATGTTGGTCTTGATGATGTCCACCAACAGGTCAAGCTCTTGCTTGAGCGAGGCGTGCAGCCGGGCCTGAACCGCCGACATCACCTTCATCGCGCGCTCCATCAGCGCGAGCGTGGTGCCGACCGGGGCCTGCTGGTTGGCGTCGCCGATCTGAAGATCAGCAATCGACGCGAAGCGCCGCCCCTCCTCCACCATGGTGCCGAGGAGCGCGGCCAGAACTTGCGACGGCTCCTTATACGGCAGGAAGGTGATGGCGTCCTTGATCGCCCCGCTCGGAACGTCAACGTCGCGGAACTCGCCCGGCATCAGCGGTGTGCTGTCACCTTTAATCCGCAGTCCCCGCGCCTTGAGCCCCGCCGGCAGGTTTGCCAACGTCCCCGCGTCCACGAGCTGCCGCAGGATACTGGTCGCGCTCTTGGCAATGCCGCCAACCAGATGGATCAGCCCGAAGGCGTAGAACCCAAAGCCGGGGACGTAGCTATACTGGACGTAGTGGATACGCTTGAGCTTGAGCGGGTCCTCTTCCTTCCAGTTGCGATAGAGCGACAAGACCGTGCCCGACTGTTCATCAATGGTCACAACATACGGCAGCGCCACGCCGGTAGGCTCGCCATCTTCGCCGCAGTCCTCGAACCCTTCCAGGTCCAGTTCTACGTTGATCTCCAGCAGCGTGTGCCGGTCATCGTTCTGAACCATGTCCTCGCCGGACAGGTCATCCTTGGCCTGCTGGATCTCCCGCACCGTCATCGTAGGCTCGGGCAGCTCCACGTCCGCATAGAACCCTACAACCTGTAGCTTCCGCACCTCGTTGGGATACTTACGCATGATGTGCGTGTAGCGCGGGCACGAGGCCAGATCGCTGGCCCCGTAGGGCACCACGAAGTCCTCCGCCGGAATATACATCGACACCGGGCGCCCCAAGCTGGGGTCGTAGTAGACCTTCTTGAACGCAGCGCCGGCCAACGGCAGGCTGAACAACAGCCGCTCATGCTCCGCGCGGAACTCGCTCATGCGGTCCAGCAGGAAATAGTTGAGGTCGTGCGAGACCCGGCGGGCCTGCTGCTCCTTCGCCACCGTGATACTGCCGATGATCTTGGAGCGCACCGGACCGCCAGCGGGGAAGGTCTCCATCGTTGCCTGGGACTGAAACCGCACCGCCGCTTCCGCCAGGATCGGGTGGAACACGCCGCAGGCGCCTGGCCATGGCGTTGACCGATCCTCGATCTTCAACCCGAGCAGGTCCAACCCCTTCTTGTAGGTCCGCTCCCAATCAGATCGCGACAGCAGGTCCGTCTTGAAGTCAGCCACCAGATCGTCGCTGATCGAGGCGAGCAGCTTGTCGTCCAGATACTCTGCCAGGTTAGACTCAAAGGCCGGCGCTGGCGTCTCTTCCTCGGCACCAAACAACAAGGTCACGCCGCCGCTGCCGTCCTCATCCTCAATAACAACCGCTTCCGGGTTGAGGATGCCGATGCGTAGG
>Ga0208942_1000635_pt1 | contig 13725 bp, 14 predicted proteins | sample GreLakmeSU08MSRF_FD_187704 | JGI IMG/M metagenome (GOLD analysis project Ga0208942, IMG submission 187704) | Freshwater lentic microbial communities from great Laurentian Lakes, MI, USA - Great Lakes metaG SU08MSRF (SPAdes) | ecosystem: Environmental > Aquatic > Freshwater > Lake | place: Great...
CAAAGCATCAATTACTTTAGCGGTGGGGGATAAAGAGATCTTTGGTGAGGTTCTACGTGGTGCTGCGCCAACACCAACACCAACGCCAACACCAACACCAACGCCAACCCCAACCCCAACCCCAACGCCAACGCCAACGCCAACTCCAACGCCAACTCCAACGCCAACTCCAACGCCAACTCCAACGCCAACTCCAACTCCAACGCCAACTCCAACGCCAACTCCAACAATTGCTGGTTACACCATGGCACAAGTTAAGGCCAACAACAGCGCTGCCAGCTGCTGGAGTGCTATTGATGGTTATGTCTATGACTTAACTAAATGGATTAGTTCACACCCAGGTGGTTCTGGAGCGATTTTGTATTTGTGCGGTATTGATGGAACGAGTGCATTTAAATCACAGCATGAAAATCAGGGTAGACCAGCGGTGAAATTGGATTCATACAAGCTAGGCCCGCTTAAGAAGTAGTTAGATAGTTCCTTTTTGCAGACCCTCTAAGACTTCTTGCGCTCGCTCTTTTAACTCAGGCAGATCACTCAAGCGCTTGAGGCCAAAGAGTGTTTGGCTCATGCGGTGGTTTTTAGCAAAGGCCTCTTTATGTCTATCGAGAAAGTCCCAGTAGAGGGTGGTGAAAGGACAAGCATCTTCTCCCACGCGCAGCTTGGGGTTATATGTGCAGGCCTTGCAGTAGTTAGACATGCGCGAGATGTATGCACCACCTGCGGCATAAGGCTTTGTCATCATGGCTCCGCCATCGGCATGAACTCCCATGCCAATCACGTTTGGAACCATCACCCATTCAGAGGCATCGATAAATACTTCGCGCATCCAATCAAGGAAAGCTTGTGGGTTGGTGCCGGTAATGAGTGCCAAGTTAGAGAGCAGCATTAAACGCGGGATGTGGTGGACCCATGCCCGCTCGTTAATGTCGGTCACTGTTTGCTTCATGCAGTTCATCTGAGTTTTACTCGGATCACTAAAGAGTGGCAAGAGCGGCCTGGTGGCCTTTAGTTGATTGTTATTGCGATAGTCAGGACCTAAAAACCAATACATACCGTTGACGTATTCACGCCAGCCAATGAGTTGGCGGATAAAGCCTTCGGCAGATTCAATCGGGACTTTGCCGGTGTTAAATGCTTTCACGGCTGCATGGATGACCTCTGTTGGGTGGAGCAGGCCGTTGTTGATGTAGGGGGAGAGAAGTGAGTGATGGAGCGCCCAGTTATCAACTGTCATGGCATCTTCTAGGGGACCGAACTCTGCAAAGTGATTATCAATAAAGTTTTTTAACTGCGCCAGTGCGCCTTTGCGGGTGGTGGCCCAGGTGGTTGTGGGGCTGTGGCCTAACTCTTTGGCAACTTGTGCATCTATCTCATCGCGCTTGTGTTCTAAGTATTTGGGTCCCTCATATTTTTTAGGAGGGGGCAATCTGTTTTCTTTATCAAAGTTCCACGATCCACCAACTGGATCTTTGCCCTCCATCAAGATGTTGAGGCGTGTGCGCTGCTTTCGATAGAAGTTCTCCATCAGATAGCTTTTTTGTTCTGATGCCCATTGGTTAAACAGGGGCCTTGGCGTTAAAAAGAAATCGTTGTCTATAAAACTCACTCCGTAGTTTTTTAGATTTTCATAGGCTCTAAAAGAAGATGGCTCTGCGCAGAGGATAGGCAGCTTTTTATGCTTCTTATTTATTTTCTCTAACCCATCAATGGTGGTGGCAGCTTTTACGTATTCAACGCTAAAGCCTTCTTCCTCAAGGGATTCGGCAAAGTGGCGGGCGGATGAGATAAGAAAGAACAGGCGTTCTTTGTGCCAAGGGCGTCCCGTTGTCATGCGCGCGCTTTCTACAAAGGCGATCAGATCGGTTTTTGGGTCTGCATCTTTTAGGGCGCCGTAGTTGCGGTGCAGGTGATCAAAGGGGATGTAGAGGATGCGCTTCATTTGCTCTCTCTGCATCTATCACTGCAGTACTTCACTTCATCCCAGTTCTTAGCCCACTTCTTGCGCCACTCAAAGGGGAGGTGGCAGCGCTGGCAGGTTTTAGGTTCAAAACCATTCTTCACCTTTGCTATGCGGGCCATGGCGATAATCGTAGGTGAGTGTTTTTCGATTGGCCATGCCAAATTCACCTTGCAGGATTAGGCTTAGGCAGACCTCTTGGACCAGGGAGGCCTCAACCAAGGAGAGAAATAAATGGATGAAAAGGGTTTATTAGAACTGTGGAACACCAAGCGCACCCAGATTATTAGCGCTCAGATGGCACCTACCTTGATGCTCACCGGCATCTTCGTATTGGCAGCTTTTGGCAAGTTTGATGGCGCAACCGATGCAACAAAGTACCTAACAATAGGTGTGGCGGCAGCAACTGGAATTCTGGCGATAATTTCTCAGTATGCAACGGTTCGCGAAGCCGAAGCATTGCTCATTGATCTCAATCGAGTGGAAAAGCCGTCAGAGCTAGCTAAGAAGATTGCAACATCACGTGGTTTGATATCACTTTTTGCTATCGCCATTGTTGGCCTTGGCATTGCAGTGTTCGCACTCGTGGTCTGGGCTGTTCTACTCTAAGCACATGGAGAAAATAGTCATTGTTGGCTTATTTGCCGTTGCTGTGGCTATCTTCTTAGTTGCCTACGAGAAGCCCAGCAAGGCAAAGAAGAAGCTAACGGGTAGAGGTGGGGACTTCGAGTCCTAGTTAAAAGTTCACTTTAACTTTGAGCGCTATTTGCCTTAAGAGTTACTGCCCGTAACCTTGGTGTAGAAATCTTCGCTTGCACTTTCTTCATGGGTGTTTCATTCGAGGGATGAAGCGTTGTTGGAGTTAAATCCTTTACTCCAACAGCGCATCCTCAATTAACGCGGGGCTAGGGCTACAAAAACTAATAAAATAATGATGGTGATAATGAAGACTGAGGCAGATTTAAGTTTTTCTATCATGATGCCTTAGTAATAAGAAGTGGTGCGTCTAGCTCTTCATACTTAGCGATCCACGAGTAGCCGCACTCAGTGCAGGTAGTCATAGGACCAAAATCTTCATTGATGACGATTTCCAACTCAATGGAACGACAGACATAACAAGTTGGAAAATCTAGTAATTCAGACATAGCAACTTCCCTTCTATCGATAGAGGTGGGGAAGTGATACAACTCTGACTCAATCCCCTTTATGGCATAGCCCTTGCCGGTTTAATGTCAGGTGAACTTCTGGCCAACACAAAGCCCCTCTAGTTACTTAGAAGGGCTCATGTGTCTAGTGCGAAGTTTTATTGGGTCTTCAGTTCTGGCCCTATTTTCCAACGCTGAATCTGGTGGCAGCAGATATGACATAGCTGTCATCGCTGAAGTAACGCAGTTCGTATTGGCCTGCTGGCAGGGGTCCAGCGGTGTCTGTGGCTGTTATTAACACACGACCGTTCACAGTTGCCTGGGTGTAGTGGAAACTTAACTGTGTGTAGTAAATACCAGGCTCACTGAGGGAAAAGATGCCGATCCAGTCAAACTTTCTGGCATAAGCATGTGTCCATGTTGCACTAATTGCCTCACCGCGAGAATAGGTTGATTTATCGGTACTAACAATTGGGAGTGCACCCTTGGCAACAACCCAAAAGCTTGTCCGCTGCACCACTTGTGAGTTAGAAACCAGGGCCGCTTCATAGTGACCAACTTGAAGTGTTTGAGTTCCCACAGAGATAGATCCGAAGTAGCCAGCCTCTTGTGGGGGACTAGAAATAATTGCTTGGGTAAGTGGATTATCGCCAGCTCTCACAATGGCCAAGACATCTTCATCGCCCTTAGGTGCGTGGTAGGCAAGGTTAATTGTTTCACCCGCCTCATAGCGCGTTTTGTTGACTGCAACGTATGCAGGTGGTTCAACGGGTGTGAACTCAAATGATGACACTACGGCTAAGTGATCAGATGGATAGGGGGTCAATCCGAAGGTGACATCAGGGCCACCTGTTGGGCCAACGATTCCACTGGATTTAACTGATGTGCCAGTTGGGACAAAGATAAAGTCGATGCGATCGACTGCCTCATCTTTTGCAATTCGTGGATATGGATAACCAAGGGTCCAGGTGATTCCTGGAACTTTCTTGGCATCAGGAAAGATTGTGCGATATGTGTCAATCATTCCCAGATCTGTGATGGCCTTTGATTCTGGCCACACAACTGGGAACTTATTGGCAGGGCGTGCACCAACCGTGCTTTCAATCCAATCGAGGTGACTTGGTGAGTTGAAGTCTCCAGTGATTACTAAAGGAATCTTTTCCTCAAGTAAGCGCTTCCATGTTGGCATAAAGGAGTTAAGGGTAGGCATACGTGTTTCTTCTTCAGATGCTAAAACCTCTTTGAGCTCCATGCCCTCCATAATTTGATATGGCCCATAAGGATCAGATGGCAAGTGGATATTTGACATTGCAAATACCTGTCCTGGGGCTATTTGGACATAGGTATATAAGCCAAAGCCATCTCCAGGTTGGATAAGTGGGTATTTTGAAATAATTTGTAGTGACTCATTTACATATGGCCAACCCAAAAGCGCAGCGATACGCGGGGCGTTGCCATCTGACTCTTGTAGGCCAACAACATCTGCGCCAGAAACCTTGATTGCTTCGATTACTTGTGTGAAGTCAACAACGCTGCCGCCAATCCAAATATTAAAAGTCATCACCGTGACTTGCTTCTTACCAATTTCTTCATGGATGGCATCTGCTGGGTAGACGGTGGCAGAATCATTCTTAGAACATCCAGCTAGAGCAAAAGCGCTAACAAAGAGTGCAACTGCAAGAGCGATAGCGGTTAAGGGCTTAAATCTATTTTTCATAGTGGCAACCTCTTGTGAGTGGTGAGTAGGTGAGTAAGTGAAAAAGCTTTGCCTTGCACAGATCTTTAACTCCACTTCTATTGTTAGCAGTATTGCGCAATCTCATAATTGTTCAAGGTTTACTTGCCAGTAGTAGTGCTGAACCTGATTAATGAGAAGTGAACTTCTAGCCAACACAAAGCCCCCTAGTTACCTAGAGGGCTCGTGTGTCTTAAGGGGGATTTAAGCTGATTTGACAGTTACATCTGTGGCGAGCTCACGGTGGAGTTGTTCATCAAAGCGCTCTATAGCTCTGCGAGAGCGAGAGAAGGCAGCGCGTTCATCTAGTTCTAGTTGACCGTGGTGGTCGTTGCTTAGATGGCGATCAAGGCTTGAGTTAAGAAGTAACAATGAATGTGACAGATCCATGGATGGATAGTGGCTTAGGAAAGTAACTGGGTTGGTAGTTGCAGGTGAATTGCAGGTGAGGGTTAGGTGAAGAGTTGAGGGTTGGGCAGACTCACTCTGAGTAACCGAGATTTCTGCTTCAATACAAGCAGTTGAGCTGGTTGCCAAAGTTTAATGTCGGCTTAACTGCCTTATACGAAGTCAGTCTCCTAACTGATCGGGTTCGTCGGAGTTTTTCCGGCGGGCCCTTTCGCATTTCACAGAGAAATACCTCTGCCCCTAGATTAGATTTTGTCCATGCTCGGTGGAATCAACAACGGCCTCTTTATCCAGGCCATTAGTGGCTTTTTTGTCATGGGCGTTTTTGTTCTAATTTTAAAGTGGGTCTTTCCAACTAAGAAAGATCCTGTGGCAAAAGCCGAGCGCAAAGCGCTCAAGGCATCTCTTCGAGAGTTAAAGCGTAAATAAATGGGATTAGTAATTGTTACTGGGGGATCACGGGGCCTTGGCTTTGAATGTGCAAAAGAGCTTGCAGCCCTTGGTCATCAGATTGTTTTAGTTGCAAAAGATAAAGCGCGCTTAGAAGAGTCAGCCAAGCACTTAGGTGCTGCGTATCGAGTGGTTGATTTAGAGGATCTAGAGGCTGCCAGAGATACTTTTAATGAGGTTCTCACATCCTTTGGCACACCAGAGATAGTAATTCTGGCCCATGGTGTGATGAGTGCAAAGATGTCTAAGACGCTAAAGACAGATAGCGCTGAGTGGCGCAGGGTGATGGCAATTAACTTGGACTCTGTTTTTTGTGCACTCAATGTTTTAGCTGCGCCTATGGCAGAGGCCAGAAACGGTCGAGTTATTGTTTTCTCTGCTTGTTTAGGGCGTATGTCAGGACCTGGAAATGCTGGGGGATTAGCTCCCTATCGTGTGAGTAAAGCTGGCGTGAACGCGTTGGTTAGAAACTTGGCACATGAGACTGGACTTGGCGCTAGAGGATTTTTAGTAGATGCAGTGTGTCCGAATCATTCCCGCACAGATATGGGTGGACCAGATGCACCGTTATCTGCCGAAGAAGGCGCTCGCACAGCGATCTGGCTGGCAAATAGAGCCTTTGATGTGAACGGATCAAGTGAACAAGATAAACTCACGGGAGTGTTGTGGGAAGAGATGAAAGTGGTGCCTTGGTAATGAGAATTAATACAACAAATAACTCTGTATTCAAGGCAGTGATTGCCGGCTTAGCTGCACTCATTATGGTGATGGCACTTGCCGGATGTTCTAAAGATGATTCCAAGGCAATGGACCATGATGGGCATTCATCAATGGCATCAGGTGATTTAAGCAGCGATGACATCATGTTCTTACAGATGATGATTCCTCATCACCAACAGGCAATTGATATGTCAGATCTTGCACTGACAAGAAGTAGTGATTCTGAACTACTTGCTTTAGCTAAAGATATTCGCGATGAACAGGGCGCTGAGATAGTAAAGATGAAAGCCTGGCTAGCTGGCGCTAATGCAGGAATGGATCCCGGACACAGCATGGGAGATTCCATGGGCGGAATGCTCAGTGACTCAGAGCTTGCAGCATTAGAAGCGGCAACTGGAAAGAGCTTTGATCTGCTGTGGTTAAAGGGCATGACTGGCCACCACGATGGCGCGATAGATATGGCAGCCATGATTGAAGATGCCGACAACGATGAGATTAAGAGCTTTGGGCAGGCTATTGTGACTTCACAAAGTGCACAGAATAAGCAGATGGCCGCAATGATCAAGAGAATGGGTTAAAAGATGAGTGAAACAATCGTAAAGATAACTGGAATGACCTGTGGGCACTGCGAAGGAAGAGTCACTGAAGAACTAAGCAAGCTAGAGGGCGTGAGTGAAGTAAAGGCAAATGCCGCTGATGCCCAAGCTGTTATTACATCTTCTGGGGCACTTGATGCTGATGCGATTTCAAGAGCGGTTATTGCTGCTGGATATCGGGTGAGTGCGTAGTTTTAAGGCTTCTGTGGCAGCCCATTGAACTTGTTGGGTTAGTTGTTTAGGTTTAGCGACATGAACGATGAGGCACTTGGTTTAGATGAGGCATATTCAGTAAAGACCCCTGAAGATAACAAGCGCTTATATGCAAAGTGGGCCGCTACGTATGACTCCTCTTTTGTAGATGCCAAGCAGTATCGCTATCCCAAGGCTATAAGTGAGGTTTTTGATCAGGTTGTAACAGATTCCGTTACTCGGGTTCTAGATATTGGCACGGGCACGGGCCTTACTGGAATGTATTTATCAAGGCTTCGCCCTGATGTTGTTTTAGATGGCATGGATATCTCACCTGAGATGTTGGGGCAGGCAAAGTTAAAGCTGCGCACTGATAACAGTGCTGTGTATAGGAAATTGTATGAGCGGGATTTAACTAGGGCTGTGCCGAACGAAAATGCACCGTATGAAGCGTTGATTAGTTCTGGAACATTTACCCATGGCCACTTAGGACCTGAGTGCTTGCGCAACCTATTGCCACTCCTTGCAAATAACGGCTGGTTAGTTGTGGGAGTAAATAATGAACACTTTGAGGCTAAAGGATTTGCGGGGGAGTTGGAATCACTCGTTGCACTGGGTGCAATAAAGAAGCCTGAGATACTGCGAATTGATGTCTATGAGCCGGGCAGTGTGCACCACGGTGATCAAGCAAGAGTCATTGTTACTCGCGCGATAAGTTAGCGAATAGAGCGAAGGACCGCTGTAACAACTCCTAGGATTTCGCAAGTGTCGCCATTTATAGGCTCAAAAGCATCATTTGCTGGCAGTAGCCAGATGTGGCCATCTTTTTTAGAGAAGGTCTTTACGGTGGCTTCGCCATCAATCATCGCTGCAACGATTTCACCTTTGTTGCAATCTTTTTGTGAACGGATAACTACAAAGTCACCATCACAGATAGCAGCATCAATCATTGATTCGCCCACTACTTTGAGCATAAATAACTCACCTTTTCCAACAAAGGACTCAGGCAAAGGAAATACTTCTTCTACTTCTTGCTCAGCTGTTATTGGTCCACCTGCTGCAATGCGACCAACCAATGGAATCATTGTTGTTTTACCAATAGGTGCGCCATTTACCTCAGGGGTTAATTCCAGTGCGCGGCCCTTGCTCTCATCGCGGCGGATGAAGCCTTTTTGCTCCAAGATCTCTAGCTGATACTTAACCGATGCAGTGGAGGTCAGGCCAACGGCTGCGCCGATCTCACGCATGGTGGGGGCATAGCCATGTTCGGCCATGGCCACCTCTATTACATTGAGGATCTCAGCCTGGCGGGTAGTTAAGCCTTGGGGGGTTTGTGTGCTCATGGATACAGGGTGACATAGATTTACGAAAAATTCAAACATATGTTCGAATTTGACTTGCTATTTGTCAGTGGTGGGGTGTTTAATTGTCCTATTCGAACAGTTGTTCGAATACCTTCCCCAAGGAGAACGATCATGAGCACAGTGTCATTAGCTAGCAATAACGGTGTATTACAAGGCTTTTCTAGCCCTTTCGCATCTTCGACCAATCCGTCCGGCGCATCGCTAACTCGTCGTGGTCGACTAGCTCGCACTCTGTTCGTGGCCTCCCTGACTGTGGTCCTGGCGGCAGGTTTTGCTGCCCAATCAGGTGCTGGCGATGAGGTAGTGGCGACAACCTCCTATGTGAGCGTGGTTGTGCCGCAGGGAGAAACTCTGTGGTCTGTGGCATCTGCCTATGCAACTGGTGATGTGCAGGCGATGGTGGAGGCGATCCGTGAGGCTAATAACTTAAAGGGCTATGACGTTCAAGCAGGGCAGAAGCTGCGCATCCCTACCAAGGGCTAGCCCGACACGCCCAAACAATCTATTTTTGCTACTCGATAGGCAAACCCTCGAGATATGCTTTATAGTTCCTACTATATGTAGGGGTCGAAGGCAGTAAAACTTCCATAAGTAGTGTTTATAGGGTAGTTTTTCTCTTCCACTCAATACATCTAAAAGTTGGAATTTCTAGTATTTCGAAGGGAGACACGCCGAGATGATTTGCCCGTTCTGCCGGTATGAAGATTCCCGCGTTGTTGACTCTCGTCCTATTGAAGAGGGCACACAGATCCGTCGTCGACGTGAGTGCCCACAGTGCAGCCAAAGGTTTTCTACTCAAGAAGTAGCTTTGCTCAACATCATCAAGCGAAGCGGTGCCACTGAGCCATTTAGCCGTGAGAAGGTCCTTGTGGGCGTTCGTAAGGCCTGCCAGGGGCGTCCAGTAAATGAAGATGATCTAGTTTTGCTTGCCCAGCGCGTGGAAGAGACTCTACGTTCTACTGGTCAAGCAGAGATTGAAGCTCAAGAAGTGGGAATGGCCATCCTTGCGCCACTCCGAGAACTCGATGAGGTCGCTTACTTACGTTATGCCTCGGTGTACCGTAACTTTGCCTCCCTTGAAGATTTCGAAGGCGAGATCGCTCTCCTGCGAGCTCTACCTTCTAGCCATTCTCCGGCGCAATCAGGAAAAAGTAATACCCCCATTACTGAAAAAAATAGCACTACATCAGCACCACAAAGCAATAAAACATTAGCCAATCAGAACAACTAACGAATACGGGGAACCACACATGTCAGAGACGGTTATCAACCGACCAGCGAAAATCAAGGCCCACAACACCATTAAAGGCAAGGGTCTGACTATCGAGCGTATCTACACTAACGAAGGCGTACACCCATACGATGAAGTTAAATGGGAACGTCGTGATGTAGTACAGCAAAACTGGAGAACCGGTGAGACTGTTTTTGAACAACATGGCGTTGAGTATCCAGACACATGGTCAGTGAACGCATCAATGATCGTTACCACAAAGTACTTCCGCGGCGCACTCGGTGCTGAAAATCGCGAATGGTCTTTGAAGCAAGTAATCGATCGTGTAGTTCTTACCTATACCAAGGCTGGAAAAGAGCACGGCTACTTTGCAACTGATGCTGATGCACTTGTTTTTGAACATGAACTGACATACATGTTGCTACATCAGGTTTTCTCATTTAACTCACCAGTGTGGTTTAACGTGGGAACAAACCAACCACAGCAGGTAAGTGCATGCTTCATCCTCTCTGTTGAAGACACTATGGACAGCATCCTTAACTGGTATCGCGAAGAAGGAATGATCTTCAAGGGCGGGTCAGGCGCGGGTCTTAACCTCTCACGCATCCGTTCATCAAAAGAGCTTCTAAAATCCGGTGGAACAGCCTCTGGCCCAGTCTCATTTATGCGTGGCGCCGATGCCTCTGCTGGAACAATCAAATCTGGCGGTGCTACCCGCCGTGCGGCAAAGATGGTTGTTTTAGATGTGAATCACCCAGATATCGAAGAGTTTATTGAGACAAAGGTCAATGAAGAGGACAAGATTCGCGCATTACGCGATGCTGGCTTTGACATGGATCTTGGTGGAAAAGACATCATCTCGGTTCAATACCAGAATGCAAACAACTCTGTGCGTCTATCGGACAAGTTCATGCAGGCAGTTGAAAAGGGAGAGTCATTTGGTTTAACAGCTCGTTCAACTGGTGAAGTTATTGAGACTGTTGATGCACGCGCACTGTTTACAAAGATTGCACAAGCTGCCTGGGCATGTGCTGATCCTGGTGTTCAGTTCGATGACACCGTCAATGACTGGCACACCACTCCAGAGTCAGGTCGCATTAACGCATCAAATCCATGTTCTGAGTACATGTCACTAGACAATTCTTCTTGTAACTTGGCATCTCTTAACTTGATGAAGTTCCTAAAATCTGACGGTTCATTTGATGCAAAAACATTTGGAAAAGCGGCAGAGCTGATTATCACCGCGATGGATATCTCAATCTGTTTCGCAGATTTCCCAACTGAGGCAATCGGTGACACAACAAAGGCCTTTCGCCAATTAGGTATTGGTTATGCAAACCTGGGCGCACTTCTTATGGCTTCCGGTCTTGCCTATGACTCAGAGGGTGGGCGCGCACTAGCTGGTGCGATCACATCATTGATGACTGGTATTACATACAAGCGCTCAGCTGAACTTGCTGGAATCGTTGGACCGTATGCCGGCTTTGCACACAACGCTAAGGCACACGCACGAGTCATGCATAAGCATGCATCTGCCTCATTTGCAGCAAAGTCTGAAACAACCTTAGATATCGATGTGTGGACTGAGGCTAATAAGGCCTGGGATGCATGTGTTTCAACCGGAACCAAGCAGGGGTGGCGCAACGCGCAGATCTCAGTACTTGCTCCAACCGGGACAATCGGTCTGATGATGGATTGCGACACAACAGGTATTGAGCCTGACTTCTCATTGGTTAAGTTCAAGAAGCTTGTTGGTGGCGGTTCCATGCAGATCGTTAACCAGACAGTGCCACAGGCACTTATTAAGCTGGGATATACCCAAGAGACAGTGGAAGCAATCGTTGAGTTCATCGCAGCAAATGGTCACGTCATCGATGCGCCAGGGCTAAAGCCAGAGCACTATGAAGTATTTGACTGCGCTCTAGGTCAGCGCTCAATTGCTCCTATGGGCCACGTGCGCATGATGGCTGCATGTCAGCCATTCCTCTCCGGTGCTATCTCAAAGACAGTAAACCTTCCGGAAGATGCAACTGTGGAAGAGGTTGAAGAAGTTCACCTGGAAGCATGGCGAATGGGAATTAAGGCGCTCGCGGTTTATCGTGATAACTGCAAGGTCGGACAGCCTCTCTCTGATGGCAAGGCAAAGAAGAAGGATGCACCAGTTGAAGCATCAGCACCTGCTGCTGCAGTTCGAAAGCGCCTTCCAAAGGCCCGTCCATCTATTACAACATCATTTGCAGTAGGCGGCGCCGAGGGTTACATGACCGCTGGTGCATATGCCGATGGCGCACTAGGTGAGGTCTTCTTAAAGCTTGGTAAGCAGGGATCAACTCTGGCCGGTGTCATGGATGCCTTCTCCATTGCAGTATCCATTGGGCTGCAATACGGAGTGCCGCTAGAGACGTTCGTTGAGAAGTTTACAAACTTGCGCTTTGAACCAGCAGGTATGACAGATGATGCTGATATCCGCATGGCACAGTCCATGATGGATTACATCTTCCGTCGCTTAGCACTTGATTACCTGCCATTTGAATCACGTAGCACAATGGGACTGTACACATCATCAGAGCGCGCTCGCGCACTCGATACAGGTGAGTACACACCAGATATCACTGCAGCCACCGAGACCATCGCACAATCTGCTGCACCTGCAACAGTTGTTGCAAAGCCAGTCTCGGTAAAGATTGAAGCAGCACCTGCTGTGGAGTACGGATCATCAACTGAGTTGATGGAAGCACTCTCCGGAGTTAAAGCAGATGCACCACTGTGTATGACATGTGGAGTCAAGATGCGTATGTCAGGTGCTTGCTTTGTATGCGAAGGATGCGGAAACACATCTGGTTGCTCATAAGCAAAAATGAATAGGTTTTAACCAACCCCGTTAAAAACCCCGCCAATCACTGCGATTGGCGGGGTTTTTTACGTGTATGCCGCGGCCTGATTAAGGGCTAGAATAAGCACGTTGTTTCCGGGGTCGATGTAATTTCGAACCGGCGGTTATAGTCCGCGACCCGATGCCAGCCAGGTATCGGTTGACTCAGTGAAATTCTGGGACCGACGGTTAAAGTCCGGATGAGAGGAAACCAACAAAGGGTAGGTTCTTGCCTACCTTCTTTGTGCATTTCTTTTTGCACGCACCCCGGTTACTCGTTTCTAGAACCGGGGGTTTTTTTATGGAGCACACAGTTGCCATGCAACGTGCCATTGCCCTGGGCGAAAAAGGCTTAGGTAAAACCGCACCGAACCCCATTGTTGGCGCAGTCATCATTGGTATGGACGGAAACGTTGTTGGTGAAGGTTTTCATGATCGCGTTAACTCCCCAGATCATGCTGAAGTTGTTGCTATTAAAGCTGCGGGTGCAAAGGCTAAAGGTTCAACGATTGTTGTGAGCCTTGAGCCATGTAATCACACGGGGAGCACAGGGCCATGCACACAGGCAATTATTGATGCAGGTATTACAACAGTTGTTTATGCAGTTGCAGACCCAAATCCAGAAGCTGCTGGTGGTGCCCAGATTCTTAGTACAGCTGGAATTAAAGTTATAAGCGGGGTTTGTGAAACAGAAGCTGTCTATTCAAACCGGGCCTGGCTGATGAAGATTAAAAAGAGCCGACCATTTTTCACATGGAAAGTTGCCGCAACCCTTGATGGCAAAGTTGCAGCTGCTGATGGAACGTCGAAGTGGATTAGCAATGAAACATCACGGGGCGATGTGCAGGTACTGCGTCGCCAAGCAGATGCAATCCTGGTTGGGACCAATACGGTGATTACAGATAATCCACATTTGATTCCGCGGGGAGAGTTTGCTGGATATTCAAAAAACCCGATTCGTGTGATTTGCGGGGAGCAAGAGCTACCTCAAGAGTCACAGGTATTTGACTCTGCTGCCCAGACAGTTGTTGTTAAATCGAAAGATCTAGATG
>Ga0208942_1000638_pt1 | contig 13617 bp, 15 predicted proteins | sample GreLakmeSU08MSRF_FD_187704 | JGI IMG/M metagenome (GOLD analysis project Ga0208942, IMG submission 187704) | Freshwater lentic microbial communities from great Laurentian Lakes, MI, USA - Great Lakes metaG SU08MSRF (SPAdes) | ecosystem: Environmental > Aquatic > Freshwater > Lake | place: Great...
ATACAGCTCGCAAAAATTACATATAAGGTATTCACTTTAAATCTTATTAAAGCAATTAAAGAAATAAGAGTAATTAGTATTGATGCATAACTAATAGCCGATGCCTTTTCATTCCAAAATACATGATAAGCAAAGAATAAAGCTAGATTTAAAATTACTCCCACCACTGCAGAAGTAATTGCAGTAAGAGGTGCTGCAAATTTAATATTCTTTCTTGTCGATTCTATTAAGGGAGCACCTACAAAAATCATAATAAAACTGGGTAAGAATGTAAAAAATGTAGCGGCAGTAGTTGTAAGTAATGCTGAGAAAATAGGATTTAGAGTTGGCATGAAGTTATTTACCCATCCACTCACAAATCCAATAAAAGTAATCACCATGATCAATGGGCCAGGCGTTGTTTCTCCTAAAGCTAAACCATCAATCATCTGCTGTGGTGAAATCCAATGGTAATGTTCCACCACACCTTGATATACATAAGGCAGCACTGCATAGGCCCCACCAAAAGTTAATAAAGCTGCTTTAGTAAAAAATAAAGCTGTTTGGGTGAGTAAATGATCAAACCCATATGCATAGATTAAATAACAAAAAGCGGCTACTCCAATGAGTATTCCAATTGCTAAGGTTTTGATTAGCTTTTGGGTGTTGTATTTTGCATGCAAAGGAATAGCAGTGTTGTCATTAATAATAGATGACTGATGTTTTGTATTTTCTTTAATAGATGCGTGTGCGTGTGATTCAAAATACTTGGCATAACGATGACTACCTATCCAACCTATAACAGCAGCCGACAATACAATAAGAGGAAATGGAAGTTTAAAAAAGAATATGGCAATGAAAGAAGCTAATGCAATCAAACTTAAAATGAAGTTATGTAGCGTTCTTTGTCCGATACGATAAGCCGCAAATAATACGATCGCGACCACAGCAGGTTTAATGCCACTGAATACTGCTTTGATAATAGGTAATTCACCATAGGACATATAGATGAATCCTAATAAAACTAATATAAAGAAAGATGGCAATACAAAAAGTAATCCTGCTATAAGCCCACCCAATGTTCTATGCATGAGCCAACCAATATAAGTGGCAAGTTGTTGTGCTTCTGGTCCAGGTAATAACATACAGAAATTAAGCGCATGTAAGAAACGTTTCTTAGATATCCATCGTTTATTTTCAACGAGGTCTTGATACATGATTGAGATTTGACCGGCTGGCCCACCAAAACTAATAAAGCCCAGTTTTAACCAATACATAAAGGCTTCTTTAAGAGTGATTTGAGGTGGAGTTTTCATGGCTAGTATTCTACTTGTTTTTAGACTTTTGCTTACACACCTCTATTCCAGCTCCTGCCAAAAACCCCAGTCCTGAACACTCTACAACCTAGACAAATACTGTAAAATATCCGTTTCTGGGGGATTAGCTCAGCTGGAAGAGCAGCGGGCACTTAATAATTGTAAATTTTATCGTGAGATTTTATTTGGCCACCACTTCCTTATTACCCCGTCAACTTTTATTATGAAAAAAGATATAGTTAGAAAAACATATTTAAAAAAGCGACAAGAACTTTCTGTTGCCGAATTTGAAGAAGAAGAATCTCATATTATCCAAAATACTATTGAGCTTATTAAAAAATTTAAGCCTGAGTGTATTCATTGTTTTTTACCCATCTATTCAAGGGGTGAGATAAACACTATGCCAATCATTCAGTATTGCTGGAAAAATAACATCAATGTTGTGGTGCCTGTTAGTAACTTTGAAGAGGGCACATTAAAAAATGCAGAATTTGGACCTGATACCAAAACAAAACAAACAAAAAATAATATTACCGAACCAATTGATCCTATTTGGAAAAAAAGCGATGCTATTGATGTTGTCATCACTCCTCTCCTGGCTTTTGATCTTAAAGGTTATCGAGTAGGTTACGGTAAAGGATTTTACGATCGGTTTTTTGCTTCTTTACACAATAATACAAAAAGAATTGGAATCAGCATTTTTAAGCCTTGTAGTGGCATAGAAAATATTACTGAACAAGATATACCTTTGACACATTGCGTTACTCCCAATAAAACCTACACTTTTTAGAATGTTAAAAAGTGTTAAGTGTTTATTGTTGTAAGCTTTGATTTTAAATAAACTATTTATTTCTTAAGTAGCTGTTCCTTAGACGGTGCGTAAGTTTCTATTGCTGATGGGAATGCCCCTGTATGGACATCTGCTGCAAACTGATTTATGGCATTTTTGATAAGATCGGCTCCATTCAGGTATGTTCTTACGAATTTAGGCTTAAAGTCTGTAGAGAATCCGAGGACATCTTGAAAAACCAGTGCTTGTCCATCTACGTCTAGTCCCGCTCCGACACCGACAACTGGGATAGAAACTGCGTCTCTAACCGAGGCACCTACGTGTTGTGGGACAGCCTCTAAAACGATGGCTATGCATCCAAGCTTATCAAGTTTTTTGGCTTCTTCAATGAGACTAAGCTCACTTTCAATAGTTTTACCTTGAGCTTTAAATCCACCGATTGCATTGTGGTGAGATGGTGTAAGCCCAATGTGTCCGATTGTTGGAATACCTGATTGAGAAAGATGCGCATAGAGCTCTTCGTTTCCAGCAACACCCTCTATCTTAAGTGCATTGGCTCCAGCCTTGATTAAGATTTCAACGTTATCCATTGTCTCCTTCATCCCCTTTCTATTACTCATGAAAGGCATAGCAGCAATAAGGAATTTATCTTTGGCTCCTTTTCTCACCGCTCGGGTGTGCATCGCAATGGTTTGCACATCAGAACTCAATGTGTCGCCATGGCCATGCATGACCATAGACGAACAGTCACCAATTAAAATACCATTTACATCGGTTTCATTAAGAATCTTTGCGCTCCAGTAGTCGTAAGAAGTAACAACTACAATTTTCTTTCCTTCTGCTTTTAACTTTTTGAAATTTTCTAATACACTCATGATATTAATCCTAGTAAGTAAAAAGATTTTTCAAAGTATATTTTAGTCCTAAATTAGATAAATGAAGTATTTAAGTCAGCTATAAAATACATCTCACTAAACACCCCTATTCCAGCCCCGCCAAAATCCTCTCGCCTGAACCTTCTGCCTAACGCACAAATACTGTAAAATATCTCGTTCTGGGGGATTAGATCAAAAAGTTGCATAGCATTATTACAAAAGGAGTCTCATCATGGACGACAAAAAAACAAATGAAATTATTAAAGCATTGAATTCAATTTTAGAGTTTGAATTGGCAGGTGTCGTGAGATACACACACTATGCATTAATGGTCTATGGCTATAATCGAATACCAATCGTATCTTGGCTTCGAGAGCAAGCCACAGAGTCCCTAGGGCATGCTGACAAAGCAGGTGAAATAATTACGCATTTGGGGGGTCATCCATCACTTGCAATAGGCCCACTCTTGGAAACTCACAATCATGATATTGGAGATATTTTGCGAGAATCACTTGCTCATGAATTAAATACCCTCAATGCATATAAAAATCTTTTAAATACCGTTGGCAATGATTCGGTGATGCTTGAAGAGTATGCACGTGAAATGATTTATCAAGAAGAACTTCATCTTGGAGAAGTAGATAAGATGCTAAGAAAACCTGGTGATTTATCAAAGTTTCATGCTTAAATTTTATAACGTTAATTTCAATACTCGCATTACATCCCTTAATTTCGCCCCCGCCAAAATCCCCCTCGCCTAAGCCCTCTAAAACCTAGACAAATACTGTAAAATATCTCTTTCTGGGGGATTAGCTCAGCTGGTAGAGCAGCGGACTCGTAGTATCAGTTAGATTTCCTGAGACATCATCCTAGCTAACCCTAGCTGTGGCAGAGGTAGAAGTTTTTTATCTATTAAAATCAGCGAGCACACCTAAGCACACCCAACATTAAAAAAAGCCACTTCGAAGAGTGGTTTTTTTATTAGTGTAGTGCAGCAGTTAAGTAAATTAATTTACCCTAATTTGATAGGCCTTTTGCTCTAATTTTAACAAAGTATTAACTAGTAAATTTTTTTAAAAATGAACTATAAAATTTCATTACGCTCAGAACTTTGTTCACATTTATCTCGTAACGTAAATATTATATATTTAATGTGACTTTTTAATCTTCTCTAACTTACATATTTGGAAAAAATCTATTCATGAAAAAAACTATTATTGTTTCTGCATTAACTCTTTGTTTCGCAACCTCTGTATTTGCTAAGGATATTATTGATACAGCTGTTTCGAACGGTAATTTTAAAACATTAGCAACTGCCCTTACTGCAGCGGGTCTTATTGATACTTTGAAGGGACCAGGTCCTTTTACAGTTTTTGCACCGACTGATGAGGCGTTTGCTAAAATTCCTAAAGCAGATTTAGATGCGCTACTTAAAGACAAGGCAAAATTAAGTGCAGTATTAACTTATCACGTTGTTGCTGGAAAAGTTATGGCAGCAGATGTCAAGACTGGAAAAGTAAAAACTGTTCAAGGCTCCGAACTTAATGTGTCAGTCAATAGCTCTAAAAAGCCTTACAGTGAGAGTGTTACTACTGTGAAAGTAGATAGTGCGACTGTTACAAAAACAGATATTACAGCAGATAACGGTGTTATTCATGTAATTGATACCGTGGTCATGCCTAAGTAATAATTGACTTTGTAATAGAAAAAATTAAGTAGCAATAATCTAATAGGGCATGAAGTTTGTGCCCTATTGTTATTTTTATTTCAAAGTTTCCGGATTCAAGATGTTACCTAACAGTGCACTAAAGACCGATCGTTAAAATTTCCTTAATCAATCCCTAATATCCTCATTATATGAAATCTACATCCGTAAGAATTCGATATAAATGTGAAATGTTTGAATTTGAAAATCTAGATCAAGCGATGTTTTGGGCAAAGGAACTTGGTGAATTTGTGACCATTTATGTCAATGGGCAAACGTTTGTAGGAAAATTTGGCACTGATGGTATCTCAAATGGAAAACTATCCAATGGCGAACATTACACTTGGAAAAAAAGACGACTTTAATTTAAATTTTATGGAGTCATCCATTCAGAGGATGATCCTATAAATTTAGCTCGGCGGTGACCTTTTTTTGAAAGCTCAAGCCAATCCACTTCTGATACATGACCTTGTAAAACTGCAAAGAAGTTTGAATCATTGTCTTTCATTTTTTGGTATGAACTATCATTTAGCGGTGATCCTGGAGGAGAAGGAGACATATAGTCACGAGCTGAGGCAGATTGTTTGACCCTTTCCCATAAATTTTCCACATAAGGACCTTTAGTTAAGACTGTCATAGTTACTTTGATACGGAGTTGCCAATTTAAACGTTTACTCCAAAAAAGAAAAAGTGCATGCGGATCTTTTATAAGCTCACTGACTTTGGGACTTCGACTATCGGAGTATGCCTCGAGCCTTGCAGAAATCCTATCCACATGTCTTAAAATTACAGTCCTTGCATTTACTTGACTATCCATTCCAGCAGAGGCGAGCGTAAATTGACGCCATTCATGATGACGGTCAAGGCAAGCGCGACCCAATTCTTTCCATAGGTGATCGTGAATATCTTGGAGCGAGGTAAGCTCTTTATGCATTATTTACCTTTTTGTCATGAGATGAGAAGTTGTAATTTGAGAATTAAGATGTCGATTCATTAATCTTGCTTATTAAATTCATTATAACTTTCATTCAGCTAATTTTATTTAATTTGAACCAGCGAAAAAAAGTTTTATGATAAGGAATATTTAAATAATAAGATTAATAATATGGTAAGAAAGATAATCATCTTGATAGGCGTCATTGGACTTCTTTTGGCTGCTTATTTTAAGGTCAATTTTACTGCGGGAGATGATAGAGGTGCGGCAGGCCCAAGAACTTTCTTACAGGAAAAAGGTGACATGTGCACTGGGGTTGCAGAAAATGCAGTCGCGAATAGGGAGATCATTGTGGAGTTTCAAAAGTATGAAATACTAAGCGATAAGATTCTTATTATGGAAAGATGTATGGAGGAAAATGGATTTGTGGTTAATTCTCAGTGGTCCAATCAGATGAAATCCGTGATGCAAAAAAAGGCATCAACTGAAAAAATTTCAGAAGAAGAAGCGGAAGAAACCTTACGAAGAAAGGCCATGTTTGATTTCTTTAGCAAAGACCAAAAAGTGGCATACTGGCAAGCTAAGAAAAGTTGATTTAGTGGTGGAGGTAAGGAAGAATTAAAGGAGTTAGTTATGGAACTGTTTTTACTTTCTTTCGTCATTACAATTCACTGAATTAATGGAGAATAGATTATGGAATGGTTTGCGTCAGGATATGTAACAAATGGAATCTTATTTACTTGGTTCATTATGTGGGCATTTTGTCCGTGTTATACAAAACTTTATGATTACTATAGAAACAAAAAGAAGAAATAAGGTAGTGTTCTGAAATCGGTGTTTTTTTAATCTCTCAAAACCAGCAACAAATAGGCTTGTCCTAATGAATATTAAATTTCCGAGTCGAATCGTTTGCCTGACTGATGAAACGACAGAGTGGTTGTATATGCTAGGTCAGCAAGATCGTATTGTTGGGATATCTGGGTTCACAGTGAGACCTCCAGAGGCGCGAAAAGAAAAGCCACGAATTAGCGCATTTTTAAGCGCAAAAATTGATTACATTCTAGCCCTTAAGCCCGATCATGTTTTTGGATTTTCTGATTTGCAAGCAGATATAGCATCAAAATTAATTCAAAATGGTCTTCCTGTTACCGTCTTTAATCAACGAAGTGTTGAAGAAATATTTTCTATGCTCTATCAAGTTGGCTCTATCGTGGGCGAGAGTGGTGAAGCAATTCGTCAAATTGCTTTGATACAAGCTCATTTAAAGGCTATAAAAGTTAAGTCAGAAACTTTTAAAGTTCGCCCAAAAGTATATTTTGAGGAATGGGATAGTCCATGTATATCAGGGATTCAATGGGTTTCAGAACTCATTGAGATTGCAGGAGGCCTAGACTGCTTTCCAGAGCTTACACTTCAGCCTCTGGCTAAAGATAGAATAATTCATGATGAAGGGATGGTAATCGATAGAAATCCTGACATCATTATCGGATCTTGGTGCGGTAAAAAATTTCGTGGTGATCGGGTAGCACAAAGAGAGGGCTGGTCTAATATTTCTGCTGTGAAAAATCAGCAGTTATTTGAAATTAAATCTACATATATTCTCCAGCCAGGCCCTGCAGCACTTACGGAAGGGGTAAATCAGATTCATCAAATTATTGAGAATTGGCAAATTTACCAATCTAAATAAATTAAGTTTCCAGATAGATATGTATGCATGTACATTATAGGTCGTTAGTTGCTCCGCATATAGCGCTAAATCCTAACAAAACCCATTGCACAGTTTATTTTCTTTTGCAAACAAATTTATATCAACGGCCTAGTCCTTAATTTGTAGCACCCCTATTCCGCCCCTGCCAAAATCCCCCGCCCTACCCCTCTACAACCTAGACAAATACTGTAATATATTATGAATCTGAAAGCTGTAAATTCAAGCAATCAACCTCTTTATTGGCGCACAAAGCAAATTAAATGACAAAAAATGCAACTAGCTAAAGCTTTTTTCTTACTATCACTCTCTTTATTAAATAATAATTTAGTTCAAGCTGAAACTAAAGATTGGTTATTTGACGTATTTCTTGATAATAATATTATTGGTTTTCATAATTTTAAGTTATCAAACAACAATCATCTTATTAGCGATGCAAAATTTAAAGTTGATTTTTTATTTTTTACAGCATATGAGTATCAACACACATCAAGCGAATATTGGAATAATGACTGTCTCACCTCTTTAAATGCCATAACAAAAGAAAATACGTCTTTAAGTAAGGTAAATGCGCATATAGATTCCAATAATTTCGTTATTAATGGAAATGTTGACAATAATAAAATAAAAAAAATGTTACCTGATTGTGTAATGACTTTTGCCTATTGGAATCCAAGATTATTTACACAAACAAAGCTTCTTAACCCCCAGAATGGAGATTATTTAGATGTAAATTTTAGTTACGAAGGCTATCAAAAATTAGACGTTAAAGGCGAATCTAAGTCCGTAAAAGTTTATCATTTAAAAGGAAATAGCTCAGAAACATTACCTGAAAAACCAAAAATTGACATAGTACTTTGGTATGATAAAAATAATGACTGGTTAGGATTAAGATCTATTACCCCAGAAGGTAAGGTCATTTCCTATAAAAGAAGATTGTAAGAAATTAGAATTTAGTTGTTTTGTAACACACCCCTATTCCACCCTTGCCAAAATCCCCAGACCTAGCCCCTCTGCAACGCCCACAAATACTGTAAAATATCTGTTATTGGGGGATTAGCTCAGCTGGTAGAGCAGCGGATTCTTTCAATAGTCATATTTAATTAGAATTTAATTGGGTTGCACGCACAGCCCAGTTACCACGCAGGGCAAAATATAACCCACCAACCCAAAGACTAAAGTGTAGATAGTCTGTGGTGATAAACCGCCAAAGGTTTTCTGGTTTTAGCACAGTCCAAATTATCCCGGTGATAACACAACACATCACAATACCGCTGAATCTAGTCAACATATCTCCCAATCCAGCCAATAGGGCATTTTCCCTTATTCGAGGCAGTGTAGTCAGACCTCCTACTATCAATCCCACACCTGAGCCAATTTCACTAATAATCACCAATAACCATACTAAAGCCGGCAAACCTAGAGCCATGCCGTCTGCGGCATGATAAGGTAATTTACCTAGTCCTGATGTGATAAACAAAATAGCTAAAGGTACTCTCAATAAAATTGAGCTCCAATAAAAGTCAGGTAAGATCTTCCAATAATTTTTTAATAAACGACTCATGTTGCTCTCCTTAATTTTTATATTTTACGGACAATAACTTTTTTTAACATATTTTTTTGAGTTAATTTAACTTAGCGAGTTCAATTCAAAATCTCCGGATTCGTGATGTTTTGAAGCACAGCACACTACATATAAAAAAAGCCACTGCGATGAGTGGCTTTAAAATTTACAAAGCTATTAATCAACAGCTTGCGCTGTTAAAAACATAGCCTTTTGAAGTGAATTAAAGAAGTCTTGAAAAAGCTCTAGCGTTTCAACAGCTTTTAAATGTTGTTGAACATTAACTCTTACTAAAGTTTGTTTTTGCCCTCTTTATTGAACGGTCACAGTAATTTGAGCTGAATGTTGATTAGCAAATTTAGATGCAGTAACAACCCCCACAAATACTGTAAAATATCACTTTCTGGGGGATTAGCTCAGCAGGTCAAGCAGCTGGCTCATAAGTGTTATGTAATTAAGGATTGTTATGAAGGTTAATGGTGAGGATTTTCAGACAATATGGCTTGATTCAACTAAATCTATAATACATATTATTGACCAAACAAAGTTACCTCATCATTTCACGACCAAACCCCTTCATTCTCTCGATGAAGTTATCAATGCAATTAAAATCATGGAAGTTCGTGGAGCTCCTCTAATAGGCGTTACAGCAGCATTTGGTATTGCATTCGCTATGAAGAGCAATTCTTCAGATGATTCTTTGAAAGATGCATCATCGCGTCTTTTTCAGTCAAGACCTACAGCTGTTAATCTTCAATGGGCACTCAATCGAATGAATAAAGAATTGATACCTATTGCTTCTGAAAAACGTTTCGAAGCGGCATGGTCTTTATGTCAAACAATATTAGATGAAGATATTAAAACAAATCAATCCATTGGAAAACACGGACTTCATCTTATTGAAAATCATTTCAATAAAAAAACACTACAAGTATTAACGCATTGCAATGCAGGATGGCTTGCAACCGTCGATTATGGAACGGCTTTAAGCCCGCTTTATTATGCACATAGCAAAGGACTTGATCTGCATGTGTGGGTCGATGAAACAAGGCCACGTAATCAAGGTGCGCATTTAACAGCCTGGGAATTGGGGCAACACAAGATTCCTCATACTTTAATTAGTGATAATGCTGGCGGGCATTTAATGCAAAAAGGTGAAGTAGATTTTGTGATTGTAGGTGCTGATCGCATTTCTATGCATGGGGATGTATGTAATAAAATTGGTACCTACTTAAAAGCTATTGCCGCTTTTGAAAATAACATTCCATTTTATGTGGCAGCACCTAAGTCAACTATAGATACCGATGCTACAAAAAACTTTTTTGATATCCCTATAGAGTCAAGACACGAAGAAGAAGTTTTAATGATGCAAGGATTAAATAGCAATAATGAATTAACTAATATTCAAATAGCCCCAAAAGGTACACGTGCGTTTAATCCAGCGTTTGATATTACCCCTCATAAATACGTCACTAAAATTATTACGGAAGATGGTGTTTATTCGCCCCAAGAATTAAAATCTGTTTACTCATGAAAACCATACAACAACAATTGCTTGAATTAGCATTGCACCTTCAAGCATCAGATTTAAATAAAGGTTCTTCTGGAAACTGCAGTATTCGAGATCGTGATGGATTCTATATCACGCCTTCAGGACTTAATCCTAAAGCAATGTCTAACGATGATATGGTATTTATGGATTTTAAGGGAACAATACAATCTGAACAAAAACCTAAACGCGAACCTTCAAGTGAATGGCGTTTTCATCATGATATTCTAAAGTCTCGCAAAGATGTGAATGTGGTGATTCATACACATTCAACCTTTGCTACAACGCTCAGTCTTTTTAGGAAAGATATTCCTGCGTTTCATTATATGATTGCTGTGGCTGGAGGTAATTCAATTCGATGCAGCCCTTATGAGCTCTTTGGAACTCAAGCACTCTCTGATGCAGCCCTTAAAGCATTAATTGAACGTAAGGCTTGCTTGCTTGCCAATCATGGAATGATTGTCATAGGTCGAGATATTGAAGAGGCATTAAATATTACACATGAAGTTGAAAGGCTTTGCGAGCAATACACCTATGCGCTTCAGATAGGCTCTCCCGTCATTCTCTCTGATAAAGAAATGAATGAAGTTATCGAACGATTTAAATCTTACGGAAACTGGAATAAGTCATAACTATAGCCGTCAATTATTTTGACGCTTTACAGCACACCCCTATTCCACCCCCGCCAATTTTGACCCAATATAAATGAAAATGCCAACCTTCGGGATAGTTTTTTTAGCGCTAATTTTAAGTAAAGATGCCTGATTTTATGGTGTTACTATAACCATAGAGACATTATATTATTTTAAAGCTTAAAACCCCGAGGGAAAGTTATGAATACATTTGACGCAATTCGCGAACGCAGAGCTGTTAAGCATTTCGATCCTAATCATCAGTTCACTGAGCAAGAAACTGAGCAATTGCTAAATTTGGCGATGCAAGCCCCATCGTCTTTTAATATCCAACACTGGCGTTTAGTCAATGTCAAGGATAAGACTTTGAGGACAAAGCTACGTGAGGTAGCATTTGATCAAGCACAGGTTACTGAGGGATCATTATTATTTGTAGTAACAGTGGATATAAAAGCTTGGGAAAAAGATCCTGCGAGATATTGGGTGCACGCTCCCAAGGAAGCTCAAGATATTTTAGTACCTTGGATTAACCCTTTTTATTCCGGCAAAGAGCAACTTCAACGTGACGAAGCAATGCGTTCTGCTGGAATCATGTTGCAAACTATGATGCTCTCTGCAAAAGCGATGGGTTACGACTCCTGTCCAATGGTGGGGTTTGATTTTGATAAGGTGGCACAGCTGATTCATTTGCCAAAAGACTATGCCATTGCAGCAATGCTAGTGGTTGGCAAGGGAATAAAACCAGCATGGCCTAAACCAGGCTTTATTCCAAAATCTGAAATGATCATTGAAAACCATTTCTAAATAGCACCAACTTCTGAATGCTAATTCGTCGTCAATTATTTTGACGCTTTACTGCACACCTCTATTTCTCCCCCGCCAAAATCCCCCTCGCCTAAGCCCTCTAAAACCTAGACAAATACTGTAAAATATCACTTTCTGGGGGATTAGCTCAGCTGGTAGAGCAGCGGATAACTCATAAAACTTTCCTCAAGAGTTTTATATCGATTACACAATTCAAAAAGTCCTTTCGAAGCGACTCTTTAAAACAGTGTCAAAAGTTTTAACGGTTAATTAAATTAAATTTTTAATATATTCTGATATAGCATTACCAAAAGTTAAATGTTGGTCGAGATCAAAATGAACTCCATCAACTTTGCTAGATGTAGTAATTTTTCTTGCATCAAAAAAATTACATTTTTCTTCTTTACATAATTGCTCATAAGCTTCGGCGAGTCCAACACATTTTTTATCACCATCCTTAAATTTCATTGCAATATCACCTTTTGGTTCTAATATAGGTGGTGGTGATATCACAAGTATTTTTGGTATCAACATTTCAGGTTCTAGAGTTGTATAGCGAATCTCCTCGATCAATGCTTTCATCCCTTTTGCTGCATCTTCAGCAGTATGTTCATGGTTAGCCTGAAAATCATTTGTGCCCAACATCAAAATAACTAATTCAAGAGGGGAATTTACTTCAATACGTTCGGACAAGCCAATTAGGCCATTGCGCCCAGGCCTTATCGGGTCATTGTAAATAGTGCGTCTACCATTCAAGCAATCTTCAATTACACGAACATCTTTTCCTGCCTTATTAAGATTATTTTCTAAAATACCAGGCCATCTTTGATGAAAAGGAAAGCGATTTCGAGTCATAGGAATAATTCCCCATGAAATAGAATCTGAATAAACAAGGATATGTTTCATCTTAATAATTATATTGCAGATATTCTTCTGTAGCACACCCCTATTCCGCCCTTGATAAAATCCCCACCCATGAACCCTCTTCAACGCAGCGCACCAAGTGTCAAAAGTTTTGACGCCTAGAACCCAATCGTGCAATTAAAATAATAACTCTAATGAGTAACAACTTAAAAACTACAAAAATTACTTGAAAAGCATTAAATTAAGGCGTAGTGTAAAAGTGTACTTTAAAAATGCAGCTTAAATAACTATAGAAGAGTGCTGAAACAATTGGTGTGCATTCTGATTAGCTCTTCTTTTTAAAATTGGAAAAACCGATTCGGCGACTTATAAGAAAAGTGCATCATCTTGACTAAACTGCCTGTAATAATTACAGCTACTTAGAACACCTTCATAGGTGTTTTTTTACGCTCATCTTTTTCCAACCATGTACTTTTCTTCCCCCTGAATCATTTAGAGCTAATCTTTTTTGAATTTTTTTTCATGAATTTACTTAGCCAATATTAAGTGAATTATTCCTATAGTTTGTTAGTCAGACAAATACGATTCACATAACAAAATAAGTTACTTGCTGGTGGTGAATTAGTTAATTAAATGTTATTAATTTTTTATAAAATTTAAAGGGGAAATATATGCCTTCAAAATCAAGACAATTAGTTAAAGCATCGCGGAAACTTAAAACACATAAAGCTTCCAAAAATACTCAACTCAAAGTTTTAAAAACGACAGATGGAGATGTTTTCGTATGTAAACAGGGTGATACGGTATGTTGGCAAAGATATACATCCGCAATGACTGATTGTGTGTAATTGTTGGTGACATAACTATGAAATATAAGAATAAAAATGAAGCATTTGAGTG
>Ga0208942_1000645_pt1 | contig 13527 bp, 10 predicted proteins | sample GreLakmeSU08MSRF_FD_187704 | JGI IMG/M metagenome (GOLD analysis project Ga0208942, IMG submission 187704) | Freshwater lentic microbial communities from great Laurentian Lakes, MI, USA - Great Lakes metaG SU08MSRF (SPAdes) | ecosystem: Environmental > Aquatic > Freshwater > Lake | place: Great...
ATTCCGCTAGCCAACTTCATTTTGAATTGGCCGCTAGATTGCGTGATGAGATTGGTGATTTGAAGAAGGAACTTCGAAGCATGGATGACGCGGGGGTGAAATAATTGCACGATCGTTTAATTATTCGTGGTGCCCGCGAACATAATTTAAAGAATGTTTCGCTAGATCTACCTAGAAATTCGATGATAGTTTTTACAGGTTTATCCGGTTCTGGAAAATCAAGTTTAGCTTTTGACACTATTTTCGCAGAAGGCCAACGTCGTTATGTGGAATCGCTCTCGGCGTATGCGCGACAATTCTTAGGACAGATGGATAAACCAGATGTGGACTTCATAGAAGGGTTATCGCCAGCAGTTTCGATCGACCAGAAGGCTACAAACCGAAACCCTCGGTCAACAGTTGGAACTATTACTGAAGTTTATGATTACTTACGTTTATTATTTGCGCGAGCTGGCCGTCCACATTGCCCAAGTTGCGGTAAAGCAATCGCGAAACAAACGCCACAGAACATAGTTGATCAAATATTAGAATTACCTCCTGAAACAAAATTCCAAGTTTTAGCGCCAATGATTCGGGCGCGCAAAGGCGAATTTGTTGACTTATTTAAAGATTTAGTTGCGCAAGGTTATTCCAGGGCACGAGTAGATGGCGCTGTAATTCAACTTACCGAGCCACCTAAATTAAAAAAGCAAGAGAAGCACACTATTGAAGTTGTGATTGATCGTTTAACTGCGAAAGCTGATTCAAAGAGCCGTTTAACGGATTCCATAGAAACTGCGCTGCGGTTAGCCCAAGGTTTAGTAACTTTGGATTTTGTTGACGGCAAAGGTAAAGATAAAGAGCGCACCTTTAGTGAAAAATTAGCTTGCCATGATTGTTCACTATCTTTTGAAGAGATGGAGCCACGTTCCTTCTCATTCAATTCGCCTTTTGGCGCTTGCCCAGAATGTACTGGGATTGGCACCAAACTAGAAGTCGATCAAGATTTAGTAATTCCAGATGATTCAATTTCGATTAACGAAGGCGCCATCGCACCATGGGCATCTCGGCAAACTTCCGAATATTTCTTGCGGCTGTTGGAAGCGCTAGCAGGCGACGTGAAATTTTCCATGGATGCACCGTGGAAGAAATTATCTGAGAAAGCTAAGACTGCGATTTTGAATGGGTACGAGTATGAAGTACATGTTAAGTACAAGAACCGTTATGGCAGGGTAAGAAATTACTCTACTGGCTTTGAAGGCGTGGTTTCATTTATTCAACGCAAACATGGTGAAACTGATAGCGATTACAGTCGGGAAAAGTATGAGTCTTATATGCGGCAAACGCCATGCCCAGTATGTAATGGAACTCGATTAAAACCAGAAGTTCTTGCAGTTAAATTAGGCGAGAAGTCGATCGCACAAATTTGCGAACTTTCCATTGAAGATTGTGCCAAATTCTTAAAATCTTTGAAACTTACGGCGCGCGAAAAGCAAATTGCCGAGCGCGTTCTAAAAGAAGTGCACTCCCGTCTTGGTTTTCTTTTAGATGTTGGTCTCGATTATTTATCGCTAGATCGCCCAGCCGCAACGCTTTCTGGCGGAGAAGCTCAACGCATCAGGTTGGCTACTCAGATTGGTTCGGGACTAACTGGCGTGCTTTATGTTTTAGATGAACCAAGCATCGGGTTACATCAACGCGATAACCGACGATTGATTGAAACGCTAACGCATTTACGTGATATCGGAAACACTTTAATTGTTGTAGAACACGATGAGGACACCATCCGTACCGCAGATTGGATTGTTGATATCGGTCCCGGCGCCGGTGAACACGGCGGCGAAATCGTCGTTTCCGGAAGTTACGAAGATTTAATTAATTCAAAAACCTCGGTCACTGGCGCGTATATTTCGGGTAAGCGCAAAATTGAGATACCTAAAAAGCGTCGCCTGATAGATCCAAAGAAATCCGTAGTTGTGAAGGAAGCGTACGAAAATAATTTAAAGAATATTACGGTTTCATTTCCACTCGGCACTCTCGTCGCTGTTACTGGCGTAAGCGGTTCTGGTAAATCAACTTTAGTAAATGATATTCTGTACACGGTATTAGCTAACAAATTAAATGGTGCTCGCCAAGTTCCTGGTCGGCATCGCACCATTACTGGCATAGATCTTCTTGACAAAGTTGTGCATGTTGATCAATCTCCAATTGGTAGAACTCCAAGATCTAACCCGGCTACCTACACTGGTGTATTCGACAAAGTTCGCGCGCTATTTGCTGAGACAACTGAAGCAAAAGTTCGAGGATACCAACAAGGGCGATTCTCGTTTAACGTTAAAGGCGGACGGTGTGAAAACTGTTCTGGCGATGGCACCATCACTATTGAAATGAATTTCTTACCCGATGTCTATGTACCGTGTGAAATTTGCCATGGTGCCCGATATAACCGAGAGACTTTAGAAGTACATTACAAAGGTAAAACAATCGCTGAAATTCTTGATATGTCGATCGAAGCTGCAGTTACATTTTTTGAATCAATCCCAGCAATTCATCGCTATTTGAAAACTATGATGGACGTTGGGCTTGGTTATGTACGACTTGGCCAATCAGCACCAACTCTCTCAGGTGGCGAAGCCCAACGCGTTAAATTATCAACTGAATTGCAACGCCGTTCTACTGGTAGAACTATTTATGTTCTAGACGAACCTACGACGGGTTTACATTTTGAAGATGTCAATAAACTTTTGCATGTTTTACAGAGGCTAGTAGATACCGGCAACACTGTAATTGTGATTGAGCATAATCTCGACGTAATTAAATCCGCAGACTGGGTTATAGATATGGGTCCAGAAGGTGGCAATAAGGGCGGCACAATTATTGCGGAAGGAACTCCCGAAGCTGTGGCGAAAAACAAAGCGAGTTATACCGGCAAATATTTAGCGGAGATTTTAAAGAAGTAGCCATGGCTGACCCACAAAGTTATCGGCCGAAAGATATTCCAGATTCGCCCGGCGTATATCGATTCTTCAATGAGAAAGATGTAGTTATTTATGTCGGTAAAGCAATCTCGCTAAAGTCCCGACTCAACTCTTATTTTCAAAATAACCTCGCCGAAAAAACTAGAAAGATGGTTAACGCTGCGGTCCGGGTGGATTGGACCTTAGTAAATACGGAAGTAGAAGCGCTCCAACTTGAATTCAGTTGGATTAAAGAAGAAAACCCGCATTTCAATGTGCAATTCAAAGACGATAAGTCTTACCCGTTCTTGGCAGTTTCTATCAAAGATGAATTTCCAAGAATTTATATAACGCGGTCACAGAAGCAAAAGGGGGTAAAACATATTGGTCCATTCGCGCATGCTTGGGCACTTCGCAGTACTTATGAAGTTTTATTAAAATTATTTCCAGTTCGTTCTTGCACTGAAAGCAATTTTCTACGGGCCCAGAAATCAAATCGCCAGTGTTTACTTGGCGATATTGGAAAGTGTGCAGCTCCATGCGTTGGTTGGGTGACCCCGGAAGAGCACCACGAAATTGCCAAGAACTTAATTAAATTTTTAGATTCAAATCCAGAGAGCGTGACTGAAAAGTTAACTGACGAGATGCTCACTGCTTCAGCAGCGGAACAATTCGAAAAAGCTGCCAAGCTCCGCGACCAACTGCAAGCGCTGACCAAAGCGCAAGAATCAACTGATGCAGCGCTCTCCGAAGAAATTACTGCAGATTTCATCGCAATGCACGAAGATATAACGCACGCCGCATTCTCAATATTTATCGTGCGCCACGGTCGAATCACCGGTTCGCGGTCTTGGGTTGTTGATCTACAAGAAGTTCCAGAGGGTGATTCCGTAATGGATGCTGCGTTACCTAAGATCTATCATGATTTTGAGGTTCCGCGTGAGATATTGATCAATCAACCAATCACTTCCGAAGCCGGTGTTATTGAATGGCTTTCGCAAAAACATGGGAATTCGGTAGAAGTTAAAGTGCCACAACGTGGTGAGAAATTCGAATTACTTCAAACAGTTAAGCGCAATGCCAATCAAGCGCTAATTCAATTTTTAAGTAAGCGCGCAAACGATGCTGGCGTTTCTGGCCGAGCCCTCGAAGAGATTGCTACCGCTTTAGATCTAGCAGAACTTCCATTACGCATCGAATGTTTCGATATTTCGAACATTCAAGGAACTTCAGTAGTGGCTTCAATGGTGGTATTTGAAGATGGTCAATCTAAAAAGAGTGAGTATCGCCGATTCTCAATCGATGATGAAGCTGGATTTGATGACACCCGCGCCATGCACCACGTGATTACAAGAAGATTTAAAAGATATCTTGCCGAAAAAGATCTTGATTTAACTGAACTAGAGATGAGCGGTGCTAATCGACCAAAGTTTGCCTACCCACCTCAATTAATAATTGTTGATGGCGGCGTAGGGCAAGTAAATGCAGCGGCCCGAGCACTCTCTGAATTGGGAATCACCGATATCGCGCTCTGCGGTTTAGCAAAAAGGCTTGAGGAAGTTTGGCTTCCTGAAGTAAAGACTCCAGTTATCTTTCCACGCCATAGCGAAGCGCTCTATCTTTTCCAACGAATTCGCGATGAGGCACATAGATTCGCAATTACTTTTCACAGATCTAAACGATCTAAGTTGATGCTCGAATCTCTTTTGGATGAAATTCCAACGTTGGGCACTGCGCGAATTTCTGCGTTGCTCGAACACTTCGGGTCAGTATCCGCGATCCGCAAAGCGAATGAATCGCAAATTTCTCAAATACCAGGAATCGGGGAGAAGATTGCGAAAATTATTGTGGATTTCTTAGCTCAGCAAAGCGCACAAGAGAATGTAAATACCAGTACCGGTGAAATTACTTAGGATGCTTGAAAGTTCAAGAAAGTCTCAACATAGGCTTTCAATTTATTTCAGGGGATCGTTGGCCCAGAGCCAGATATTTCGATCCTCCGGTAAGCCCTCCATTAGTTCTAGTGCAAAGGGTCCGCCGTTTTGGCGTTGCCAATCGTTTGCCGCCAAAAGACGAGAAAGCCCAGCAAGTGCAACAGGATCAGCTAACTCATCTGGCGTCCCATTAAATACAACTGGTCCAGCATGATCAAAAACTACTGTGCCTATTGCGATTTTGCCATTTGTTGTTTTCACAATTTCAATCACGCGTGATTGTTGTGGCCAATCAATGTGTGACCCAGTACGGATATCCCAGAATGCATGAGACCCGTCAGTGTTCTTGCTTTGCGTGATTTTGTGATCGTGCACGTGTCCCGAGAACCACAAAATAACATTAGGGTGTTTTTCAAGAAGCCTTCGAACTTCTTCTTCAAGTGCTGGTGCACTTACTTCATCTGGCACATATCCGTTAAACAAATTCTCTAGTGGATGGTGCGAGGTTAAAATCACGTACTTATCTTTTGTTTCATCCAATACATTTGACAGCCATTCAAACTGCTCACGATGTAAACAGCCTTGCCACCCACCAAAACGATTAACAGTATCTAGCGCAATTAATCGAACCTGGCTGCCAATGTTTCGATACCAGTAGGAAGTTTCAGGTTGCTCTGCATCTAAACCATGGTCATGTTCGCAGTTAGTATGTACATTTACCCAGTCCTGCATCTTTACTAGTGCACGACGAGGATCTGCAGTGACTTCATTTGTGTCCATGTGATCTAACCCTGGATAAACCGCAGGCCCTACTTCACCAAAGCCCGAAAACAGATCAGCTAAATCAGCCATGTTTTTAAGTGCCGCTAACTTTTCTGATCCTTGTGCAAGAGCATCTAGTTCTGGAGTTGGCGCTGCTGTGCCTTGCAACAGTGAATCGTGGTTTCCGTGGACTGCAAACCACTTGTGAGTTAAACCCTTAGCAATAAATTTACGCTCTGAAGCTTCAAGTGCGCCTTTAAAATATGGAAAGTCGTGTAATACATGTGGGCGATCTGCAGGCATTCCAGTCGGCGGACCATCTGGATGGTAATAATGAGAGTCATAGAGATCAGCGTTTGATGAGTGCGAGGCTTCAGAACGCTGTGGATCACCACTTTTAGGGGTTACAACCCCGCCATCTAAAATCCTTTTATACCAATCAAGTTCATTGCTTTGTGCGTTATCAGTGACATCGCCAGTAATTACAACGGCGTCAATTGCAGCACCAGTTAACGGTGCGCGCTTAATCTCATTTGCTGCGGCCACCATTGCTTCAAGAACTTGCGTGGTTAAAAACTCCTGTGCGCGGTAGGTGCCGATGTATGGAACCAACTGCGACAAGGGATTATCAGGATCTGCAATACGATCTAGAAACTCAAGGCGCGCAGGTGATGCCGCATCACAGATGTGAATGTCACTTAAGTGAATAAAAGATGCGACAACTTGTGCGTTAAGTGGTTCGTCACCAATAACTTTTTCGCCTTTACCAAGAAGCAACTCACGCCAATTTGAATTAGGTGAAACTTTGGATCGAACAATTCGGCTTGTTGATGTACTAGACATTAGCGACAAGGACCTCAGAACTTAGTACTCGAAGTTGAACGGATGAGCCCGGAAGCAGATCTCCGGTTGAAACACTTGTCATCAGTGATTGAACAATGGTGCCATCTTCTGTCTGACAAATAATATTTGATGAAGCACCCATGAAGGAACGGGTTAACACTTTTGCATTGCCCTGTGCAGTTGTTGCCGCAACAGAGATTGATTCTGGACGGATCAATGCATGCACATTTCCAGATTCATTGCCGCGCTTAAGAGCAACAATCTTGCTACCAAAAATTTCAACCATACCATCTAAGATGTGCGCCGGGATCCGGTTCATGGTGCCAACAAAGCTGGCAACAAAAGATGAGGCAGGCTTGTTATATAGGGCATCTGGTGTGTCAATTTGCTCGAGAACGCCATTGTTCATTACTCCCACACGATCAGAGATCGCCATGGCTTCTTCTTGATCATGTGTAACAAATAAAGTTGTTGTTCCTAAGGAAAGTTGCAAGCGACGAATCTCTTCACGCAGGTTTATACGCACCTGTGCATCAAGTGCTGATAAAGGTTCATCTAGCAAGAGAATCTCAGGCTCAAAGGCAAGTGCTCTAGCCAACGCCACACGCTGTTGCTGGCCACCTGACAACTGATGGGTAAATCGCTTGCTCTGCGAATCTAAACCAACTAGATCCAATAGTTCATGTGCTTTCTTAAGCCGCACATGTTTGCTTACTTTGCGCATTTGTAAACCAAAAGCTACATTTTCTTCAACTGTTAGATTTGGAAATAGTGAATAGGCCTGGAAGACCATTCCCATGTTTCGCTTGTGTGCTGGAACATCTGAAATATTCTTTTCAGCGACCAAAACTGTTCCGCCATCTTGGTGCTCTAGCCCCGCCACGACTCGAAGCGCCGTCGTTTTTCCGCATCCAGATGGTCCAAGCAGGGCTACCAGTTCACCAACACCCACTTCAAGATTAAAGTTGTCTAGCGCGATCACGCTCCCAAATCTTTTTGAAATATTTTGCAGCTTCAGACTTTTACTAGACATTACTTTCTCCCTTGGGTAGAGCGTTCTGGAACAAAAAGAGTAATTACTGTCAAAATTAAGAATGGAATTATTAAAGACATCATTGAAATTGCGATTGCTCCAAGAATGTTCTCTTGTGCAACAAATGTGACCCATGTTGGGAAGGTGTCCCAGTGAAGCAGGACGGTTAATGTGAACTCACCTAGGGATAAAGCAAAGGTCAGTGCAATTGTTGCCATGACCGAACCTCTGATCACTGGGATAATCACAATTGTAATTGTTCGCAGCCAGTTAGCCCCAGCGCTGCGTGCTGCTTCAGCAATGGTTTTTAATGGAATTGAATTAAGTCCAATATCAAGTGATCGATAGGCATATGGAAGTGCTAATACAAAGTAGAGAAATGGAAGCTCTAGAACGGTATTTTGAACAAACTCAGGAAAAGAAATTTGTGCACCAACGGCAAATGCGACAACTGGAATAACCAGCGGAAGCAGTGAAAGACCATCAATTAATCCACGTACCTTTGAGTTCGATAAGTGCAACCACGTCAGGGTGGGAACTAAAACGAACAGTGTGATTAAGACCGTTACGCCGGCCAACCAAAGAGATCTAAGGATGTAATGAAAGAAATCCTCTTCTCTGATAGCCCAAATGTAATGAGTCCATCCATATCCGCCAGTTAGCGGTGTGCGGATCGAGTATTCAAAAGCTGAAATCATTGGGATAAAAACAAAGAAACCTAAGATCAGAAGTGTTATCGCCAGCGGTGGCTGGAACCTAACCTTTATCCCTTTTGCCATTTGGCACTCCTGCGTTGAATAGCAAGGTATGGAATTACTGCACACGCTGAGATCACGATCATCACAACACCTAATGCTTTACCAAGATTTAATTGTGCTGCTGAAACATTTCCATCCAACAATCCACCAATTTGTAGCGGAGTTAACGGAAGATTTCCAACTGTTAGTGCATTAGCTGTTGCATAGGCTGAAAATCCGCTAGCAAAGAGCAATAAGAAAGACGCAATAAAGCTAGGAAAGAGTAAGGGGATTCCGATTCGAATCCAATAATTCAATTGACTGGCACCTAAGTTGCGTGCTGCCTCAGACCATTCGCGTCGAAGAGAAACAATAGCGGGTGAAAAAACAATAACCATTAAGGGAAGTTGAAAGTACAAATACACGATTAATAGGCCGATGAAGGAACCAAGTGAAAATGCTCCTGAATATAAATCCAAACCTAAGTACTTTAGAAATTTTGTGAGGTAGCCCTGAATTCCAAGGGCTGCGTAAAACATAAATGCCAGTGGTATGCCGCCAGTATTAGCAAGTACGCCGCTCATGACCGCAATGGTTCGGCGTAGTTTTGAGCTTCCTCGGGATTCAATGAAGTATGCAGCTAGGGCTCCAGGAAATGCGGCGATGGCTGCTGAAAAGACGCCGATTTTTATTGAGTTAATAAATCCTGTTCGGTATGGCTCTTGAATGGCCGTTTTGAAATTATCGAGTGTAAATGTGTTTTCGTTAGATAAAAATGATACGTAAATCAGACGTGCAATTGGGAAAAGAAAAAAGAAACCAACGATCAGCAAAAGCGGGACGGCTGGAAGAATATTCTTTAAAAAAGAATCGAGGAAGGCGCGTCCCCTCGAAGGCGCGCCTCCCTCTATGACTTGGGAGGTCATATTTCTTTTTTACAAGCTAGCCCATGAAGAGATGATCTGCTCGCGAGCTGTAAGTACGTCGGCGATAGTTGCAGGCCCGACAACCTTTGCTGTTGAAGGAACCTTGAAGTCAAGAAGTGATGGCACAAGAAGCTTCTTCTTTGTCATTGCTGCAGACATGATTGGATCTGCACCTGATTGCTGGAAGTAGTTCTGTCCACCTTGCATCAATGCGAACAACTTTGAGCCAGGAAGCTTTAGATCAGCTGCAGTTAGTTGTGCAGCTGTCTTGCCCGTGTTCTGTGAGTACACAAACTCTTGCCACAAACGTGCGTTTGCACAGTTTGGTGACTTAATGTTGATTGCGTTGATGTATGGAGGTGCTTGTAGAACGAAATCTGTTGGGTATACAAACTTAAGATCTAAGCCTGCTGCTTTTGCTGCCGGAATAATTCCAAGAGCGTTGAAGTCCCACATAAAACCGAGCTTTGCCGTACCAGTAGCAAGGTTTGTTCCGTTTACCTTTACTAGTGGTGCTTGAGCCTTAACAGCCTTGAATAATGCAAGGCCCTTAGTCACATCTGAAAGATTATTTTCGCCACCGTTACCGATGCTTGCTGCCAAAACTGACATGAATGCCTGGTTTGATGAAGTTGGATCTCCAGTGATGCCTACAAAGCCCTTGTATTCAGGCTTTGAGAAATCTGTAGCCTTTGTTGGCACTGATGGAAGAGTTGTGTTGTAAACAATCGCAAGCTTTCCACCGTAGTTTCCGTACCAAAGACCTGTTGAATCCTTAGCCGCGTTTGGAATGTCTTTCCAGTTAATAACTTGGTAAGGAGATGAAAGTGGTTTTGATCCTGGAGGAGTCAACTGAGCAACTACTAGAGGCCCAATATCAATTGAATCTGGCTGCTTTGACTTAGGGGCAGTCTTCATTGTGTCGATCTCGTACTGTGATGATCCATCTGGATTATCAACAGTGATCTTTACGCCAAAAGCCTTCTCGTATGCATCATGAATCGCACCGTAGTTTGCCCAATCGCGTGGTGTTGTGATGAGAGCAAGCTTGCCCTCATTCTTAGCCAGCTTAACTAGGTTATCTAGTCCGCCTGCTTCTTTAACATTCTTTGCCTTACAGATATCTACTGCTGCTGTAGCTGGTGTTGCGATTGCAACGATTCCAACTGTAAGCACTGCAGCGGTTGCTGCAGCTACTAGACGCTTTGCGCGCATATGTGGGATCCCTTCCTAAGGATTGCAAGCGCACTCTTTACTTAAAAAGGAAACAAACGGTGTTGTGAAGGTGTCACGGTAAAGTAATAAAGGTGAACTCTCATGAAAAATTCAGGGCTAAATAAGTGTTTTTAAATCAGCGACAGAGTTAACAATAGATGTCGCACCGGCAGCGTGCAGCGTGTGCTCATCATGCGTTCCCGTTAAAACTCCAATAACTTGACCGGCACCGAAGGCAACCGCTGCTTGCATGTCGGCCGCGGTGTCTCCTAGAACAATAACGTTTGCGGGGGTTGTAACTCCTATCGTTTTTGCAGCTTTGTTCAACATATCGGGGTGCGGACGACCACGTCCTGCCTCTGCCGGTGTTACTGAAATATCAATCAGATCTTTCCAACCAAGCTCAATTAATAATGTGTCTAATGTTGATGGGCTAAATCCAGTTGTTAGCGCAATTGCAATACCCTTAGTTCGCAAGTACTTAAACACATCTTCAGCTCCTGCAATTGGTACTGCGCCAACTTCAGCTATTTCACTCAAGTAAGACTCTTCAAATGCAACATTTGCTTGGTACGCCTTATCGGCATTCCCCAACAACTCTGTGAAAACATGGATCTTCGATTGACCCATGGTGTCGATTGCATATTGAGTCCATTCAGCGCCATGAGTCGGCCACAAATCAGGCTGTGTTGCTTCAAAAGCTTTCTTGAATGCCAAAATGACAAGGCCGTCATCGTTTAGAACAGTTCCTGCAACATCAAAAGCAATCATTTCTACGCTCACTACAACCCCTTTATTGTTTCTTCTGCAATTGCCGGGGCCAAGGTATTTCCTCGGCCTCCGGGTCCAGTGACTGAAATGATGTTGTGTGCCATTTGACGACGATCACAAACAGCACCATCTGTGCGTTGACTATAAACACCGTCCCAGCGATTAACAATTGGTGGCAATTTTCTTCCTAATAAATTGCTCGCAACTTCATGCAGGTATGCGTATGGTTCCTCTTCTAATTTAAATTCAAATGGCTCTGTGTATTCATGTGTGTCACCAATAGTTAAGGTGCCATCTGCCCGCTGCACCATTAGCAGCTGCATGTGATTTTTTGAAGCAATGTGGTGTTGTGGTGGCAGATTTTCACGTGTTAGTACTTCATAGCCCGGGTAGTAACGCATTGAATCACCATCTGCAATAGATGTTGTTAAGACTTCATCAAGCGGGGCGGTGCTCATCATCTGCAATCTCACACGACGGATTGGTGCGGTATCAAACTGTTTATTAAATAGCGATGTGTGATCTGCACCAGGGCAGAGAATTACAACATCACCTTCAAACAATTCACCATTTCGTGCGACAACTACCCCTGTGCTTGTATCGCCTCGAACATCTACGACATCTAGATTGTTTCTCCAAATGTAATTCTCATTGCGTAGTAAGTACTCTCGCATTGAGCGCAATACCAACCCTGGCTCAACTGTTGCATCAAGTGGACACCAAAGAGATGCTAGGTAATTTCCACGCAACGCCGGATTAATTTTTTGTGTTTCATTACGATCTAGTATTTGCCATTTACGATCTGGTGCATCCTCTTTATTCAAACACTCTTCCATCACAGCCACTTCTTCTTGATTTATTGCGAGAGTTAACGATCCATTCGCACGAAAAAGCATTTCAGGAATTGCGCAATGTATCTCGTCCCACAATTGGCGAGCGCGAACGGCTGCTTGTAATTCAGCTCCACTTTTTCGGCCACTAATCCAGACCAGGCCAAAATTTCGAACAGATGCGCTTCGGGCAACGTCATCGCGTTCAAGCTGGATCACTTGGTGGCCAGATTTGATAGCCTCAAAGGCGTGGGCGGTACCAATGATGCCGCCCCCGATAATCACAATCTTCATAGTGGCCACTATCCTGTGCCTGGCTGAACATCGGGTTTATCCCATGCAAAGGTTAGGCAAACTGTCACGTTCGATCTTGCTTATGTTACTGGTCAGGTAAAGCAAGATATTGGGTATGAGGAGATCTCAATGAATCGCGAGTTGGTAGTAATAACCGGCATGAGTGGCGCTGGCCGCTCGACGATTGCACACGCCATGGAAGATGCCGGCTGGTATGTAATTGATAATTTGCCGCCATCGCTCCTAGCTAACCTTTTTGATTTAACCGAGAAAACTGTTGAATCTATTGCAGTAGTAGTCGATGTTCGTGGCCGACAATTTTTTGATGATCTAAATAGATCGTTAGCAGATTTAGTTGAAAAAGGGATATCGCGGCGAATTTTATTTGTTGACGCCTCTGATGATGTGCTAGTTCGACGTTTCGAATCAACTCGGCGTCCGCATCCACTCCAAGGAAATGATCGAATTGTTGATGGAATAGCAAAAGAGCGCGAAAAATTACGAGAATTAAGATCTGGTGCAGATTTAATTATTGATAGCACTGATTTGAATATTCACCAATTGGAGAAGAAGACGGAAGAGCTTTTCCACAAAGAGGGAAGTGCTGATCTAAAAGTTAATGTGCTTTCATTCGGATATAAATACGGAATTCCAGTTGATGCTGATTTAGTAATGGATTGTCGTTTCATACCGAATCCTCATTGGATCCCAGAGTTGCGGCCATTAAACGGAACGGATGCACCAGTTCGTGAGAAAGTTTTAGCAGCCGAAAATGTAAGTGATTTTCTGGATCGCTATATTGCCCTATTTGAAACCATTGCAGATGGGTATATTCGCGAAGGTAAGAAATTCATAACACTTGCCGTGGGATGTACTGGTGGAAAACATCGAAGCGTTGCGATTGCAGATGAGTTAGATCGTAGACTGCAAAAGGTTATATTGCCGCGGGGCCAAGCGATTTCAACACAGGCAATTCATCGAGACTTGGGACGTGAACGGTAGCCGTGTTGTTAAATCCAGATTTGAAAGTTGTGGCGCTAGGTGGCGGCCATGGACTTGCGGCAACGTTGACTTCGCTTCGTCGCATTACTACGCAATTAACTGCGATTGTTACCGTTGCGGATAATGGTGGATCTAGCGGACGGTTGCGCGAAGAATTTAATACGTTGCCGCCAGGTGATTTGCGAATGGCGTTAGCTGCGTTATGTGCAGATGATGAGTGGGGCAAAAGTTGGGCCGAGATAAT
>Ga0208942_1000646_pt1 | contig 13526 bp, 12 predicted proteins | sample GreLakmeSU08MSRF_FD_187704 | JGI IMG/M metagenome (GOLD analysis project Ga0208942, IMG submission 187704) | Freshwater lentic microbial communities from great Laurentian Lakes, MI, USA - Great Lakes metaG SU08MSRF (SPAdes) | ecosystem: Environmental > Aquatic > Freshwater > Lake | place: Great...
GGCCCGTGGCATGGGCGCTGCCCGGGCGTTACGGCACGCTGTTACTGCTGGCAACAGCCGCATCCGCAAGCTTGTACTGGCGCGCCGCCCCCACTCTGCGCCATTGGGCGCTTAGCCCAATGCTGGGTGCTGCGCTGCTGCTGTCAATTGTGCGTGGCCCGTTGCAGTGGGGCATGTTTGCTTACGAGGAGCCGGGTTCAGTAAATCCGCACCGGCGCGAGATTGAACAGCAGCTGCATCCATTGCACGCGCTGCCGCCATTTGCAATGCCGGTCAGTGCAATGTACGCCGGCAGCGTAGCCCTGCGCGGCTACACGCTTTCGCACACCTCCACCAGCTTGCAGCTGGATACCGCGTGGCAGGCAGCCGATGCAGAGCTGGGTGCGCTTGCATTTGTAAACCGCGCGCTCGATACGCGCTGGGGACTGCAGCTCACCGCGCCGTACCATGTGTTTGTGCACCTTGTAGATGAGCGCGGGCAGCTGGCCGCCGGCAATGATGCACTGGTACTAAATCCCGCTGGAGCCGCAATGGATCAGTGGCTGCCGGGCGAAGTGGCGCAGCAGCGCTTTGAACTGGATGTGCGCGGCCTGCCCCCCGGCCGATACCGCCTGGGCACCGGCGTATACAACTATGCCAGCGGTGCGCGCGTGCCCGTGGCTGCGGGCGGCACACCACTTGACTCTGCGGGTTGGCTGTTGCTGCAGGAGGTGCAGCTACCATAAATAAACACTTGCCGCTGGAAGACATTGCGCCTGCAGTTGCAACCACACAACAACACATGCAATGCAGCCGCCTCATCAATCGTACCTGTGCCAAAATTGAGACCCAGCCTTGGTTCAGTACCAGTCTTTTGACAGAACTCAATAAACTCGTTTGTACCAAATCGATTAGTCTCCTTGGATTTCAAAGCGAGACCACGTCACGCCGCCGTTCAATTCGATGGTAGAGCGTCCGCCTGCTTCGCCCACCGCCTATGTTACAGACTCATTCAAATCTGCCTCTTGAAATCTGCTCAAAAAGTGCTATGATTGATTGTGATTGAATAATGAGCGATTATGAGTGATTTCACCCCAACCCCGGAACGCCAAAAAAGAATCCTTTCCCTGCTTACAAAACAGGGACGATTAAGCGTGACCGAGATTGTGGAACAGTTTTCGATCAGCGAGGCAACTGCGCGGCGCGATTTGGAGTCCCTTACTTCCGGGGGTAAAGCGCAGCGTGTACATGGCGGGGTCATTGCCGTGGAGCAAGCCCCGCCGGAACTGCCGATCCTGGAGCGCGAAGGCGAACAGGCGGATGAAAAAGTTTTAATCGGCCGCGCAACTGCCAAGTTGGTTTTAGACAGGGAAACTATCTTTCTCGGTTCAGGCACGACGGTACTTGAAGTGGCGCGCAATTTGCGCAGCCATAAAGGCCTGACCGTGATTACCAATTCCCTACCGGTATTGAATGTGCTCACAGGTATTAAGGAGATTACTGTGATTTCCCTAGGCGGCGTGTTACGCGAAAGCGAACTTTCATTTATCGGACATATTACCGAGCAGGCGCTTGCTGAAATACACGTAGATACCGTCATCATGGGCACGCGCGGCGTGAGCCTTGAACATGGCTTAACGAATGACTACCTGGAGGAGACCCTCACAGACCGTGCAATTTTGAAGACCGGACGGGAAGTCATCATTGTGGCGGACCACTCGAAAGTGAAGCGGGTATCCACTGCGCTTCTGGCTGCGCTGACATCCGTTCATACATTCGTGACAGATTCCAAGTCTGATAAAAAATTCTTGCAGGCCTTGAGGAAGCAGGACATCAAGGTCGTTATTGCTTAACGGAGAAACATGCTGTTAGAAAACTTTCGCCCGCAGTCAAAATTTGTCACAAAAACCACCTGGGTGAACATGCCGAAATTACCCGTCATTGACGCGCATGATCACCTGGCTGAGCCGTTCGGCGGCGGTTGGGATCAGAAGCCGTTGGGTGAATTGCTGGATCTGTTAGATGAAGCAGGCGTAGTCCATTATGTTGATCTGGATGGCGGCTGGGGCGAAGATATTTTGCATCGTCATCTCGATGCCTTTAAAGCCAAAGCACCAGAGCGATTTCAAATCTTTGGCGGGATGGATTGGTGGAAGGGGGAAAGCCTGGGCGATGGATTCGCGCGATGGGCGGCTGGTAGGCTCAATATCCAGAAAGAGGCGGGCGCGCAGGGGCTCAAGATTTGGAAACCGTTTGGTCTGCATGTCAAAGATGATAAAGGGCAATTGGTCGAAGTGGACGATGAGCGCTTGACTCTCATTTGGGAAATGGCGGGCGAGTTGGGACTCCCTGTGATGATCCACGTGGCTGATCCCGTGGCATTCTTTGACCCGATTGATGAGGCGAATGAACGTTGGGAGGAGATTGGCGAGCATCCCGATTGGGCGTTTACGAGTCCGCCGTTTCCGCCGTTTATGGAAATCATGAATGGGTTCAAGAGTCTCGTCATGCGAAATCGCAACACAACGTTTATCGGCGCACATGTGGGTTGTTATGGTGAGAACCCGGGTTGGGTAGGGCAGATGTTGGATGATTGCCCGAACTATTACATCGATATTTCTGCGTGTCTGGGCGAATTGGGCAGACAACCCTACACCGCGCGGCAATTTTTTATTAAATATTAAGACCGGGTCTTGTTTGGTTCTGATATGAGCCCCGATCTGGATGCGTACCATCTATGCTATCGCTTCCTTGAAACAGATGATGAATATTTTAATTACAACACCAGTGAAGTACCGGGTCAGGGACGCTGGTATGTACACGGCATGTACCTGCCGGTTGATGTGCTTGAGAAATAATATTACAAGAATGCGATGAAGGTTTTGAAATTTGAATGAACAGCGAAAATTACCACACGTACAAGGAAATCATCTCGCAGCCTGAAGCATGGGCGCAGGCACTGGATGTAGTGCACGCTTCACAGCTCCCCAAAGCTGGCGACTACACCCAGGTGCTTTTTACTGGCTGCGGCTCGAGTTACTACCTCTCGCTCGCAGCCGCAGCGCTCTATCAAGAGTTGACCGGGCGTGCGGCGCGGGCTGTGCCTGCAGGGGAACTATTGTTGAATTCGCAAACGGTTGTGAGGCGAGATGCTATCTCGCCTTCCTTACTCGTGACCATCAGCCGTTCAGGGACAACGACAGAAACAGTGAAAGCCGTTGATAAATTCAAAAATGAAAAACGCGGTGATGTCGTCGTCATTACAAACTATGGTGAAGTGCTATCGCGTTTTGCCGATATAAATATCGTGATCGACAAAGGACAAGAAGAGTCTGTTGCGCAGACGCGTTCGTTCGCTTCGATGTATGTGGCAGTGACGGCGTTCTGCGCGCGCATGGCGGGACGGAGTGACCTGGTGGAGGCGATGGGGAGGTTGCCTGAGGTGGGGAATTGGGTAATTGGTAATTATGAGTCGTGGGCTAAATCCATTGGTGAGAATTTAGCGTACGACCGATTTTATTTTCTCGGAAGCGGTATTCGGTATGGACTTGCTTGCGAAGTGAATCTCAAAATGAAAGAGATGACCCTGACGCATAGCGAACCGTTTCACTTTTTGGAGTTCCGTCATGGACCGATGAGTATGGTGAATGAAAATGCGGTGGTGGTGGGAATGTTGTCAGATGTGAACCGGGTCCACGAAGCGAAGGTGTTGTCAGAGATGAAAATGCTTGGGGGAACCGTAGCAGTTGTCGGTGAGAAAGAAGCGGATGTCTGTTTTAAGTCTAATATCCCCGAGGAGGTGCGCGGCGTCTTGTATCTTCCTGTTTTGCAGTTGATGGCGTTCTATCGTTCGTTGGCAAAGGGTCTTAACCCCGACCGTCCGAATAATCTGACGGCGGTTGTCAAACTAATTTTCTAAAAGGAGAGAAGCATGAAAAAGTTGATGTTCGTTTTAGTGATGGCGAGTTTGTTGCTCGCGGCGTGCGGAGGCGGCGCAACACCTGCCGCAACAGAAGCGCCTGCAGTACCGGTCGAGATCCGCGTGTGGGGGCATCAGGCTCCGGCGTTCAACGCGGCTGACCAGGCGATGTTCGATGAGTTCATGAAGCAGAACCCGAACGTGACGATCAAGTATGAAACGTTCCCCTGGGATGTGTTCATTCAGACCATTCAGACTTCATTGCCCGCTGGCAATACCGCGGATGTGATTCTGATTCCGGGTGGATACACCTGCCGCTATGCCTCGGGCGGTCAATTGCTCGAAGTTCCTGCCGGTGTTATGACGCTGGACCAGGCGAAAGAAACTTTCTACTCCGCGCCGTTGGGTGGACAGACTTGTGATGGCAAGTTATATGGCTTTCCAGCTGAATACAACATTGAATATGGCGGCGCGTATGTGAACCCCGCTTTGTTTAAAGCCGCTGGTGTTGCCTACCCGCCCAAGTGGGAAAACTGGGATGCGATGGTTGCCGACGCGCAAAAATTGACCACGGTTGGTTCCGACGGCGTAATGACCGTTGCCGGTATGCACTACACCAATAGTGACCAGTTGTTCACGTACTTCCTGGCTGGCATTTTGGAGCAAGGCGGAAATTATTTCGCTGATGACGGCAAGCATTTTAATTTCAATTCGCCCGAAGCAGTTGCCACAATTCAAAAGTTGATGGATATGGCGCAGACCGATAAGGTCGTTGACCCGATCATCTTCAATGCTGATAGTGAATGGGTGGGCGAATCATTTGCCCAGGGTCATAACGGCATCGGTATTCTTGGTTCCTGGTATGGAGGCGATGCCAAACTGGCTTATCCCGATCTGAAGTTTGATTATGTGACCATTCCTCCAATGATGGGCTCGAATTACAAGTTCGCTTCCGTGGGCGGCTGGGGTTATGTGGTTGGTAAAAGCACCAAGAATCCCGACATGGCTTGGAAGCTCGCCACGTTCCTCGGTGCAAATCAGGCGAACGTTCTGAACTTCAATTCCACGTCAGGCACGGTCCCCGCCATGAAGGCTGTTGCCGCTGACCCGAAACTGGTGGAAGCCGCTCCGTTCATCGCCGCCGCGCTTCCGTTTTTGGATGCCGGTCAATATCAGGGCTATCTAACGGACTCCGATCAATTGGCGTATGAGATCATCTACCCGACCATTCTCGATGCCATTCAAGGCAACCTCACAGCAGAAGCAGCTGCAAATAGTATTCATGAAGCCGCGAATGCCATGGTAGACGCGGCGCAGTAGAAAAAAAGATTTGAGCTCTTGCAAAAGTCAATGCAGATCAATTCTTAAAGTGGACGTTACACCTGCCTGATTTGCTTGGCAAATCAGGCAGGTGCCAGGGGAGACCGTCCGCTACACAAAATGTGATTTTTTCTGTGTAGTAGTGCGCTCTCTAGCGCACTTATGCAAGAAGTCTATTGGAGAATTAGAGGGAAGTAGGTGCGGGGCTTGTCCTGCCCAAGTTAAATAGGACTTACGCAAAACTCAACATTTATTCCGCTAATCTGTATTCATCAGGGAACGGTTGAACAAAAATCTTTTACCACGGAGACACTGGGGCACGGAGTTTGTTTTCTTGGTTTTCTCAGTGTTTCCGTGTCTCAGTGGTTCAAAAAGTGCACAACCTATTCCTGACCATTACATTTATTCCGCTAATCCTCACTAATCTACGCTAATCTACGCTAATCTTTAAAAATTCGCAAAGATTGGTGCAGATTAGCGGACACAAAAAATCATCCTGCGTAAGTCCTACTAAAAAGAAAACCACGAAGACATTGAGAAAAATAAATAACTCCGTGTGTTAGTGTCTCCGTGGTGAAAGAGTTTTTTTACTGGAGAACTCCCATGGCAATAAACTCGCTCTTCAAAAAAGAAATCGTCAGTGATGGCGGCAAGCTGACTGCAAAACAGCGGCGCTTCGCTTATATCAGCCTCACGCCTGCTCTATTGTACATGGGTTTGTTCACATTGTTTCCGATTCTCTTTGCCGTGGTGATGAGTTTCTTCAGCTACACACCCATCCGTGAGGGGACAGGTTTCCTCGGCTTGGGCGGCGCAAATCCTTTTGTGGGGATCGATAATTATATTGAATTGTTCACCGGCTCGGGCAAACCGGCTGAAGTGTTCAGGCTCGCGGTCAAGAACACATTTCTTTTTACAGCGCTGGTGTTGCCGCTCAACCTGGTTATCACGTTGCCTCTGGCAGTGATCCTCGAATCGATCGGCGAACGTTTCAAGACTCTGTTCCGTGCCATTTATTTTCTTCCGACCATTTCTTCTTCGGTTGCCCTCGTTATTATCTGGTCATATATGTACGCGCCGGGCTGGGGGTTGCTCAGCATAATGTTCAAAGCCGTGAATCTGCTTCCGCCCAAATCATGGCTGCAGGACCCGAACACGGTTTATTTCGGTGTGCCGCTGGCGATGCTGTGTGTGGTTGTGGCACATGTCTGGCAGGATTTTGGCTACAATCTCGTGATCTTTGTCGCGGCTCTGCAATCCATCCCGAAGACACTGCGTGAAGCCGCCCGCGTGGACGGTGCCAACATCTGGCAGGAATTTTGGCTGGTGGTCGTCCCGCTTCTGCGCCGGACCCTGTTACTGACCAGCGTTCTGACTGTTTTATCGTCACTGCAAGTGTTTGTCATCTTCCAGTTACTCACGCGCGGCGGACCGAAAAATCAAACCCAAACCATGGTGTTGAGCATTTACGAAAACGCCTTCCGCTTCGCAAACAATCTTGGGCTGTCCTCTGCCATGTCTATGATCCTCTTCATCATCATCTTGATCCTGACCGTTACCCAATTCCGCATCTTGCGCTCAGAGTGGGAATACTAATGAATAATCCTCCAACCCAAAAACGTCCTTCCTTTGCTTTCATCCTTGGCAAATCCGGCGCATATGCCATTCTGATCGTTGGTTTGATCGGAACCCTTCTGCCGTTCTTCTATATCATGGTCTCTTCCTTCAAGAACGAAGCAGAGTTGCGCCAGACCCCGCCCGATTTTTTCCCCAAGGAACCAACCTTTAAGCACTACACCACGATCCTCACGGATAAAAAGATCCCACTGGCACAGAATTTATTCAACAGTATTTTCGTGTCCTTGTCCCGTGTCGTGATCACGTTATTCACGAGTTCCTTCGCAGGCTATATCTTTGCCAAGTATCACTTCAAAGGCAAGAACCTGGCGTTTGGATTCATTTTGATTCAGATCATGATTCCATTTCAGGTGGTCATGATTCCCAGTTATCTGCTGGTCGTAAAACTCGGACTCATCGATTCACTTTGGGCTCTGATCGTCCCTGCCTTTATCGATGCATACGGCATCTTCATGATGAAACAGTTCATCGAAGCCATGCCTGCCGAACTGATGGACGCCGCGCGAATTGATGGCGCCTCCGAGTTTGGCATTTACACCAAGATCATCCTCCCGCAAATGGGACCGCCGCTCGCCTCGCTTGGCATCTTCACCTTCATGGCAACCTGGAACGATTATCTCTGGCCCCTCATCGTCCTCACCTCACCCGAGAAACGCACCATTCCATTACTAGTTGTCTGGTTCCAAACCCAACACGTCTCCAATCAGGGTCTCGTCCTTGCCGCCTCTATCCTCACTCTCCTGCCCATCTTCTTCGTCTACATCTTCCTGCAACGCTGGATCGTTGACCAGGCGACATCCTCGGCGTTCAAATAAAGAAGTACACAAGTAAACACGGAAACAGGTACACACGTAACTCGTCACATGAAACGCCCATTTTCTTTCCTCTTTCTTCTTTTCTTCCTCATCTCATCTTGTATGATGACGAGCACCGCCTCCACCTCCCCCGAGCCCGCCGCCGTGATCCATTCCTTTAGCCCCTCTGATGTCTCCATCCTCAACCCCGAGCGTGGATTCTTCACTCCATACGAACTGCCCGGCTCTGCAGGCTTCAGCCCTTTGCGTATAACAGGCAACACGCTTGCCCACCTCAACATTAACTTTGATAGCTGGCGCGAGACTGATATTCCACAAGATGTGCTCGATGGCTTGCAAGTAAACTTCGACGATATCCGTGATGGCGGAGTCAAAGCCATTGTCCGTTTTATCTATAACCTGGGACCCTATCCCGACTCCGAACCTGATGCGCCGAAAGCGCAGATTCTGCGCCACATCACACAACTCAAACCATTACTTCAACAAAATGGGGATGTGATCGCCTGGGTCGAAGCCGGTTTCATTGGCGCGTGGGGCGAGTGGCATACATCCACCAACGGACTCGACAACCTGACCGATAAACGCGACATCCTCAACGCGCTCATCGCCGCCATTCCCAATCGCTACGTACAAGTCCGTTATCCCGCCAACATCATCGAGATGTATCCTAATCCCGCCGACGCCGCCAAAGCCAGAGTTGCTCATCATAACGATTGTTTTCTTTCGAGTAATACTGATGTTGGGACATACGAACGTGATGGAACGATCACGATTGAACGAGACCAGAAATATCTTGCTGAACTAACACGTTTTACTCCGATGTCTGGTGAAACCTGTGCTCCCAACCCACCACGCTCCGAATGTACGATAGCCATTCAAGAAATGGAATTACTCCACTTCTCCGCCATCAACGAGGCGTATCACAAAGGCATCCTCCGCAGTTGGGAAGATGGCGGCTGTTACGAAGAAATTGCCAATCGCATCGGCTACCGTTTGGCGTTGACCTCTGCCGATTTCAACGAGCAAGTACGACCTGGCGGCGTGTTGAATCTCACAGTCAATTTGCAAAACACGGGCTTCGCCTCCATTATCAACGACCGACCATTGTATATTGTCCTCGTAGAGCGAGATATTATCTCGCTCTACAAAGTAAAACTTGAGATTGACCCGCGCACTTGGGAGCCAGGCACCGCAAAACTCACCGCCAAACTGCACATCCCCTCGGATATCGCTGAAGGTGACTATCAACTTGCGCTCTGGCTTCCTGATGGCTATGAGTCGCTGCGCGACAATCCACTTTATGCGATTCACTTCGCCAATGATAACGTTTGGGACGAAGCAACTGGGCTCAACGTGTTGGGAAAGCTGTCCATAACAGAATCAGCTGGCGGTGAGTCTGAACGCGGCAAAGATTTCAGTGTCTTATCTGCAGAATCGCATTTATCCAAATGACAGACCTTCAAATCCGCTTTATTCCTCAGGCAGAAATTACGCCCAAGTTTCAAGATGAAATTGATGCATTGGATAAACGCGGCTTCGCCGATGAGGGCATTGACGATGATCCTGAATTTGCCAGCATCCAATGGTCGGAGCTAGACTGGATGGGATTGGGTTTTCTGGGCGGAAAACTGGTCACGCAGTTGTGTATGCCGAAGCGGGAGATTTCTGTGCGCGGTGAATAGGTCTGGGTGGCGGGCATTGGCGGCATGGCGACGCATCCTGAACACCTGCACAAGGGCTTCGGTTCGGCATTGTTGAAAGCGACTGAAAGATTCATGCGTGACGAATTGCATGTCCCGTTCGGGCTGCTGATCTGTGCCTACGAGCGCCGACGGCTCTATGAACTTGCCCGCTGGCAGTTTGCAGCTGATAAGCTTTACTATATAACGTCAATAATGGATACCAGAATAATGCCATGCTGCGGGGCGTTTTTTGCCCCGAAGAATCTCGAAAAGGCTCATCCGAGGCCCTTCGGTCTCTGGAAAACGCTCCTTCAGGGTGAAATAACGGGGTTTTTGGGCTTATCCATTATTCACGATATATACAAGCTAACCAACGTCGGACATTGACTACGTGCGTAATGATCCTACCGTTGGAAAACCATGCCTGGCGCGCAGGTGAGATCGATTTGTGTAGCTCGCCGTGGTAATCAAATAACGAGGAGACCAACATGACCAAAATCACATTCATCGGCGCAGGCAGTTTGGGATTCACAGGTGAACTCGTGCGCGACATCCTCACGTTCCCATTGCTGGAGGATGCGACTCTTTCATTGATGGACATCAACGCTGAACGACTCGAATGGGCGAAGAAAGGCGTAAAAAGATTAATCGCGGCAAGCAATTGGCCCGCGAAGGTGGAGGCGACGACGGATCGAGCCGAAGCGCTCAAAGGCGCAGATGTTGTGTTAACCACGATTCTCGCTGGCAGTACGGAAGTCTGGCGGCACGATATTGAAATCCCGAAAAAATATGGCGTGGACATCAACGTCGGAGATACGCGCGGACCTTCAGGCATCTTCCGTTTCCTGCGAACCATCAACCCCATGATGGACGTGGTGCGCGATATGGAAAAATATTGTCCGAACGCGGTGTTGTTGAATTATACCAACCCGATGGCGATGTTGTGCGCCGCGTTGCAACGTCAAACATTTATTCCCGTTACTGGCTTATGCCATTCCGTGCAGGGAACCGCCATGATGCTTGCCGAATGGATTGGCGCGCCATTCAATGAAATTGATTATTTGTGCGCAGGCATCAATCATCAGGCGTGGTATGTCGAATACAAATGGAATGGCAAAGATGCATATCCGCTCATTTATAAAGCCATCACCGAGCACACTGAAATTTACAACGCCGAACCTGTCCGCAACGAAATGTATCTTGCTCTTGGAAAATATGTAACCGAGTCAAGCGGGCACAACTCCGAATACAACCCTTGGTTCCGCAAACGCCCCGACCTCATCGAAAAGTATTGCACACATGGCACGAACTGGAACGCCGAGTATGCTCATATTCTCAAAGAGTATCAACACAACGAAGCCACGTGGCAGAATCAGGTCAAGCAACGACTCGCTGAGAATTTGACCGCTGAAGATTTGGAACGCCATCATGAATACGCCGCGTATATTATCAACGCGCTCAGAGGTGGAGAGATGTTCAAGTTCAACGGCAATGTCCGCAATACGAAGCTCATCACTAATCTGCCCGAGGGCGCTTGTGTGGAAGTGCCGGTGGTTGTGGATAAGGCTGGCTTCCATCCCATTCATGTCGGCGCGCTCCCCGCGGAATGTGCTTTGCTAACGAGCCTCTCCAGCGGCATCGAAGAGATGGCGATCACGGCGTCCATCGCCGGTGACCCCACAGATATTTATCGCGCCATCTGCCACGATCCGCTGACCTCGGCCGTGTTATCGCTGGCTGAGATTCGACAGATGACGAATGAACTGTTCGCTCAGCATAAGGATTATTTACCCCAGTTCAAGACGCATGTGGTGTAATCCGACCGCCGACGATACACGGCTGACGGCGCTTTGCCGTCGGCCGTCAGCTATCAAATCAAATCTCAAACCTAAAACTTGGAACTTGGAACTTAGAACTTGAAACCTATCACCATCGGCAAACTACGCGGACTTCAACAAATCTCCTCGCGTCGCGGCACCTTCACTGCGCTCGCACTCGACCACAGGCAGAATCTTCGTAAGGCGAATGCCGCTTTCGTGGATGATGCCGAACTCGCGCGCTTCAAACTGGATGTGACCTCTGCGCTCGCTTCCAAAGCCACGGCAGTTTTGCTCGACCCAGAAGTTTCCGCCGCCCAATCCATTGTTGCGCGCGCCATTCCAAATAATGTTGGCTTGGTCGTTGCTGTTGAATCAACCGGCTACACCGGCGGCGCGACGGCGCGCCACACGCAAATTATCCCCGGCTGGAGCGTGGAAAAAGCGAAACGCATGGGCGCGAGTGCAATCAAGTTACTTGTCTACTATCATCCTGATTCTCCGACAGCCAAAGAGACCGAAGACTTCACAGCGAAAATCGCTGAAGAATGTATCAAGCACGATTTGGTTTTGATGCTTGAACCATTATCGTATTCGCTGGATGAAGACAAAAACCTTTCATCGGAGGAAAAACGCTACGTCGTTGTCGAGTCTGTCAAACGATTGACTCCGCTCAACGTGGATATTCTCAAAGCCGAGTTCCCGCTCGCTGAAACCGAATCAGATCCAATCGTCTGGGCTGAGGCGTGCGCTGAAATTTCATCCGCCTCCACCGTCCCATGGATTCTTTTATCCGCCGCCGTGAATTATGAAACCTTTCTTCGTCAAGTCACAGTCGCGTGCAACGCAGGCGCCAGCGGAATCGCCGTCGGTCGTGCCGTTTGGCAAGAAGCCGTCACAGTAAATAACGATGAACGCGTGAAATTTTTACAAACCACAGCAAAATATCGCATCTCGCGACTCACCTCGTTGTGTCACGCGCTGGCAAAACCGTTTCAAGATTTTTATTCATCCGACGCACCATTCGATTGGTACAAAACCTATTAACCTGAAACCTGGAACTTGGCACTTAGAACTTGACACCTGATACATGGAACCTGAAACTCGATTTGACATTCTCGTCGCTGGCGAAGTTAACGTTGATTTGATTCTCACGGGCGATGTTATCCCCGCTTTCAATCAAGTTGAAAAGCTGGTTGACAATGCCGCGCTCACCATCGGTTCATCGTCCGCCATTTTTGCGTGCGGCGCGGCGCGGCTGGGGCTCAAGGTCGCGTTCATTGGTGTGTGCGGCGACGATGTCTTTGGCAAATTCATGTTGGATGAAATGTCCAAACGTAATGTGGATATTGGGAACGTGATCATCCGCCCAAACGAAACCACAGGATTTAGCGTTATCCTAAATCAAAACTCTGACCGTGCGATTCTGACATACTCCGGTTTGATCGCTGAATTACAAGCCGTACACATTTCTGACAACTTGTTGCGTGTCTCGAAACACTTGCATGTCGCAAGTTATTTTCTACAAACAAAACTCCAACCTGATCTGCCGAATCTCTTTGATCGAGCGCATTCACTAGGACTGACAATCTCCCTCGATACCAACTATGACCCATCCGAACAATGGCTTGGCGTCGACGAACTGCTCTCGGGCACAGATGTGTTTCTCCCGAATCAAACCGAAGCCTTGTGCGTCACACAATTATCGGATGTGGAAACGGCTGCACGTCAACTTGCAGAAAAAGTAAAACTTGTCGTCGTCAAACTTGGCGCTAATGGCGCACTAGCGTACGGCTCCCATCGCCCTGAGGGAGAAGGGGTGGGGATGAGGGAGATAGTTCGCGCCACTTCAATCCCCGTTTCTGTGGTTGACACCATCGGCGCAGGCGACTCTTTCGATGCAGGCTTTATCTACGGCTACTTGAACAACTGGCAGATTCAAAAGTCTTTGCGGTTGGCTTGCGTATGTGGAGCTATGTCCACGCAACAGGCAGGCGGCACAAACGGTCAACCCACTTTTGAAGAGGCAATGAAATATGTATCTGGATGAAATCGTCGCGACGCAAAAACAGGGAGAGGTACTGGGGATACCATCCGTTTGTTCGGCGCATTCTCATGTAATCATACAGTCTCTAAGGGTTTGTGAAACCCTCTGAGTTTTTCCTTTTATCGAAGCCACCTGCAACCAGGTGAATTAATTCGGTGGCTATACTGGCATGACGCCCAAAGGTTTTATCGCATATGTGCGCAGCATTGCGGAGGAATATTTGTTTTGAAAATATTATCCTCGGCGGTGACCATCTCGGTCCGAATGTCTGGCAGAGCGAGCCTGCTGAATCTGTCATGCAATAATCGG
>Ga0208942_1000647_pt1 | contig 13520 bp, 12 predicted proteins | sample GreLakmeSU08MSRF_FD_187704 | JGI IMG/M metagenome (GOLD analysis project Ga0208942, IMG submission 187704) | Freshwater lentic microbial communities from great Laurentian Lakes, MI, USA - Great Lakes metaG SU08MSRF (SPAdes) | ecosystem: Environmental > Aquatic > Freshwater > Lake | place: Great...
GGCCCGCGCTGGCCACTTTTGCTTGCCGCACCATTTGGAGTCGCCGCTTCTGCTCTGATGGGTAGCGCATTCGAACTGCGCGTGTGGCGACCATTGCGTCGCCGTAGTACGAGTCTGACATCGATGATGATCGTGTCGATCGGAATGGCCATAGGCACACGGTATGTATATCTGTTTTTCTTTGGCGGTCGTAATCGACGCTTTGTACAATATGTTGGTGATCCAGAAATAGATTTCGGACCTGTCGGAATTACTCCGCGAGATCTCGGAATCATGATTATTTCCGCCATCGTCGTAGTCGGATTTTCTATCTTTTTATTGCGTACACGTTTTGGAAAAGCAATTCGCGCTGTCTCGGACAACTCAGATTTGGCATCTGCCACCGGAATAAACACAGATCGAATCATTTTGTTGGTGTGGGCTTTGGGCGGTGGATTAGCCGGCATTGGCGGCGTGATGCTCGGCGCAGCAACTGGCGTGCAGTGGGACATGGGCAACGTGATCCTGTTGTTATTGTTTGCGGCCTTTACAGTCGGTGGTCTTGGCAATCCGTTTGGTGCTCTTGCTGGCTCATTCGTCATCGGCATGTTTACCGAACTCTGGACATGGGTGTTCCCTAACGTTGTAGAACTCAAGACACTCGGAGCATTGATCGCTCTTGTTGTTATTTTATTAGTACGACCCCAGGGCTTATTGGGTCAAAAGGAGCGTGTCGGATGAATTGGGGACTTATCCTTTCAAACTCGTTCTATACGGCCATCAGCGCTAATGCAATTGCCTATATGTTGGTTGCCACTGGGCTTAACGTGCATTTTGGATACACCGGACTCCTGAACTTTGGACAAGCAGGGTTCGCAGCCATTGGTGCATACAGTTTGAGTATTCCGATCAGCAGATTTAATTGGCCGTGGCCGTTTGCTGTATTGCTCGTCATTGTGTCCGCTGTCGCTCTTGCCTTACTGCTTGGCTTCACAACATTGCGACTGCGTGCTGATTATTTGGCAATCGTGACAATTGCAGTCGCAGAAATTATTCGCTTATCGCTGAACTCGGTGCGCTTTACTTGGCTGACTGGCGGAAACGATGGTCTTCAAGGTTTCACGAGTTTCATGGAGAAGCTCAATCCATTTCCGCAGCAAGGAATCTGGTTATGGAAGCAAAAGATTGACGGCTATCGCTTGTGGCTTTTGGTGAGTGGATGGGTTTTGCTAATGGTGGTTGCGACACTTGTGTATTTGTTAATGCGCAGCCCATGGGGCAGGGTGTTGCGCAGTATTCGAGAGGACGAAGACGCAGCGCGCAGTCTTGGAAAGAACGTCTTTGCTTATAAGTTGCAGAGCCTCATGATCGGGGGCGCAATTGGCGCCATCGGAGGTGTATGGCTTGTGCTTGACAAGCAGTCGTCGCAACCAGGGGACTTTGCTACAACATTCACTTTCTTTTCGTACACGATTATTATTTTGGGTGGTGTTGCCAGAGTGAAGGGTCCTGTAATTGGCACAATGATCTTCTTATTTGTGATTCAATTCGTTGATATCTCATTACAGCAAGCCACCAAAACAACTCCATCCGATCCAACTCCGCTACTTCCTACTTGGTTGATTGATCAAAACAATTATGCCCAGTTGCGCTTTATGGTGGCCGGATTTGCATTAGCGGCGCTCGTAGTGTTTCGACCGCAGGGAATATTTGGCGATAAGCGAGAGCAGGCCTTTGATGTCCACTGATACAAGCGCCGTTCCATTTGAGTCGGTTCCCGGATCTCAAAAACCTGATGCAATTTTGGTGGTCGATAATGTCACTCGTTCATTTGGTGGACTGACTGCGGTCAATGTTGCACATCTTGAAATCCCAAGACATCGCATCACGGCGCTCATCGGGCCCAACGGGGCAGGCAAGACGACACTCTTTAATTTGTTGACCGGATTTGATGAACCAGATACGGGTGAGTGGAAATTTAACGGACTCTCACTTGGCGGAGTCGCGGCGCACAAGGTTGCTCGTCGCGGAATGGTGAGAACATTTCAGCTCACAAAGGCGTTATCTCGAATGACAATCATTGACAATATGCGACTTGGTGCGCGAAATCAACGTGGTGAAAGCGTGTGGCGCGGAATCATTCGGCCGATCTGGGCATCGCAAGAACAAGACATCACTCAGAAGGCCGAAGATCTTTTAGAAAGATTCAATCTTGCACATATGCGCGATGAACTTGCTGGATCACTTTCTGGAGGACAACGCAAACTATTAGAGATGGCTCGAGCGCTCATGGTAGAGCCAGAAATGGTGATGCTAGACGAACCAATGGCTGGCGTTAACCCAGCACTAAAACAAAGTCTGTTGCAACATATAAAAGTTCTGCGAGATGAGGGACGAACAGTTTTGTTTGTGGAGCACGACATGGACATGGTGCGAGAAATCAGCGACTGGATCATTGTGATGGCTCAAGGAGAAGTCATAGCCGAAGGAACCTTTGACGATGTCGGATCAAATTCAAAAGTAGTTGACGCATACTTAGGGTCGCATCATGATGTCGACCTCGGAGATCACGCATGACAAATGTGATAGAAGTTTCCGAGATCACTGCAGGGTATGTCCCTGAAGTAAACATCTTAAATAGTTGCAATCTCACTGTGGCTGCTGGTGAGTTTGTCGGAATCATCGGTCCAAACGGTGCAGGTAAATCAACGCTACTCAAAGCGGTTCTTGGCCTCGTCAATATTCGCAGTGGCTCAGTACGGCTGAACGGTGAAGAAATCACCGGAAAGAAGCCGTACGAACTTGTGGCCCGTGGTGTTGGCTATGTTCCGCAAACACGAAATGTTTTTCCGACATTATCAGTGAGAGAAAATCTAGAGATGGGTTGCTTCATTAAGCCATCGTTGTTAGATGAGCGACTTGACTATGTCGTGTCGTTGTTTTCGAGACTTGGTGAGCGCCTTGACCAACGTGCCGGATCGTTATCCGGTGGCGAACGTCAAATGGTCGCGATGGGGCGTGCACTGATGCTGAAGCCATCAGTGTTGCTGCTTGACGAACCGTCCGCTGGCTTATCACCCGTGTTGCAGGATCAAGTTTTTATCCAGTGTCGCGCCATTAATGAATCTGGAGTTGCCATCTTGATGGTCGAGCAAAATGCCAGACGATGCCTGCAGGTTGTTGGTCGGGGATACGTTCTGGACCAGGGATCAAACGCCTACACGGGCACAGGTCGTGAGCTTCTTACAGACCCCAAAGTGATTCAGTTGTATCTAGGGACACTGGCTCGCGCGACGGGTGGATAATTCGAGAATATAAAAAGGCCCCGAGTGCTTGCGCACCCGGGGCCTTTTTTAGTTCTTAAAACGACTGGTTATTCGCCAGCGTCGAAGGACTTGCCTAGGCCATTGCCCATGTTGCCGTCACATCCGTAAACCTTGATGGTCTTTGGTCCAACACCCTTTTCCACCATGGTGGCGAGGATTTTGGAAGACTCTTCAAAGCCGATGATTGCGACTGCATCAGGTGCGGCTGCCTTGATGGCATCCACTTCTGCGTCAAATGTGGTTGCTTTTTCGTCGTAGATCTTTGTGATCACAACTGTGGCACCATTTGCCTCGAGGTTTTTCTGAAGGTCTTCAGCCAAGCCGGTTCCGTATGCATCGTTACGAGCAATGATTGCTACGTTCGCTGCACCATCATCGGTGATGACTTTGGCCAAAACAGCACCCTGCACAATGTCCGAAGGTGCACTACGGAAGTAGAGACCCTTGTCGGCGTATGAGGAGAGCTTCTTCGAAGTGTTCGCTGGCGAGAACTGAACGACGCCAGCAGCAGTGATCTTGTCGATCACAGTCAAGCTGACACCAGATGATGCTGCACCAATGATTGCGTCGACGTTCTGAGAAAGCTGAGCGTCAACGGTCTTTGAGGCAGTGTCAGTGGTTGCGTCACCAGAGTCACCCTTGATTCCAACAACTGGCTTGCCCAACACACCACCGGCATCATTGATGTCTTTGATGGCGAGGTCGAAACCAGCGAATTCTGGTGGTCCGAGGAAAGCAAGTGATCCAGTTTGAGGCAAGATCGAACCGATGGTCAAAACGCCATCACCGGCACGAGTTCCCTCAACATCTACCTGAGGTACGTCGGCATCTGCTGGTGCGGCTGCTTCGATGTAGGTGGTCTTGTCGTCAGCGAGACGGTTGTCCGCTCCGAAAACAAGAACTCCGTAGGAAGCCTTGAGTGGTTCTCCGTTACCAGAGAATTCAAGTGGTCCAGAAACACCGTCATAGTCAATGTCGGTTCCTGCAGCAATGAGATCAGCACATGCTTTGAACTCTGTGCACTTCTCACCATCACGGGTGATGCCATTGATTTCTTTGGCGTATTCGATACCGTCTGATTTTGCTTGTGTCACTGCAAGAGCGATTACCGTAATGGAGTCGTAAGTTTCAGCAGCATACGAATAGTCATCGAGTGCTGGATCCATCTCCTTCAGGCGTGTCTTGAAGTCATCTGAAAGAGCGACGAGTGGCGTTGTGCCCTTCATGCCTTCCAGTTCACCGTTTGATGTTGATGCAGCAGCAGTTGTATCGCTACCTGCAACAGTTGTATCAGTTGATGCGTCGTCACTGCCACAGGCGCTTGCTACGAGAGCAAGTCCGATGGCTAGTGCAGCGACGCGCCGCACTGTGGATTTCTTCATGTGTATTCCCCTTTATTCGTTTGTCGTAGCAACCCAAAAGTTGCCACTGGGTAAGTGGGTTTAGGCTATGGGATAGAAACGCCGACGGCAATAGGTCGGTTAGTTTTAATAGATTGAATATATAATCAAACTCAAGCCACCCTGCCACGATACGCCTGGCAGATGTCCATTTGGCTCTTAAAACGTCGCCTATTCACCTTGTGTTTACTTGCCGTCGGGATAGCAGACACCTGCCCCTGCGACGATATATCCCGTGCCGACACAGCTTGTCTCTGACGCCTCTCCCGACGCTTCTCCCGACAACCCGGTCGGCCGAGTAATCGCCACCGAGTACGGACCTTCAGACAAGGTTTTCCGAGGGGTCATCACTAGCGGCGCAATGGTGTCGTTGGTTGTTCTCACGCTTATCGCTGGGTTTTTATTGTTTCGCGGTTTAGAAATTTTTCGTGATTTTGGTTTTGGGTTTATTACCAATGTTGTGTGGGATCCGGGTGACGGAATCGATAAGGCAACAGCATCGTTTGGCATTGGCGCAATGCTGGTTGGCTCTGTCGTCACAGCAGTGATTGCGCTTGTAGTCGCTACGCCGTTCGCCATGGGAACCGCGCTATTTCTTGAATTTTATTGCCCATCATGGTTGCGGATATTTCTTACGTCAGTGCTCGATCTTGTAGCAGCAATTCCCTCAGTCATCTACGGGGTCTGGGGCTACGCAGTTTTTATGAAATACGGAACATCATGGGGCCGCGCTCTTAACGAACACCTCGGATGGCTGCCGTTTTTTTCTGTGCCGGCCCCAATTTTTGAGCGGTCACCTTTTATCGCTGGCATGGTATTGGCTCTCATGATTGTGCCGATTACAACATCGGTTGCGCGCGCTGTGTATTCACAAGCACCGCGAGATCAAATTGATGCTGTTTATGCGTTGGGCGGGTCACGTTGGTCTGGCATCCGTCACATCGTGTTGCCATTTGGTCGTAGTGGACTGATTGGTGGTGCAATGCTCGGACTTGGGCGTGCGTTGGGGGAAACCGTGGCAGTGTATTTGGTTCTCAACCTTGTTTTCAGAATAAATTTTGAGATTCTTGCATCGGTTGGTGGCAATGTTGCGTCACTCATCGCGAATAAATTCGGAGAAGCCGGAGAGTATGAACTCAAAGCATTAATGGCTTCTGGACTAGTGCTGTTTCTTGTGACTCTCTTGGTCAATTTCGCAGCAACTGCAATCGTTGGTCGCACTAGGGGGACAGAGTCATGACAACTACTTTTGTCCCCGATACGTTGGTAAAGCCCGGTCGTCCATGGCGCAGAACGCATCGCTCAACTCTCGCAACACTGGGTTTCATGGCTGTTGCGGGTCTCAGCAGTACCGGAATCGTTGCAGTAACCGGACTAGCCGGACCGCTGGGGTGGTATGTCGGGTTTGTGTTCAGTTTGGCTGTGTTGGGCTTTCTCGGAAGTTTTTTTCGTGATCGTGTTGTTGCAGTTGATCTTTTTGCCACAGTTCTCATCTGCACTGCTTTCATGACAGTTTTAATACCGTGGGTCTCAATTTTTTATTCCGTCATCAAGAGGGGCGCCCCTGCTTTTTATAAGGGGTATTTAACTACCGACATGTTGATCACGTCTTCAGGTGAAGCACTCAACCTTGGCGGACTATCACACGCCATTGTCGGAACACTCCTGATGTTGACCATTGCTTCACTCATTTGTATACCACTCGGAATTATCGCGGCAATCTACATTGTCGAGATCAAGGGTCGATTCGCCGGTGTCGTTAGATTCTTGACGCAGGCCATGTCGGGAGTGCCGTCAATCGTTGCAGGGTTGTTCATTTACGCAACTCTTGTCATTTTAGTCTTTCATTCATTTAGCGGAATCGCTGGCGCATGTGCGCTTGCAATTTTAATGTTGCCGACCGTTACCAGAACGGCTGAAGAAGTTCTGAAATTAGTTCCAGATCATCTGCGCGCTGCAAGTTATGCGCTTGGTGCTTCGCAGGCCCAGACCACATTTAGAGTGGTTCTTCCGTCTGTGCGCAGTGGGCTGATTACTGCATCGGTGCTTGGGCTTGCTCGAGTCGCAGGCGAAACTGCACCTTTGCTTTTGACATCTGGATACTTTATAAAACTCACAACAAATGTGCGTGAAGGTGCAATCGGATCGCTGCCAACCTACATCTTCAGCACACTCGGTGCCGGAACGACAGAGGCAGTCACTCGCGCATGGGGTGGTGCGTGTGTCTTGCTTATTCTTATTCTTATTTTATTTATCGGAGCCCGTTCCCTTGGCGGGCGAAACAAAGGAAGATGATCACAATGCCTACTAACAACACGTCAACAGTAGAAACGACTCATCAAGAGGCATCTCTAGTTTCGGAGGCGGCGCGGACTAGTGCCATGGAAACACGCGGTATACATGCATGGTTCGGTAAAAACCATGTTCTCACAAATGTGTCATTGCAGTTCCCGACCAACTCGGTGACGGGTCTCATCGGACCGTCTGGTTGCGGAAAATCAACTTTTCTGCGGCTTCTCAATCGAATGCACGAATTTATCCCTACTGCCGCAATGGCGGGTGAAGTTTTCTTGGATGGCCAAGACATCTATCGGCCAGGTGCCGCCGCGGCAGAAATTCGGCTTCGTGTCGGAATGGTTTTTCAAAAACCCAATCCATTCCCTTCAATGACAATTCAGCAAAATGTATTGGCTGGCCCAACGCTCTCGAAAACAAAAGTAGCCGACAAGAAAGATCTCGTCGAAGACTGTCTTACTCGTGCCGGATTATGGAAAGAAGTCAAAGATCGCCTCGATGCGTACGGGTCGTCGCTGTCTGGTGGGCAACAGCAGCGATTATGCATTGCTCGGGCCTTGGCAGTGAGACCAGATGTCTTGCTAATGGATGAGCCATGTTCTGCACTAGATCCGGGTTCGACGCTACGTATTGAAGAAACTATTCATGAACTAAGCGAGTCAATGACAATTGTCATAGTCACGCACAATATGCAACAAGCAGCTCGCGTATCTGACTATTGTGCATTCTTTTTGTCTGAAGACGGACCGGGCCACTTAGTGGAAGCCGGTTTAACGAGCATGATTTTTAGTAATCCGTCAGACCAACGCACCGCTGACTACGTTCAGGGTCGCTTTGGCTGATTTTTCTGTTTGCGTGTTGTTCACTTTGTTTTCCTGACATGTTCAGCATGGCGTCTGTTTCCTGAAACCTGGTTGCCGTATGTTCATAGAGGTTAGAACATTCACCTACAAAAAAGGAATCAAGAACATGAATCTGAAACGCAAAATTGCTTTCATAGCTGCAGTCGGAGTAGTTGCTCTCTCTGCCGGATCAAACCCCGTGCACGCTGGAACAACCATCGTTGGCGGTGGATCAACTTTTATGTCCAATATGACTGACATCTGTGCCTCTGGATACAACAACAACAAGCTGTCGAACACAAACACGGACGTCATTTCGTACACAGGTGTTGGCTCTGGTAGTGGCAAGAAGGGTTTCTCTCTTGTCGCAAATGCTGGCAAAGCCCCTGACTTTAACTTGTACAAATTTGCCGGGTCGGAGTCAGCGTATTCATCGTCTGAAGCCCCAACTGGATTTGTGTATGTTCCGCTCATTGGTGGACCAATCGGCATCGCATACAACCTCGCGACCGTCAAAGAGCCAATTAGTTTGTCATCAACAACGTTGGCAAAAATCTTTGCCGGAACCATCACAAAATGGAACGATGCCGCGATTGTCGCTGACAACACGGCAACAAGTGTTGTAACGCCTGCTGTCACGGCACCAGGAGTATCGCAAGTAACCAAAAGCGGTACAACTGCAAAAATTGTCAGGGGAGCCACAACTTCGACGATCACCATCACAGCCACAAAGGCAGCAGTAAGAGCTGGTCTCAAGAAGAGTCTGGTCGTTACTCGCTTGATCGGGACAAATATCAAAGTCGTTAAGACACTAAAAATGTCGGCAAAAGGTTCAGTTGTCGTGCCGAATGCAGTCGGAGCGTCCTACGGCGTTTCCCTGGGTGGGAAAACAATTGGCAATCTCACGCCAGACGTGGTTACTCCTGCTGTCACAACAGTGACAGGCAAGACCATCACGATGCCATCAACTGCAATCACTGTGACGTACCGCTCTAGTACTTCGGGTACCACCAACATGTTTATCAACTACCTCAACAAGGTAGAACCAGCAATTTGGACGAAGGCAACAAACGATACATGGGCCACTGCGTTCCCTACCACAGTTCCAACAGATGGAACTTTTCAAGGTGCAACGGGCAATGATGGTGTAACAAATTATGTCGCCACCAAAGATGGTGCCATTACATACGCTGAGGTGAGCTTCATTACCGAACGTGAGCTATACGCTGCCAAAATCAAAAATGCGTCAGGGATCTATGTTGCTCCAACTGTGGCAGCATCTGCAGATGGCTTAGCCAATGCCGAAATAGATGCCACTGGTCTTGTGACTCAGGATTACGTCACAAAAACAGCCACCGCGTATCCGATCAACGCAGTGGCATACGGAATTGCGGCAACCGCAGCGAGCACCAACAACACCGCAGTCAAGGGCTTCTTCAGCTACTACCTCAGTAGGTGTGCGCCTGCAAGCGCAGGAGCCGCTGGTTACACAGCACTGACGGGAGCATTCCTTGCGAAGTCTTTGGCTCAGGTTGCCAAAATCTCGGCTAGCTGATTCAGATATTGCAATACAAAAGGCCCGGTGCTTCGGCACCGGGCCTTTTTTGTGCACAGACATTGATTTGATCTGAATGACTGCGAGACTGTTGAGATGACAATGCAGCTAGAACCTCATACAGAAATCTCCACGATCGCTGGACGCGTGCAACGCACGCGAGATGCCTTTCGCGCTGGAGTCACGCGCCCGTTTGAATGGCGACGGACTCAACTGCAGGGCATGATCGCAATGCTGACCGAACACGAACAAGAGTTCCTTGATGCACTGCGTCACGACCTTGGTAAGCCCACTGTCGAAGGCTTCATAACAGATATTGCATTTGTGACGGGTGAGATCAAAATGATGATGAAGAACTTAAAAAAATGGAATGCTCCGATTCGGGTCTCATCACCGTTGGTGACAATGCCAGCAAAATCTCGTTTGATGCCCGAACCACTTGGCGTTGCACTGGTGATCGCCCCCTGGAACTATCCAGTGCAATTGTTGTTAGTGCCTGCAGCAGGAGCAGTTGCTGCCGGAAACGCAGTGGTGCTCAAGCCGTCTGAGGTTTCAACAGCAGTGTCTGCCTTGCTGGCCAAACTTGTACCGCAATATCTTGATTCAGAAGCCATCGCAATTGTCGAAGGTGGCGTGGCAGAAACAACTGAGTTACTGGCTCAGCAATACGATCATATTTTTTACACTGGTAACGGCACGGTGGGGCGAGTCGTGATGGCTGCTGCAGCACGACATCTCACTCCCGTCACGCTTGAACTGGGTGGTAAGAGCCCCGTCATCGTTGATGCATCGGCCAATGTTCGCGTTGCTGCTCGACGCATTGCGTGGGGAAAGTGGCTCAATGCGGGACAAACGTGTGTTGCACCCGATTATGTTCTGGTGCATGAGTCGATCCAGGGCAAACTGATCGCCGAATTGCAATCAGTACTGACTGATTTCTACGGAGCAGAACCTCATGACAGCAGCAGTTATGCCCGCATTGTCTCGGATCGCCATTTTGACCGCCTGCAGTCAATGATGACAAGTGGTACACCGGCAGTCGGGGGCGACTCCATCAAAGAAGATCGCTATATCTCGCCGACTGTTTTGACACAGGTTGATCCCGCGTCACAAGTTATGCGTGAGGAAATCTTTGGTCCGATTCTGCCAATTCTGCCGATGACCGATATCAATGAAGCAATCGAATTTGTCACAAGTCGGCCGCATCCGCTGGCGCTGTACGTCTTTGCTGAGGACAAAAAAGTCGTATCTGATGTGCTGGCACGCACCACGGCAGGTGGTGTCACGGTCAACGGAACCATCATGCACCTCACCAATCCAAAACTGCCTTTTGGTGGCGTTGGCGAAAGCGGCATGGGTGGATATCACGGCAAGGCTGGTGTTCGCGTCTTTCAGCACCTCAAGCCAGTGCTCACTCGTGGCACCGCACTCGACCCATCCATTGCATACCCGCCCTATACCGCCCGCAAGTTGAAGCTTTTTCGCAAGGTGCTGTAGTAGTTTTGGTCTCTCATGAGTGACCAAATTGATACCCGAAATATGTGGCTAACGCCAGAAGAGATCGCCGGGGTGCGCAATCAAGTTCCCCTGATCTATATCGACGCGGTGCCAGTACGTGTAAATGCCGATGGGGTGGTCACTCATGTGGGCTTGCTTTTGCGTCAAGCAGCAGACGGCAGCATCAGTCGAATGGTGGTGTCTGGGCGCGTCATGCTGAATGAAAAAATCCGTGATGCGCTAATGAGACACCTCGAAAAAGACCTGGGGCCATTGGCTTTCCCTCGAATTCCGCCAGAGCCATCTCCGTTCACGGTGGTGGAATACTTTCAAGATCCATCCATCTCGGGGTACTACGACCCTCGACATCATGCGGTGAGCTTGGCCTTTGTCGTGCCCGTCACGGGGGAGTGCACGCCAACGCAACAAGCCCTTGACCTGGTGTGGTTCACGCCGCAACAAGCCGTCAGTGACGACGTACGCAAGGCCATGACGAGTGGCCATGATCGTCTGTTGCGAATCGCACTGGCGTCAGTGGGTCAACTTCCATAATTCAACTCAGCATCGTTGCTTGCGATGATGCTCATCTGCGCTACAGGAAGTCATCTACAATAATGGGGTGCACCAAAGTGACACACTTCCTCATTCTGCAGCAGCATTGAGGACAGCGCTTTTGGGTCGTACAACAGAGGCATTTTTTGCTCAAAGTTTGATGGGGCCTGCACCAACGCATGGCGCAGTTATCGAGGACATTTTGTGTCATGGTCATCACTTGGAGATTGTCTTTGACGACGGAATCGTCATGCACACACAGTTGCGTCGAAAAGGTTCGTGGAATTTATATCGTGTTGGCGAAAAATGGCACAAACGCAGAAGCAAAGCCGATGTCATAATTGAGACTGGTGAATGGGTGGCGGTGTGTTTTGATGCTGCTAGTGCAGAAACGTATCGATCTTTTGATCAACACCGACATCCGCGTGCTGGTCGGAGCGGTCCTGACATCAGTCGCCTTGATGCCGATCTACAAGAGTGCGCCAACCGAATAATGCATTACGACAATCTTGATGCAACTATTTCTGAAGCACTTCTTGATCAGCGAGTGATGCGCGGAGTCGGAAACGTTTTTCGTTGTGAAGTGTTATGGGCATGTGGTGTTCATCCATGGGCGCGTATTACCGACCTTCCGAAGTCATCAATTCTTGACATTGTGCTCACGGCAGCATCGCAAGTACGTGCCAATCTTGAATCTCCTGCCAGAGTGACAGCGCCACATGTGCAGGGTGGACTAGCGGTGTATGCACGCAACGGACATAAATGTTCTCGATGCGCAGACATCATTTCAATCTCTCGTATTAGTGCAGAAAAAAGACCGGTGTATTGGTGTCCAGGGTGTCAAATTGCAGGTGAGCCATTCCGCGAACTTGACAATTCAGACCCTATTGCTCGACTGATGGACCCTCATCCTGCAGCAGTCTTGTTTATGTCTGATTTTTTTCGTAACCGTGAGGCACCAGCGGGCCTATAACGATTAGGCATTGCCCATCACACGATCGACGATGATTTCTATCGCGACACGGTCACTGCGTTCTTTGGGTTGGCGATATCGCGATGCATATCCGAGCACTGCTGCACTGACGCGTTGTGGTTCTGAGGTTGCACTGACTGTTCCCTCAAGTGTGAGCCACCGGCCACCGTCTACTTGACTTACCGCTGCACGGCCGCCTCGGCGGGCATTGCGTACTTTTGTGCAATTGTCAAAAGTAATGATTCGCACAATGTGCTGTTGGGTGTCAAAACTAAATCCAACCGGAACGACGTGCGGTGATCCATCTGCTCGCAGAGTGGTGAGAGAGGCAAGATGTCGTTCTGACAAAAATGTCAGCATGGATGGGGTCAGATCAGAGGGCGTCATGTCATTGAAAGAGCATCAAGAAGATCAACTTTGGTGGCACGATGTGCAGGATATGCGGCGGCAATGACTCCGACAATGAATGAGAGGATCAGGATGACCACTGTTCCCGTTGTCGGAACTGTGAAGCGCTTGATTCCTTGATCTCTCAAAGAAAAGATGACGATCCACCCGAGTCCCAAGCCAAGCAAGATCCCCATTAAAGCTCCGAACAATGATGTGATGACACTTTCCCAGCGAACTGTTGTGCGCACCTGAGACTTTGTCATGCCAACTGCACGCAGTAAGCCAATCTCGCGCTGGCGTTCGTGCACCGAAAGCAAAAGAGTGATGATGATGCCGACGATTGCGATAATCACGGAGAGGAAAAGAAGACCGTAGATGAGACCCAGCAATTGATTGACTTGCGCCGCCTGCTTTTTGATGTACTCAGATTTGCTGAGTAATTCTCCGGTGCCATATTTTTTAATGGCGGCGTTGAGGGATGTTCGAAGGTCGGAGTCTTGTACACCATCTTTTTTAAGAATAAATATTGCAGTATCAAATCTACTTACAGTTGTTTCATCAAAAAGTTGTCGACTCACCGTGTAGTTGCCCGCAAGTTGATCGCGTACATAGATTCCTTGAACTACAAGATTATGAAGTGATCCGTCAGATAATGTGACGGTAACAGTTGAACCGCGAACCAGAGAGTTCTTGAGAGCAGCCTTCTGACTG
>Ga0208942_1000648_pt1 | contig 13518 bp, 14 predicted proteins | sample GreLakmeSU08MSRF_FD_187704 | JGI IMG/M metagenome (GOLD analysis project Ga0208942, IMG submission 187704) | Freshwater lentic microbial communities from great Laurentian Lakes, MI, USA - Great Lakes metaG SU08MSRF (SPAdes) | ecosystem: Environmental > Aquatic > Freshwater > Lake | place: Great...
TATTTTTTCGCTTGCGGCAACTCAATGCCAGGGAATATTTTGATCACAGCGCTGTCGTCTTCTTTGGCAAACCCTGCAGTCGAAGCTTGCATAAACATTTGGTGCGCAGTGCTAGATAGCGGCAGAGGGAATTTACTAGCGCGCGCCATGTCCAACACAAGCCCGAGGTCTTTTACAAAAATATCGACCGCAGACAAAGGTGTGTAATCTGCCGCCAGCACATGGGCCATGCGGTTTTCAAACATCCAACTGTTGCCAGCGCTGTGGGTGATGACGTCGTACAAGGCATCTGGGTTAACTCCTTCACGCAAACCCAGAGCCATCGCTTCTGCAGCAGCAGCAATGTGCACACCCGCTAACAATTGGTTGATGATTTTGACTTTGCTCCCCGCCCCAGCATGGTCACCTAATTTGTAAACCTTGCCAGCCATGGCATTCAAAATGTTCTCGCATTTGGCATAAGCAGCCGGTTTGGCGGCAGTCATCATGGTCATCTCGCCGCTGGCGGCTTTGGCTGCGCCGCCAGATATAGGTGCGTCAACATAATGAAGACCGAGTTTTTCTAGACGGGCTTCCAAAGCTACCGACCAATTGGGGTCGACGGTGGAGCACATCACAAACACGCTACCCGCGCGCATGGCGGCGGCGCATCCAGTTCCGTCGCTGTTTGGTCCGAACAACACAGCTTCGGTTTGCGCTGCATTGACCACCACACTGACTACCACGTCACATGCCGCACCGAGCTCAGCGACGTTTTTATAAGCCTGGCCGCCATCTTTGGCAAATTTGTCGGCGACCTCTTGGCGTACATCGAAGACATGCATGTCGTAACCAGCACGACGCAAAGAGGCGGCCATGCCAGAGCCCATGGTGCCTAATCCAATTAGTCCGACTTTATTTGCAGTGCTTGTCGTCATAGATCAAGCCTGTGTTAGTGCAACCAAGGCCTGCACATCAGTTGCTTGTCCCAAGCCCCAGCAAGCTTTGAGCAACGCGTTGGTTTTGTCTGCGCCAATTACTACATCGCTCATGCCGTGGAATTTAGCTTCCAAGGCAGCATCGGTCATGGGGCGTTGCACCGAACCAATCGCATGTTCGACAAACACATGGATCTTGCGACCGTCTTTGAGGATCGCCGTGACGTCAGCGCTTTCCTCTCGGATGTTGTTATCCACGGTCGCTTGTACTTTGCGACGCAGCGCGACCACGTCTTCGCGGTTCACGATATGGTCGTCAAATTCCTCTTCCGCTGCGCGGCCAAAGATCAAGCCTGCTGCACAACCGTGATAGACACTGAACTTACCTTGTAAGCCGTCCGCTGGTTCTTTTTTACCAGTGAGTTCTAGTACCAAAGAGTGCACGCGCAATTCGATGCGTTCCACGTCTTCGGCTTTGACACCTTGTTGGCGCAACTGCACGCAAGCGTCAATGCTGGGGTGGATCACGATGCCGCACGCAAATGGCTTGTAAGTGTTAAAGCTGATTTCAAAGCGTTTACCGAGTTCGTCGGTGACTTCGTTCCAGTTGTATTTGGACGAGACCACTTGCGCCCAGCCGCGTGGTGCTTCTAGTGCTTTGCCGCTCGACGTAAATCCATGCTTGGCCATCAGAGCCGACATCAAACCTGCACGCGCCGCACCGCCTGGGTGGAAGGGCTTGGTCATGGTGCCGAATTGTTCGCGCAAACCAATCGGCTGCGACGCAGCGATGCCTAAGGCCATGGCGGTTTGTTGGGTGTTGAGTTTGAGCAAACGCGCGCAAGCCGCAGCTGAACCCAACATGCCGGTAGTTCCGGTGATATGCCAGCCGCGGTCGTAATGCTCGGGGTAGACGGTATTGCCCATGCGGCAGGCGACGTCGATGCCGAGCACCAAAGCGTCGATCACTTCACGACCCGTCGCGCCAATGTGTTCAGCCAAGGGCAGCAAAGCCGAGGCGACTGGACCTGCTGGGTGGATGATGGTTTTGAGATGGGTGTCGTCAAAGTCAAAGGTGTGCGAGGTGATGCCGTTGATCAACGCGGCACTTGCCATGTCGACGCGGTCTTTGCGCCCCGCGATGCTGGCTTGCGGTGCGGGTTGCAACATGTTGACGGCGGCCAAAGCAGCTCGCGCAGCGGCGTGGTCGCTGGCGCCAATGGCGCAACCCAACCAATTTAAAAAAGTGCGGTGCGCTTCATGGTCGACGGCATCAGACCATCCTTTGGATGGGTGGGTGGCGACAAACTCAGCCAAAATCTGGGTGACTGCGGGAGCGTTGTGGTCTGCGACGACGGTGGTGTTGGTAGCCATGTGAAAAGTGATGAAAGTGAAGTTGTAATTGAGGTGGAAAAGAAATGGAATCGATATAGAGCGGAAAAATACTTGAGAAATTTAGCGGTATGGGTTTAAAAAATCCAAGGCAATTTAAGAATCCAACATGATGCCCCGCTCTTTGGCCAGAGCCGTCCATCTAGCAATATCAGCCTTCATATAAGCGCCAAATGCTTCAGGCGTCATAGGCAAAAGATCAACCGCTTCAGCTGAGAGTTTTTCTTTGAAATCGGGTTGGGATAAAACTTTGCCGAGAGCTTCGTTGATTTGTTTGACGATAGAGCCGGGCATGTTGGCAGGCCCCACAATGCCGTACCACTGTTGTGCGTCAAAACCTTTGAGGCCCGCTTCTTCTAAAGTGGGGACATCTTTGAGTTGTGAGTGGCGGTGGGTTCCTGTCACAGCTAAGGCGCGAATACGACCACCACGAATATGGGGCAGGGCGGCGGCCAAACCAGGGAACATTGCTTGGGTTTGACCTGCTATCAAATCGGTAGTGGCTGGGGCAATTCCGCGGTAAGGGATGTGCACCATAAAAGCACCGGTCTGGAGTTTAAAAAGTTCAGCGGTGAGGTGGGTGAGCGAACCAGCACCCGCAGAGCCATAAGACACCTTGCCAGGATTTTTCCGCACGAAATCGAGAAAGCTTTTGACATCTTGAATCGGCATGGCCGCATTGACACACAACACATTCGGGGTGCTGCCAATCATGCCGATAGGGGTGAAATCTTTGATCGCGTCGTAAGGCAACTTGCGCGTGGCTGGTGCCGTGCCATGGGTGGCTACGTAGCCTTGCATCAAGGTGTAACCGTCTGCAGGGGCACGGGCGGTGGTTTGTGAAGCAATCACGCCACCGCCACCTCCGAGGTTGTCGACCACGATGGTTTGGCCGAGCACGCGACCCAAGCGTTCACACACCGTTCGGCCCACCATATCGGAACCACCGCCAGCCGAGACGGGAACGATGTAGCGAATCGTTTTGCTGGGGTAGGCGGATTGCGCCAAAGCAATGTTTGCCAAACTCCAGCCCAAAGGAGCGGCCAGTAGCAGGGATCGACGTTTCATGGGGAGAAATCCTTAGTGGGTGAGGCGCGCTATGAGGGCTACGCAGAGAATTTGCGACGCCTGTGAAGCGGGAGTCAGCCTAACAGTTTAAAGTACATGGTTTCGCATCCTGCCCAAAAGCATTCTTTCCCCCTTACCCTTGGAGACTCCCCCAATGACAAAACGCGCATTCATCGTGTCCGCTGTTGCCGCTTCCTTGCTGTTAACAGCTGGCAGCGCCATGGCCCAAGACAAATTCAAGATCGGATTGATCTTGCCCATGACCGGTCCCTTTGCCTCTACAGGCAAGCAAATTGAAGCGGCTGCGCGTCTCTACATGGCCCAAAACGGCGATACCGTCGGCGGCAAAAAAGTGGAGTTGATCGTCAAGGACGACACCAGCGCACCTGACGTGACCAAGCGCATCGCGCAAGAATTGGTCGTCAACGACAAAGTCAATGTCTTGGCTGGTTTCGGTTTAACGCCCTTGGCTTTGGCCACTGCGCCTATTGCGACCCAAAGCAAAACACCGCTGGTTGTGATGGCGGCTGCCACCTCGAGCATTACCGAGGCTTCGCCTTTCATCATTCGCACCAGTTTTACCTTGCCACAAGCTTCCGTCAGTATGGCGGATTGGGCGCCTAACAACGGCATTAAAAAAGTCGTGACCTTGGTGTCTGACTATGGTCCAGGCATTGACGCAGAAAAGTATTTCAAAGACCGCCTCTTGCTCAATGGCGGCCAAGTGATCGACTCCTTGCGCGTGCCCATGCGCAACCCAGACTTCGCCCCTTTCCTGCAAAAAGTGCGTGACCTCAAACCCGACGCGATGTTTGTATTTGTGCCGTCTGGTGCTGGCTCAGCGCTGATGAAGCAATTTGCCGAGCGCGGCATGGACAAGGCTGGCATCAAGTTGATCGGTACCGGTGACATCACCGACGACGATATTTTGAATGGCATGGGCGAAGTGGCGGTGGGTGTGGTCACCTCGCACCACTACTCGACCTCGCACAACTCTGCGGTCAACAAGAAGTTTGTCGCAGCTTTCGAGAAAGCCAATGCAGGTTTGCGCCCCAACTTTATGGCGGTCGGCGGCTACGACGGCATGCGCGTGATTTATGAAGCAGCCAAGGCCACCAAAGGTGGCAGTGGCGAAGCATTGTTGGCGGCCATGAAGGGACAGATTTTTGAGAGCCCACGTGGCCCGATGTTCATCGACGCGCAAACCCGTGATGTGGTGCACAACATCTACATCCGTAAGGTAGAAAAGGTCAACGGCCAACTCTATAACCAAGAGTTTGAAACGCTCAAAGACGTCAAAGACCCCGGTAAAACCAAATAATCCTCTGTGACGATTCTGTTTGACGGCATCGCCTATGGCATGCTGCTTTTCATTCTGGCCGTAGGCTTGTCGGTGACGATGGGGTTGATGAACTTCATCAACCTCGCGCATGGCGCTTTTGCCATGGTGGGGGGCTACCTCACCGTGGTGCTGATGCAGCGTTTTGAGGTGCCTTTTTTGATCTGTTTGCCCTTGGCGTTTGTGGGCACCGCACTCTTGGGTGCTGTTTTAGAACGCACCTTGTATCGCCCGATGTACCGCAAACCACACCTAGATCAGGTACTGTTTTCAATTGGGCTGGCCTTTATGGCGGTGGCCTCGGTCGATTACTTCGTTGGTTCGCAGCAGCAAATCATGCAACTTCCTGAGTGGCTCAAAGGCCGTACCGAGCTGGGTACTGGAACGCCTTGGGAATTGGGCATGGGCCACTACCGTTTGTTCATCATCGCGGTGTGTGCTGCTTTGACGTTGGGCTTGCAATATGTGTTGTCTGCCACCCGATTTGGTAGCCGCTTGCGCGCAAGTGTGGACGACCCGCGGGTAGCGGCGGGAATGGGTATCAATGTGAATGTGGTGTTTGCCATGACCTTTGCGGTGGGCTCTGGCTTAGCGGGTTTGGGCGGCGCTTTGGGTGCAGAGGTTTTGGGGCTTGACCCCACTTTCCCCTTGAAGTTCATGGTGTACTTTTTGATCGTGGTGGCGGTGGGAGGCACTTCGTCGATCACTGGGCCTTTGCTGGCAGCCTTGCTTTTAGGCGTGGCCGATGTGGCGGGTAAATATTACGTGCCCAAGTTAGGCGCGTTTATCGTCTATTCCTTGATGCTGGCGATTTTGATGTGGCGCCCGCAAGGCTTGTTTGTGCGCAAAGGGGGGAAGTGATGCAAGACGCACTGCTTAAAACCTCGCGTATCAAATGGTGGGAACCAGTGGTGTGGTTGCTGGCATTGTTGGCACCCTGGCTTTTCCCGCACCACGCCTTGATCATCAATGAGATTGCCATCGTGGCGCTCTTTGCGGTGTCGCTGGATTTGGTGTTGGGTTACAGCGGCATCGTGTCTTTGGGGCACGCTTCGTTTTTAGGCTTTGGCGCTTACACAGCGGCTTTGTTTGCAAAGTGGATACATCCAGACCCCTTGATTGGCTTGGTTGTTGGGACGGCATCAGCTTGCGTGCTCGGCGCACTATGTTCGGCCACGATTTTGCGAGGCAGTGATTTGACCCGCCTAATGGTCACTTTAGGTATGGCGCTGATCTTGTTTGAGTTAGCCAATAAATTTGACGGATTGACCGGCGGCTCCGACGGATTGCAAGGCGTTGTGATGGGCCCTGTGTTGGGTCGCTTTGAGTTTGATTTGATGGGCCAAGTATCAGCAAGTTATTCCATAGCAGTGTTGTTGGTGCTGTTTTTCTTGGCGCGCCGAATAGTGCATTCGCCTTTTGGTGCCACTTTGATGGCGGTGCGAGACAACCGCTTGCGGGCGATGGCGATTGGTGTGCCGGTGTCTGCGCGGTTGGCTGTGGTCTACACCATAGCGGCCGGTGTTGCCGGTGCCGCTGGCGCGCTGATGGCGCAAACCACGGGCTTTGCGTCGCTCGACGTATTCGCGCTGGAGCGTTCAGCCGACGTGATGCTGATCTTGGTGATTGGCGGTGTGGGTTGGTTGTATGGCGGCGTGATCGGTGCCGTGGTGTTCAAGTTGATGCATGACGTGATTTCCAGCATCACCCCGCAATACTGGACGTTTTGGATGGGCTTGTTTTTGGTGGTGTTGGTGATGGTCGGGCGCGAGCGCTTGTTTAAGCCTTGGACGTGGATGAGACGCACATGACAGCCGACACAGTGGTTCTGCAAACCTATGGACTGGTCAAACGCTTTGGCGGTATCACCGCGACTGACCATGTGAATCTGACGATCACCCAGGGAGCTCGCCACGCGCTGATTGGCCCCAATGGCGCTGGCAAGACTACGCTCATCAACCTCATCACCGGTGTATTACCCCAAAGCGAAGGGCGCATCACCTTAGAAGGTGTGGATATCACCGACATAGCTCCCCACCAACGGGTACACCGCGGTTTGGTGCGTACGTTTCAGATCAACCAACTCTTTAGCGGAATGACGCCTTTGGAGACTTTGACGATGGTGGTGTCACAACACCGAGGCTTAGGCGCTAAGTGGTGGCAAGCGTTGGGACAAAACAAATCGGTTGTGGAGCGTTGCGGCCAGTTGTTGGAGCAATTCCGTTTGACAGACGTGATGCACCAACGCACCGAACAAATGCCCTATGGCAAGCGCCGCTTGTTAGAGATGGCGATTGCTTTGGCCTGCGAGCCGCGCGTGTTGCTGCTGGATGAGCCAGTGGCGGGCGTTCCAGCGGGTGAACGCGAAGAGCTTTTGCATACCGTCTCCGCTTTGCCTGCAGATGTATCGGTGGTGCTGATTGAGCACGACATGGATTTGGTGTTTGAATTCGCCAAGCGCATCACGGTTCTGGTGAACGGCGCGGTGCTGACCGAAGGAACCCCCGCTGAAATTGCGCAAGACCCGCAAGTCAAGGCGGTGTATTTGGGCCATGGGGAGGGCGCGCATGTCTGAGTTATTACGAGTCGAATATGTGAGCGCAGGCTATGCCGAAGCGGTGGTGTTGAACGACATCAGCTTGTCGTTGGCTGAGGGCGAAACCTTAGCGCTGCTCGGTCGTAACGGCACGGGCAAAACCACCTTGATGGACACACTCGCTGGCGCGACACGCCAACATGGCGGGCAGATATTTTTAGCGGGTAAACCTTTGCATATCCTCGCGTCTTTTCAGCGCGCTGAGGCAGGTATTGGCTGGGTGCCGCAAGAGCGGTGCATTTTTAAGTCGCTCACCGTGCAGGAAAACTTGACCGCGGTGGCTCGCGCCGTTCGTTCTGACCGAGGTGCACACGCAGCTTGGACGCCTGAGCGGGTTTACGAACTCTTTCCCCGCTTGGCAGAACGCAAAACTAATTTGGGTACCCAACTCTCAGGTGGCGAGCAACAAATGTTGGCGGTGGCGCGCGCGTTGGTGTTGAACCCGCGTTTGCTTTTGTTGGACGAGCCGCTGGAAGGTTTGGCGCCGATCATCGTGCAAGAGTTGTTGCGTGCGATTGCCCGCATCACCCGCGAAGAGGGCCTGTCGGCCATCATCGTGGAACAGCATCCGCAAGCGATTTTGGCGATCAGCCACCAAGCGGTGGTTTTGGACCAAGGGCGCGTGGTGCATCAAGGTTCTGCGCAAACTTTGGCGTCGCAGCCTGCGCTGCTTGACCAGTTACTGGGTGTGGCAAGGGCTTAATTTTTAGGGGTAGGTATGTTTTTAAAAAATACTTGGTACGTGGCATGCATGCCAGACGACTTCCAAGACAAACCTTTGGGTCGCAAGATTTGTGGTGAGAGCATGGTGTTTTACCGCGGAGCGCAAGACCAAGCGGTTGCCTTGGAAGACTTTTGTCCGCACCGTGGCGCGCCACTCTCGCTGGGGTTTGTGAAGGACGGTAATTTAGTGTGCGGCTACCACGGACTCGAGATGGGTTGCGAAGGCAAAACCATCGCCATGCCTGGCCAGCGCGTCCGTGGCTTTCCGGCGATTCGGAGTTTTCCTTTGGTCGAGCGCTACGGCTTTGTTTGGGTGTGGCCAGGCGATGCTGCTCAGGCGAATCCAGACCTGATACCGAAGTTTGAATTTTTCGACAACCCTGCTTGGGCGTATGGCGGTGGGCTCTATCACATTGCCTGTGACTACCGTTTGATGGTCGACAACCTGATGGACTTGACGCACGAAACCTATGTGCACGCCAGTAGCATCGGGCAAAAGGAAATCGATGAAATCCCCTGTGTCACCAAAACGGACGGCGACCATGTCACCACCAGCCGTTTTATGGAAAACATTACCGCGCCGCCTTTTTGGAAGATGGCTTTGCGCGGAAACAAGTTGGCCGACGATGTACCGGTCGATCGCTGGCAAATTTGCCACTTCACGCCACCCAGCCACGTCATGATCGAGGTAGGCGTAGCGCATGCGGGCCACGGCGGCTACCACGCGCCTGATAACTTGAAGGCCTATAGCGTGGTGGTTGACTTCATCACACCAGAAAACGAGACCTCGATTTGGTATTTCTGGGGCATGGCGCGCAAATTCCAGCCGCAAGATGCGGCGCTGACCGCATCTATCCGCGAAGGGCAGGGCAAGATATTTTCAGAAGACCTGCAGATGCTCGAGTTGCAACAAAAGAACTTGCTGGCGCATCCAACGCGCGAGCTGCTCAAACTCAATATCGATGCTGGGGGCGTGCAGTCGCGTCGCGTGATCGATCGATTGTTGGCGCAGGAAACAGCCCACGCTCAACACTATACAAACAAGGAAGCGGCCCATGGCTAACACAGCATTTACCGTCAAGCTTGCTAGTAACGGTCAAGAAATATCCATTGCTGCCGATCAAACTGTATTAGACGCTTTGCATGGTGCGGGGCTCAATGTTCCGATTTCATGCGGACAAGGGATTTGTGGCACATGTTTGACGCGGGTCGTGGAAGGGACTCCTGACCATCGCGACATGTATCTCACCCCTGAAGAGCAAGACGCAAATGACCAATTTACGCCTTGTTGCTCGCGCGCGAAGTCGGACATCTTGGTTTTGGATTTGTAACCAAGTTTGGCTTCTGAGGGTTAGGAAGCACCTTCAGAAATTCACCTAAGTCTTTGCTTTGCATAGATTTTTTTTCAAATAAACAACAAAAAAATCAACAATCAGTCAATTTTGGTAGTTTGTTTGCTAAAATTTTAGGCAAGGAATCCATATGTCTAACCAATCAGAATCTCTCGAAAGCGTCGTCATTGGCGACGGCGTTGTCGTCAAAGGCTCTTTCACCGTCCCATCCAAAGCCATCATCAATGGCGTCATCGAAGGTGACTTGACAGCAGAAGAAGTACTGATTGGGCCTACCGGTCGCATCACCGGCCGCGTCTCGGCCAAAGTGATCGACGTACGTGGACAGTTGCACAACACCATCATCAGTGAAAAGAGTTTGATCGTGCGCGCCTCTGGCAAGATTGCCGGCAAGGTGCAGTACGCCGAAATCGAAATTGAAAAAGGTGGCGAAATCGAAGGTACTCTCAGCCAAATCGCTGACGGTCCTGCTATCCAAGTCGGCACTAAGACACCTGCGGCCTAATTCACCAGCGGGTTATGCGGTTTAACCAAATCCTCAAGAGCGTTCCCATGGTGCCAAGTTTGGTCATCAAGGGATGGACGCGTCAGTACGAAGACGCGCGCATCATCTTGGAACAAAACGGCGACCTGCACTATCTCAATATTAGCGCACGGGTACAAAGCTTTCTAGTGCGTGGCGGCATTTTGGCCACTGGTGCCATGTTGATATCCATCAGTATTTTGTTGGTCACCAGTATTGGCTTGTTGGTGAGTCGTGCCAAGTTGGAGCGCTCGCATGAAGAGGTTTACCGCGCATTGCTCAGCAGTGTGTCCGACGATGACAACCCTGAACGTTTGAGCATGTCAGAAGAGCAAATGGTGGCTTTGGCCCAAACCATCCGTGACCGCGACATGAGTATTCGTCGCTTCGTCGACACATCGATGGTTGCCGTGGCGCAAGAGAACGTGACCATGAAGTCGCAACTCGAATCCTCTGGCCTGACCGAAAAAATCGTCAAGATCATTCAGCAAAATTCTGCCAATGGTGGATACGCGCTTGAAGACGACGTGAAGGACAACCCTTTGCTACGCGGCAAAGTGGCTGAAGAGTTATCTAGCAACCGCGGTATGCGTGAGGTCATGTACTCCTTGCCTAGTTCCATGCCCGTGCCCAATTACAGCGTTTCTTCAGATTTTGGTATTCGTCGCCACCCCAAAACAGGTCAAACACATTTCCACACTGGCGTGGACATGCTCAGCCAAACGGGCGAAGAGAAAGTGCATCCTGTTAAACCTGGTGTGGTGGTGTTAGCTGAATTTCAACCCCAATTGGGTAACACGGTGGTTGTTCGCCACACCAACGGCGTGGAGTCTTTGTACGGTCACATGGCCAACTTGCAGGTCAAGTTAGGTGACAAAGTGACACTTGAGTCAGTATTGGGCAATATCGGCAATACAGGTTCTTCCTCTACGGGAAAACATTTACATTTAGAGATTTTGATTGGCGGTTATCCTGTCAATCCCCAGAAAGTTATTCGCACGGCACAATATGTTCAACAAATCCAAAACCAACAACGTTAATCCGCCGACGGATACACCGATTACAAATCCTGTTGAGGACGAAGAAATGGCATCAGAAGCCCCTGAAAATAACGCGCCTACATCCAGTCCTGCTCCTGCAGCCAGAAGCAGCATGATGGACATGATCGCCACAACCGCAAACAAGCCTTCGATTCTGAGCGAAGGCTTCTCATTCCGCGGTGAGATCGCTGCCAGAGGTGCGATCCATGTGGAAGGCGCACTCAACGGCCAAATTCAAGTCGACGAACTCACCATCGGCGCACGTGGCCAAGTTGAAGGTGTTGTCACTTGCGGTAGCTTGCATATCAAAGGTAAGTTCTCTGGAACAGCCACTTGTAACGAGTTGATCGTCACATCGTCTGCTTCCGTCGATGGCCATGTGGTCTATCAAACCTTGTCAGTCCAAAAAGGCGCATCTATCAAAGGCGAACTCTTGTTGGTCAAGTAAATGGACAACCACATCCCACAAATCAACGGCGATCTTTTACGCATGCGCCGCGAAAAACTGGGATGGGATCTGGCCGATCTGGCCAACCGCGCTTGTTTGTCTAAAAAGCAAGTCAAACAAATCGAAGAGGGCGGTACCAGCTCTTTTTATTGCGACACCGTCAAAATGACTGCCGCCAAAAAAATCGGTGGTATTTTGGGCTTGCCCGAACAGTCAGTGTTTGTAGTCGAAGAGCCTGAAGTTGTGATCGAAGAATTAGTAAGCCCAGACGACACCTTATCCCCCGCAAGCAACGAACTGATTGCGGAGCATGCCGATTCTCCTAGCCAGAAACCCCAAGTTGAAGTTGCTGCTTCTACTGGCCTCGATATCCCCAACAGCCACGCTAGCCAAGTAGACGTTGCATCTCCCGCTGTCAAACCTTATCTCAAATCGCCGTCTTTTGAAACAACGGTGATTCAAAAATCAACGAATTCGGCTTTGGACAGCGAAGACAAGCCCAAGTCTAAAAACTCTCTGTGGTTCATCATTGCTTTATTTGTTGCTGCCCTAGGGTTTGCTGCTGTGATGCAAAAGCCTGCAACACCGCCACCAGCAGAACCGCCACCACCGATTCAAGTATTGCCACCAGAGCCGGTTGCTCCTGTAGCCTCTCCAGCCCAAGTGGCTTCGTCAGCCGCATCGATTCCATCTGCCGCAACAGGGACTGGAGCTGCAAGTGCGCTACCTGCTCCCCGTCCACCTGTCGTTTATTTATCACCTTCATCGGTACCTTCAACTGCGCCGGCACCTGCTGGTTCAGTGGCGCCCGCTGCTACAGCATCCCAAGCAGCGCCAGCCGCACCGTCTGCTAGTAAGCCCCAGTAAGCGTGTTTTATACGCCCCCGCGCGATGCTGCTTCGCTACGGCTAGTCTCTAAGGCCTTAGCATCAGGCGCCTCCAAAGACCAACCACCAAGATGCAAAGACGCAATCGTATGCATCGCGTCAATCCAAACTGGGTTGTCGTTGAGGCAGGGGATGTAGTGGAACTGCTCACCCCCCGCATGCATAAACGCTTCTTGCGCTTCTTGCGCAATTTCCTCTAAGGTTTCTAAGCAGTCGCTGGTGAATCCTGGGCAAATCAAATCTACTTTTTTCACGCCTTGCTCTGCCAATGCGACCAAGGTGGGCTCGGTATAGGGCTCTAGCCATTTCGCTTTGCCAAAACGCGATTGGAAGGTCACCATGTAATCTGACTTACTCAACCCTAGGGAATCGCCCAATAAACGCGCAGTTTTGTAGCACTCGCAGTGGTAAGGGTCACCCAAATGCAGCGTGCGTTCAGGCACGCCGTGAAAGCTCATGACCAAACGTTCGCTTTGGCCGTGCTCTGCCCAATGCGCGCGCACCTGCGCCGCCAACGAAGAGATATAAGCGGGGTGATCGTGGTAGTGGTTGATAAACCGAAATTCAGGCAACAAACGGGTGCGCTGACCCCATGTGTAGACCGCATCAAACACGCTTGCCGTAGTGGTGCCTGAATATTGTGGATAAGCCGGCATGACCAACACACGGGTAAAACCTTCGGTCTTTAGGGCGTCGAGTTGCGATGCCATCGACGGGTTGCCATAACGCATGGCATAGCGCACGCGCACCTGTTCATTGCGCTTTGCGAATGCAGCGTCCAGCGCTTGGGCTTGGCGCTCAGTCCACACCTTGAGTGGGGAGCCCTCTGCGGTCCAAATGCTGGCGTATTTCAGGGCCGACTTGGCGGGACGGATACGCAAAATAACGCCATGCAAGATGAGCATCCAGATCAAACGCGGGATTTCCACCACGCGGTGGTCGCTTAAAAATTCACCCAAATAGCGGCGTAAGGCGCTGGCTGTTGGCGCGTCAGGCGTGCCAAGATTACAAAACAATACAGCGGTGCGCGGAGTTTGACCGTGGCTAAATGGTGGCTCTTGGGCGAAGGGAGGTTGAAGCATGCGTTATTCTCGCCTAGACATGACGCAACTTTCCCATATCCAAGCGATTACCCTAGACCTTGACGACACCCTATGGCCCGTCGCACCCACCATCGCAGGTGCCGAACAAGATTTGCTCCAATGGTTACGTGCCCATATGCCCAAAACGGCA
>Ga0208942_1000653_pt1 | contig 13424 bp, 12 predicted proteins | sample GreLakmeSU08MSRF_FD_187704 | JGI IMG/M metagenome (GOLD analysis project Ga0208942, IMG submission 187704) | Freshwater lentic microbial communities from great Laurentian Lakes, MI, USA - Great Lakes metaG SU08MSRF (SPAdes) | ecosystem: Environmental > Aquatic > Freshwater > Lake | place: Great...
TCTCGGGGCATTTGGTCGGGCTGTCGCTGGACACGCTGGACAACACGCGGCGTTTCGAGCGCGACCAGAATTGGTTCGAGCAGGCGGCGGTCGAGATTCTTGCGATGCCCGCTTTCGATAATCGCGTGGCGCTGTGCGTGACCGACGCGCTGGTCTGCCAGTATCAGGGCGAGCAGGAGACGCTGCTGCACTACAGCGCGGCGCTCGGCCAGCTGTGGTTCAGCCGCGATCCTGTCGCGCTCGATACGCTCGCCGTGGGTGAGTTGGAGCGGTTGCGCGCGTTAGCCAAGATGCCGCCGATGGAGCCGCGAATGGTGCTGTACGAAAACGCGGCGTTGATGCGCCACGGGGTGACCGATCTGAAGAAAATCCTCGTCGAGCGTGCGCCGTAACATCGTGAGCCGTGGCCGCGCTGTCGTGAATCAGCGGCCAGACTGACGCTTCACAAATTCACGGATCACCTGCAGCTCGACTTCGCCGGCGATGGTGTGCTCCTTCGGAAACTCGTGCCAGTCGATGTGGATTCCATCGGTCTTCAGCAGATTCACCTGCTCGCGGGAGGCGGCGAAGGGCACGACCGGATCATACGTCCCGTGCGTGATGAGGAAGCGCTGCTCCGCCGCCACTGGCGAAAGTTCGCGCAGCAACTTTTCCGGTTCGTGCGCGTAGCCGCTGATGCCGACAACACCGGCGAACAGGTGCGGATAGCGCAGGCCGACTTCGTAGCTCATCAGGCAACCTTGCGAGAAACCGAGCAGGAACGTTTGCCCCGTAGAAAATCCGACGGTTCGTTGGGCGTCGAGCAAGTTGAAAAGTAACTCGCGGCTGCGAGCCACGCCGGGGCGCGCGTCGCCCGCATAATCGTACCACGAGTAACCGCCGTAGTAGGCGTCGGGCGCGTTCACGAGCAGGTAGTTCAACCACGGAAGATTGAGCGCCTCCGGCAGCCAGCGGAAACCGTCCATGCTGTCGCCGAGGCCGTGGAGCACGACCATGAGTTGGCACGAACTTTTGTCGGCGGCGGGGAGAAACTCGGTGGTGAGCGGCGCGGTCATCACATCCGCGGGATGGTGATGCCGGTCTGTTTCATATACTTGCCGCCGCGGTCGGCGTAGGAGACTTCGCAGACTTCTACGGCTTCGAAGAAGAGGACTTGGGCGAGGCCTTCGTTCGCGTAAATCTTGGCGGGGAGCGGAGTGGTGTTTGAAATCTCGAGCGTGACGTGGCCTTCCCACTCCGGTTCGAACGGCGTCACGTTCACGATGATGCCGCAGCGGGCGTAGGTGGATTTGCCGAGGCAGATGGTGAGGACATGGCGCGGGATGCGGAAATACTCGACGGAGCGGGCGAGCGCGAAGGAGTTCGGCGGCACGATGCAGACGTCGGTCTGCATGTTCACGAATGATTTATCATCGAAGGCTTTTGGATCCACCACGGTGCTGAAGACGTTGGTGAAAACCTTGAACTCATCGGAGACGCGCAGGTCGTAGCCGTAGCTGGAGATGCCGTAGCTGATGGCGCGTGTGCCGTCGGCGGCTTGGCGCACTTGGCCTTCGGCGAACGGCTCGATCATGCCGTGTTCCTTGGCCATCTTGCGGATCCATTTGTCGGAGTGGACTCCCATAATTCGTAACGTCGTGTTGTGGTTGAGAAGAAAAGGCGGCGGCCAGCAAGGGCTGCCAGCCGCCGCCCGGTTCTCCACCCCCTAAATCACCAGGTGAGCGATCCGTTCTGGTACTCGGTCACGCGTGTCTCGAAGAAGTTCTTTTCCTTGCCGAGGTCGATGGTCTCGCTCATCCACGGAAACGGGTTGCGCGAGCCGTAACGGGTGGCCATGCCGATGCGCTCGAGGCGACGGTCGGCGACGTGCTGGACGTACTCGCGAAAGAGTCCGGCGTTGAGGCCGAGGATGCCGCGCGGCAGGCAATCCTGCGCGTAGTTAATCTCGAGCTCGACGGCCTGCTCGATCAGTTGCTGCAGCTCGGCTTGGAAGGCGGGCGTCCACGCTTCGGGATTTTCCTCCTTGATGCCGTTGATGAGGTCCACGCCGAAGTTCATGTGGATGGTCTCGTCGCGCATGATGTACTGGAACTGCTCGCCGATGCCGGTCATCCGGTTCTGGCGGTGGAAGGAGAGCATCATCACGAAACCGGAGTAGAAGAAGATGCCTTCCATGATCACGTAGAATCCGACGAGGTTCTTGAGGAACGTCTGCACGCCCGCGACGGTGTCGGTGCTGAAGTTTGGGTCGAGGATTTCGGCGGTGAGCTTCATCTCGAATTGGTCCTTCTCGCTGATAGAGTTGACCTCGTGATACATGTTGAACACCTCGCGCTCATCGAGGGCGAGCGACTCGCAGATGTAGTGGAAGGTGTGCGTGTGGATAGCCTCCTCGAAGGCTTGGCGCAGCAGATACTGGCGGCACTCGGGGTTCGTGACGTGCTTGAAGATGGCGAGCACGATGTTGTTGCCCACCAGACTCTCGGCGGTGCTGAAGAAGCCGAGGTTGCGCAAAATGACATGGCGCTCATCGGGGGTGAGCTTGTTCGATTTCCACAGCTCGATGTCCTTCTGCATCGGCACTTCGCTCGGGAGCCAGTGGTTCTTGTTCGCGTTCAGATAATGCTCCCACGCCCACTTGTACTTGAGCGGCATGAGTTGGTTGACATCGACCGCCTTGCAATTGATGAGGCGCTTGTCCTCGGGGTTGACGCGCTTGGTGAGGTCGTGGGCTTCGGCCGGGGTGTTGGAGACGTTGCAGCAGGACATAGGTTACTTCCTTTGATTTTTGTTAAATCGGTTTACTGACAAGCCTCGCACGTGGGGTCGAGGATACTGCAGGCGTTGACGACCTGCGTGGCGGGTGTGACCGCCGCTTCGGTTGCGGGCGTTTCGCCTGCGGCGGGCTCGCGGTCGAGCTTGATGTTGGAGGAAGCGGATTGGTTCTTCATCCAACGCGGCTGGACACCGCGGCTGTTCACGTCGAGCGTCGATTTCTCGATCTGCGTGGCGGCCGTGGTGCGCAGATAATATGTGGTCTTGAGACCCTTTTCCCAGGCGAACTGATACATCGCGCTCAGCTTCGCACCATTCGGATCGGCGAGATAAAGGTTGAGCGACTGGCCCATGTCGATCCACTTCTGGCGGCGGCTGGCGCATTCGATGAGCCACTTGGGATTGATCTCGAACGCGGTGCGATACACTTCCTTCAGCTCGGCTGGGATGCGCTCGATCTCGAGGATGGAGCCGTCGAAATACTTCAGGTCATTCACCATCTCGGCGTCCCAGAGGTTGAGCCGCTTCAAATCCTCGATGAGGTAGGTGTTGATGGTGGTGAACTCGCCGGAGAGGTTGCTCTTCGCGTAAAGGTTCTTGAAAGTCGGCTCGATGGATTGGCTGACGCCGACGATATTCGAGATCGTCGCGGTCGGCGCGATCGCCATCGTGTTGCTGTTGCGCATGCCGTGCTGCTTGATGGCGGCGCGGACTTTGTCCCAATCCATCGTGCTGGAACGGTCCATGTTCATGTGGCCGCCGCGCTCTTGCGCGAGCAGTTCGATGGTGTCGATCGGCAGCAGGCCGCGCTCCCACTTCGAGCCTTTGTAGCTGGAGTAAGCGCCGCGTTCGGCGGCCAGTTCGGTCGAGGCGAGGATCGCGTAGTAGCTGATCATCTCCATCGAACGGTCGGCGAACTCGATGGCCGCGTTGCTCGCGTACGGGATGCGCAGCATGTACAGCGCATCCTGAAAGCCCATCAAACCGAGACCGACAGGGCGGTGCTTGAGGTTGGAGAACTTCGCTTCGGGCGTCGGATAGTAGTTGATGTCGATGACGCTATCGAGCATGCGCAGCGCGGTGCGGGCGGTGCGGGCGAGCAGTTCCTCGTCGAGCTTTCCGTCCTTGATGTGAGTCGCGAGGTTGATCGAGCCGAGGTTGCAGACAGCGGTCTCTTCGGCGGAGGTGTTGAGCAGAATCTCGGTGCAGAGATTCGAACTGTGCACGACGCCCGTGTGATCCTGCGGCGAGCGAAGGTTCGAGGGATCCTTGAAAGTGATCCACGGATGGCCGGTCTCGAAGAGCATCGTGAGCATCCGGCGCCAGAGCGTGACGGCTTCGACGCGTTTGAAGAGTTTGAGTTTACCTTCGTCAGCCATCTGCTCGTACTCCGCGTAACGCTGCTCGAAGGCGCGGCCGTAAAGATCGTGCAGATCAGGCACGTCGTTCGGGCTGAAGAATGTCCACGAGCCATTGGTCGCGACTCGTTTCATGAACAGGTCGGGAATCCAGTTGGCCGTGTTCATGTCGTGCGTGCGGCGGCGGTCGTCGCCGGTGTTCTTGCGCAGCTCGAGGAAATCTTCCGCATCGAGGTGCCACGTCTCGAGGTAGGCGCACATGGCGCCCTTGCGCTTGCCGCCCTGGTTCACGGCCACGGCGGTGTCGTTGGCGACCTTGAGGAAGGGGATGACGCCCTGGCTCTCGCCGTTCGTACCTTTGATGTGCGCGCCGGTGGCGCGGACGTTCGTCCAATCGTTGCCGAGTCCGCCGGCCCACTTGGAGAGTTTGGCGTCGTCGCTGACGACTTTGAAGATGTGGTCGAGATCGTCCATCACCGTGGAGAGGTAGCAGGACGAGAGCTGCGGATGGAGCGTGCCGGCGTTGAAGAGCGTGGGCGTGGAGCTGGTGAACCGGAAGCTCGAGAGCGCTTCGTAAAACTCGATGGCGCGCGCTTCTTTGTTCGCATCATTCGCGGCAAGGCCCATCGAGACGCGCATCCAGAAATACTGCGGTGTCTCGATCCGCTTGCCACCGACGTGGAGCAGGTAACGATCGTAAACCGTCTGCAGCCCCATGTAGGCGAACTGCTCGTCGCGCTGGATGTGCAGCGCCGCGGCGATTTTCTCGAGGTCGAACTTGAGCAAATCAGCGCTGAGCCGGCCGTTGTGGATGCCTTCAGCGATGTAATCTTTGAAATGCTTGCGGTGCAGACCGGCAATCTCGGCGGTGGTGGAGAAGGAGGGCAGGACTTCCTTGTAAATCTTTTTCAGCAACAACCGCGCGGCGACGTAGCTGTACGCCGGCTCGATCTCGATGCGCGCCTTCGCGGCCATCACCATCGCTTTGTCCACTTCATCGACGCGGACGCCGTCGTAAAGGTTCTGCAACGTCTCGTCCACGATGTCGCGGTAGGAGCATTTGTCCTCGAGACCGCGGCAGGCGGAGATGACGCGGCGGCGGATGAGCTGCGGATCGATCGGCTCGCGGCCGCCATCCTTCAGGGTGACGAAAATCTGCGCCTGCGGCTGGCCTTCGGAGGTGCGGGCGCCGCTGAGGGCGCGGGATTTCCGGCGTTCTTCGCGGTAAAGAATGTAGCTCTTCGCAATGGCGTGCTGACCGGCAGCCATCAACTGCGTCTCGACCGTGTCCTGCACGCGCTCGATATCGAGCACTTCGCCGCGGACGGCGCGAGCGAGGCATTCCTGCACGACCTTCTCGGTGATTTTCTGGACGACGGCCTGCATCACGTCGGGCGCTTGCTCGTCGCGGGTCAATCCAGACTCGACCTTGAAGGCGGCCTCGATGGCGAGGTAGATGCGCGTCTCGTCGAATTGGGAAACGCGTCCGTCACGTTTGCGGACGGTGAACTCCTTGTGCTGGAGGGGGTCGATGTTGGCGAGGTTGAGTTGGCCGTTGAGCTGTTCGCTGTGCATGGTCTGTCTTCGATTCTTACGGTTGCCAGCCGCGTTTTACGGGGGAGTTTGGGGCGACAGGAGACGCGCCTCGCGCCTCACCAACTGAGCCCTTTCCCCGACTGCCCTTGGCGGGACAGCCTCCGCACCCTGCGGAGAGGCCAGTGCAAAGAAACGATCGGAAGGCGAGAGGAACAAAATCGCCCCATTCAGTTCGAGCCATTCCCGAAGCGGCGGGGTTGCATTGCTAATGCTGCGTTTAAGTCACGCTTTCACTGCGTGCTTTCAAAGCACGGAATCCTCTGCCAATTCCCCAAGCCTTCGTTTCAGCTTCTTTACACCAGTCGACACCAGTAATTGTGTCGTGTTTCAATGAACTCCACTATGTGTAGCGGCTTTGTGGTGTGAACGTCAATCGGTTTTTACAAGAAAGTTGAAAATAATTTCCCCCAATCCCGTCCAACGCCTTCACTGGCGGACGAGAAAGGGGGAAATCCTCGAGAATCTCTATTTTCGGCTACTTCGCCTTCGTCGGTTCGTACCAATCTCCGCGGAGCCAATCGGCGATGAGTCCGATTTGTTTGGCATCGAGCACTTGGTCTTCGCCAAAGGCGGGCATGCGGTCGTTGCGTTTGCCGTAAAAGCGCTCGTGTTTTGGATTGTGGATCAAGTCGGTCAACCACGCGCGTGAAGCCCAGCCGGTGAGGTCGGGCGCGATGGCGGTGTCGTCGGCTTTGCGGAAGGCGTGGCACTCGGTGCAACGCATCGTTTCGCCGGTGGCGAGTTTGCGGCCTTCGTCGATGTCGGCGGCATCGTTCGTATCGAGCTCTTTCTGCGAGAGAAGCTGCGCTTCGGCGGAGACGGCTTTGATCACTTTGACAAGCTGCCCCTTCTGCTCGGGCGTGAACTCGCGGACCGTGTTTTTGACGAACTTGGCCATCTTGCCGGCCTTGAATTTAGTGCCGCCGAAGTAGTGGATACTATCCACTTTGTCGGGATTAAGCAGTCCAGCGAGCCACGCGCGCGAGCCGAAGCCCTGCAGGTCGGCCGCGGTCTGCGCGTCTTTCACCTCGACGCCCGTGCCGTCATGCCCACCGAAGCGATGGCAGGAGGCGCAATTTTTGGAGAAGAGTTTCGGACCTTGCGTGAGCGGATCATCGCGCAGCAGAGCGGCCGCGCCGGTGAGCGGGATGCCCGCGGGCGCTTTCGCCAGCACCTTCACGCGCGCGGCGTTTTGCTCGGCCTCTTTCACAGCGGCGAGGTACATCGGGTTTTTATTATCCTCCTTGAGCGCGAGGTAAGTGAGCAGTCCGGAGCCGGCGAGAATGCTGTAGAGCAGACCGAGGTTGAAACGGTGGCCGAGCTGCCATTTGCCGAGGAACGGCATCAGCATCACAACCGTCATCACGAGGCCGGGGATGATGATGGCGCCCCAGATTTCGGTCGTGCCGGGGAAGTATTTGAGGAACTGGAACAGGGAGAGGAAATACCAGTCCGGCCGCGCGGCGGAGAACGGCTCGGAAGGATCGGCGGGCCCGGCAAGCTCGGCGCCGTGGTGGCGGATGACGAAGAAAAGCACGGTGGCGAGCACGGCCATGCAGGCGACGGCGTCCTTGAAAACTTGGTCGGGCCAGAACGCGGCATCGGGCTTCTTCACGGGCTCCTTCGGCGTGATGCCATGGCGTCGGAAAAGATAGATGTGGCCGACGATGAGCGCGACGGTCAATCCCGGTAGCACGCCCGCGTGCAGTGCGAAGAAACGGGTGAGTGTGTGGTGGCCGTAGTCCGGTCCGCCGATGACGAGCTTCTGCAAATCCTCACCGACGAACGGCACGATGGCGAGAATGCTCGTGGCGACTTTCGTCGCCCAGTAGCCTTTCTGGTCCCACGGCAGCAGGTAGCCGGTGAGCGAGAGGGCGAGGATGAGCTGCAGCAGAATCATCCCGAACCAGAAGTTCACTTCGCGCGGCGCTTTGTACGCGCCATCAATCACCACCTGCATCAAATGCAGTATCAGCAGCACGGTCATCACCTGCGCCGTCCAGTGGTGCAAGCCGCGCAGCAACCAGCCGCCGGCCATTTCTTCCTGAATGTAATAGACACTTTCCCACGCCGTCTGCGAGCTGGGCGAGTAGGCCATCCAGAGGAAAATGCCGGTGATGAACTGGATGACGAGGCCGAAGGTGAGCGTGCTTCCCCAGACGTACCGCCAGCGGGAACCGCCGGGGATGTTCTCGAAGAGGACCTCGTGGAGGAGTTTTTTGTAACCGGTACGGTGGTCGAGCCACCCAAACATTGACTTCATGTGCAGGGAATCTTTTCAGCATGGCCGGCTCTGAAGTTCTGGAACTTAACCCAGATCTCTTTGCCACCTCGGACTTCTACTTCCAAAGAATCGAGCGCCCGTGCGCTGGGGCTTTTCGCATCGCTGACCGCGCCATCAGGCTTGAACGTGCTGTTATGGCAGGGGCAAAGGTAGGAACTCTTCTCGGCCACGTAATCCACGAAGCAACCCGCGTGCGGACAGACGACGTTGAGCGCCGTCACCACGCCCTCCGGCGAGCGGCGCAGATAGACCGCGCCGATGGGGGCCGTGCTTTTGTTCCAAGCGTCTATGCGCGTGGCGATGACGGGGAATTTACGCGGCACGCCATCCGGCGGCAGTGCGTCGAGTGACGTCACACGGGTGGCAGCGCCGGCCTTCGATTTGCGCCGGAGCGGATCGAGAAGCACTCGTGCGCCAGCGACGACAGGGACGAGGCTGATGACGCCGCCGATAACGACCGACGCGCCCTCGGCGAAGAAATTCCGCCGCGCTGGGTCCTTGGGATCAGGGTGTTGCTGCATATACGACTTTACGACTGGTTACGACTTTTGTCCCCGCCGCCATTGGACTGCTTTGTCCGGCGATAATTCAGGCACCGTATAACGGCCGTGTTCTCAAGGCAATCCTCTATTGCCGCGGCAGGTCCTTTTTCTTCGTGCAAGCCGCGTGACCGGCGGTTATCAATCGGGCATGACAATCTGGTTGCTGGCGCTGCTCATCATCGCGTTCTACGCCACAACTGGTCGTGCGGCGGGGATGATTTACTCACTCGCCGGGTTTTTAGGTGCGATTATCGCCGCCTTCGCCGCCCCGATGTTGGGCGGGTTTTTCACGTGGGCACCGGAGTTGGTCGGCCTGCCGCACCCGATTTGGAACGCAGTCCTGCCGCCGGTGATGGCCTTTCTCGCGCTCGTCTTCTTCGTGGCGTCCATCGGCGGGGTCCTTCAGCGCAAGGTGTATCTGCATTTCAAATATCTCGTCCGAGACGATGACACGCACTTTTTGCGCTGGGATCGGATGAACAAGAATCTCGGCCTCGTACTCGGATTCTTCACAGGGCTCATCTATCTCGTCGTGGTCAGCGTGGGCATCTGGACGGCTGGCTACGCGACGGGGCAGGTGAAATCCGAAGACACCCATGGCGGGCTGAAGTTTCTGAACCGCCTTTACGACGATGCGCAGTCAAGCGGCCTCGGCAAGCTCGCTGCGGTTTTCGGTCCCGCGCCGGTGGAGTATTACGAGACCGCCGATCTCGTGGGTCTGCTCTACAACAACCCGAACGTGTACGAGCGCCTCGTCACTTACCCGAACATGATCTCGCTCCAGCACCGCGATGACATCAAAGCGTTGACCGCCGACACGAACCTCGTCTCGTTGGTCAAACGTAAGAGCAACATCGTTTTCATCCTGACCCATCCCGCTGTCCTCGGCCTCATCCAGAATGCCGAACTGCGCGCCGAATACGACAAACTCGATAAGGCCGACCTCGTCAGCTTTCTCAGTACCGGCAAGTCTGAGAAGTGGAAGAATGATCCGATTGTCGGTTACTGGCGCCTTGATATCAAGAACACCGAGGAACAGTTTTTATCAAAGTACAATTTTCTCCGACCGGTCGACCGTACGAGCCTGAGCGCTTACCTTAAGGTTATCGCTTCCGGCCTCACGTTCAGTTTCGGCACGGACCAGCAGGCTTTTCTGGAGGGCCGCCTTCTCCCTCTGGGGATGGAATTCCAGCTCCAGTCGCGCCCTCGTGTTGTGGAAGGAGAAGTCGTCAATTCCACCAACCATTTTCTCACCCTGCTGCCCTTACCCGCAAACATACGAGCCATACTCGCCGCGCCGCCGCGGATGCTCGTCAAGGGTACGTGGAAGAAGGAAGGGGACAAATTTTCCATGGAAGTGAGCCGCGGCGCCGGTACGCTCGCGGTGCCTCTAGCCACTAATGCCCCTCCGGTCGGTGTGGCGCCTCCGCCGGGAACAAGACCGCCTGTCGTGTTACCACCGCTGAAATTCGCCAGCGATCTCCTCCTTGTAGGCAGCGATAAGTTGAGTGTGAAATTCGGCAAGGAGACCTTCATCTTCGAGCGCGTGACGGATTGACGAACTGAAGCTGAAGCGCCGTTCGCCTTCGCGCATTTTTGAAGAGGAGAATTTACTCCGCGCCCAACGCTTCGACTTGCTGGCCGAGGAAGGCCGTGAGACCGAGCAATCCCAGCAGTGATTCACTTTGCGGCAAGCCTGCGAGCGCATTGCGCGCCGTGGTGAGGTAGCCGCCAATCGCCGCGCGCGATTCCGCCAGCGCGTTCGCCTGCCGCAGCAGATCCGCCAGCGCCGGCTCCATTTCCGGCTTCCACGTGCGCAGCATCCCGAGCAACCGCTCGCGTTCCGCCGGAGCCAGTCGCTCACGCGCGATGAGCACCGGCAGCGTCACCTTGCCCGTGGCGAGGTCTGTGCCGAGTGATTTTCCCGCGTGCGCTTCGGTGCCGAAGATGTCGAGGCAATCATCGTAAACCTGATACGCCGTGCCGAGCGCCAAGCCATACTCGCGCAGCGCACGGCGGCCGTTTTCGTCAGCCCCCGCCAGCAACGCGCCCAGCTCGCACGAGAGCGCGAAGAGTTCAGCCGTCTTCATCGTGACGGCTTGGAAATAATCCGCGCGCGAGATGAGGAAGTCGCCGCGTCGCATCGTCTGCAAAATCTCGCCGGTGCAAACGGTCTTCGTCGCCGCGCCCACCGCGCGGCAGATGTCCGGCGTGGGAAAGCTGGCCGCCAGCCGCACCGCCTCCGCGAAGAGGCAGTCGCCCAGCAGCACCGAGACTTCGTTACCCCATTGCACCGCGAGCGTTGGCCGCTGCCGCCGCATCCGCGCCTCGTCCATCACGTCGTCGTGCACGAGTGTGGCGAGGTGGACCATCTCGATAATCACCGCCACGGTCACGTGCGCTTCGGCGAGTTTGCCGACGGCGCCGCCGCTCAGCGAAACCAGCGCGGGGCGAAGTTGTTTGCCTTGGTTCGTGAGCGCATAACGCGCCATCGCAGCGATGGCGGGATCGAACTCGCGTACCTGCTCGGCGAGACGTGCAGCCACGCTTTGCAGAAACGGCTCCGCTGGCCGGACGAGGCGGCCCCAGTCGGTGACGGTGGAAAGTGCGGGGATGTTCCCCGTGGGTTGCGGTTGCAACATCGTCGTGAATCTACGTTTCGTGCGCGGCCAAGTCAAACTCCTCAAACTGCCGTGACACGCACGAGGCTCTTAGTGGCGGAAGATTGAAGCCGCCGGTCGCTCGACGAGATGGAGCAAATTGTTCTCGGCGTCCTTGAAGAAAAGCACGCGCCCGCCGCCGCCGGCTGGTTTCACCGGTTGATCGAATGTCACACCGCGCTGCTCGAGTTCCGCGCGCGCGGCCTCGATTGAGTCGCAGCGCAACGCGATGTGACGCCAACCGTTGAGGCTGTTGTCGCTCGTTTCCTTCATCGCGAAGTCGCCCTCGTAAATTTCGATCATCAACCCGCCCGGCAACTCGAGGAAATAGGCCGGCGGCGTCTGGCCGTTTTCGAAGACGAGCTTCGCGCCGAGCACGCGGCAATACCAGTCCTTGAGCGTGGTGGGATTTTGGGCGGGCAGGCCGAGATGTTCGGCGGAGAAAAGTTCGGTGGTCATATTATTTCAAACGGTCAAAGTTTCGTGTCGCCGAGTTCGAGCAAGCGATGGAATTGTTGCTCGGTGAGCGGCGTGACGGAGAGGCGCGACTGGCGCACGAGGGGGATGTCGCACAGAGCCGCGTCGGATTTGATGGTGTTGAGCGTGACTAGCGTGGCGAGGGGTTTCACTGGGGCGAGGTCCACACACGACCAATCGCCTTCGGTGGCCGTGGAATCGGCGTAGGCCGTCTTGGTCACTTTCGCGATGCCGACAATCTGCTTCTCGCTCACGCTGTGATAAAAGAGGACGCGATCGCCGCGCCGCATCGCGCGCAGGTTGTTTCGCGCCTGAAAATTCCGCACGCCGGTCCACGCCGTGCCGCCGTCCTTTACGAAGGTCGCCCACGCGTACGCTTCCGGTTCCGACTTCGCCAGCCAGTAATTCACGCGGAGAGAATAGCCGCCCACGCGCCGAGGCCCAAGATTCTTTGCGCGCGGTTTCATTTTCACCGTGATGAAATTCTTGGTGCTATGGCGCGCGGGTGCTTACATTGCGGCATGGACTTGGCTGCGAACTTCGCTTCCATTCAGCAACGAATCACGTGGGCCTGCGCCCGCAGCGGACGCGCCGCCGATTCCGTGAGGCTCGTCGCCGTCACGAAGAATCATCCGCCCGACACCGTCCGCGCCGCGCTGGATTTGGGTGTGCCGTTGTTCGGCGAGAACAAGGTGCAGGAGGCGCGCGCGAAGATTCCGCTCTGTCCCACCAAGGCTCGCTGGCATTTCATCGGTCATTTGCAGAGCAACAAGTGTCGCGATGCCGTGCACCTGTTCGAGATGATCGAGAGCGTGGACAGCCTCCATCTCGCGGAGGAACTGAACAAGGCTTGCGAGAAGGCAGCGAAGACGTTGCCGATTTTGCTCGAGGTGAACGTGGCTGGTGAGGCGAGCAAGTTTGGCTATCAACCGGAGACGCTCCTAGCTGAGTTGGAGCAAATCAACGCGCTGCCACGTCTCGAAATTCACGGGTTGATGACGGTTGCTCCGTGGTCGGCGACGCCGGAGAAGGTGCGCCCCGTCTTCCGCCGACTGCGCGAACTGAAAGCGCAGTGCGAACAGATTCTCGGCGCGCCGTTGCCGGAGCTTTCGATGGGCATGAGCGGCGACTTCGAGGTGGCGATCGAGGAGGGCGCGACGCTTGTCCGCATCGGTACCGCGCTTTTCGGTCCGCGCGCTGCGGCGAACAAGGCCGCGAAGGAGCGCGTCGAGGACGATTCTTCGCTCTGACGCGGCGCACGTTTTTTGTTCACGTTGCGCGGGATTTTCTGGTTAAGTTGCGGAGATGGAACTGACCGTGGAGATGTACAAGGCGGAGATGGCGGCAGCGTTGAAGTCGTTCGACCTGCACATCGTGAGCCTCGACAAGTCGCCGGAGGAGTGCCGCACGTCGCTGGAGTCGCTCGTGGCCAAAGCGATCAAAGCTTACGAGGCGCGCACGACGGGGCTGCGCCACGGCATCGCGCTCGACAAGCAGATCACGGTGATTCTCAGCCAGTCGGAGGCCGACGCGCCGCTCTGCGGAATCTACTTCAACCTTCATTCGCCCTACCAGAAGCGGTCCACGGGCAAGACGCAAAAGACGCCGAAAGGCTGAGCGAACTGCGCGACTGCGCGGGGAAGGGGAGCGAACGCCAACGGACGGATCAATCCTCGCGAACTTCGTCACCGGCTTGGATAAGCCCGGTGTTGATGTCGGCGATGATATAGGA
>Ga0208942_1000655_pt1 | contig 13382 bp, 8 predicted proteins | sample GreLakmeSU08MSRF_FD_187704 | JGI IMG/M metagenome (GOLD analysis project Ga0208942, IMG submission 187704) | Freshwater lentic microbial communities from great Laurentian Lakes, MI, USA - Great Lakes metaG SU08MSRF (SPAdes) | ecosystem: Environmental > Aquatic > Freshwater > Lake | place: Great...
TTTTTTCGAATCGTGATCGAGTATAAATTGCATACCAATATTTATTTTGCATTAATCTTATACAACTACTTTCTGATTTTGATACCACTCAATTGTTTTTTTAATTCCTTCTTTTAAAGAAGTTTCAGCAATCCAACCAAGTTTATTAATTTTCGAAACGTCTAATAATTTTCTCGGAGTTCCATCCGGTTTCGATGAATCGTAAATAATTTCACCATTAAATCCTGCGAGCTCTTTTAAAAGTTCAGCTAACTCACTAATTGAAATATCTTTCCCGGAACCGATATTAATAATTTCTGAACTATTATAATTCTGCATTAAAAAAACTGTTGCCTTTGCCATATCGTCAACAAAAAGAAATTCCCTTTTCGGCTTTCCACTTCCCCAAATTTTTACAGTTGGAGAATTATTTTCTTTTGCTTCAATAAATTTTCTAATTAATGCAGGAAGCACATGCGAAGAAGAGAGATCAAAGTTATCATTCGGTCCATATAAATTAGTTGGCATTACAGAAATATAATTTGTTCCGAATTGTCGATTATAGGATTCACACATTTTTATTCCCGCAATTTTTGAAATTGCATAAGGTTCATTTGTTTCTTCCAATTTACCATCGAGCAAAAATTCTTCTTTCATTGGCTGCGGGGCGAGTTTCGGATAAATGCAGGAGCTTCCTAAAAAGCAAAGTTTTTTTACATTATTTAAATAAGATGAATTAATTACGTTGCACTGTATTTGCAAATTTCCGTAAATAAATTCAGCGCGGCGGTTGTTATTTGCTTCAATCCCACCAACTAATGCAGCTGCTAGAAAAACATATTCGGGTTTTTCTTCTTTGAAAAAATTTTCAACTTCTTTTTGATTTAGCAAATCAAGATCTGCATGTGGCCGGAAAATAATATTTGTGAAATTTTCATTCACTAGTTGGCGCATAATCGCTGAACCAACTAACCCTTTATGGCCAGCTATAAATATTTTGGAATTCTTCTCCACTAGTATCCCCTTTTTTGTACTTTTTCAAAATCTGATTTTACCATTAACCGAACTAATTCTTCAATACTTGTTTTTGCTTTCCAGCCTAATTTTTTTTCAGCTTTCGAAGCATCACCAATTAATAAATCAACTTCGGCTGGACGAAAATATTTTGGATCGATTTCAATTATTGAATTCCCGGTTTTTGAATCAATTCCTTTTTCATTTATTCCTTCCCCTTCCCATTTTAATTTGATTCCTAATTCTTCAAAAGTAAGTTCTGTGAATTTTCTAATTGTTGTAGTTTTACCGGTTGCCAAAATATAATCTTCTGCGGTAGGTTGTTGTAATATTCGCCACATTCCTTCAACAAATTCTGGTGCATAACCCCAATCGCGTGATGAGTTTAAATTTCCTAAAAGCAATTTTTGTTGCAATCCTAATTTAATTCTTGAAGCACCTAAAGTAATTTTACGAGTTACAAATGTTTCTCCACGACGCGGTGATTCGTGATTAAATAAAATTCCGTTGCAAGCAAAAATATTATATGACTCTCTGTAATTTACAATTATCCAGTAGCCATATAATTTAGCAACTCCATACGGACTGCGTGGATAAAATGGTGTAGTTTCTTTTTGTGGAATTTCCTGAACTTTTCCAAACAGTTCACTTGTTGATGCTTGATAAAATTTTGTATTTACTTTTGTTTCCCGGATTGCTTCTAAAAATCGAAGCGTTCCAACTGCGTCAACTTGTGCTGTGTATTCAGGAATTTCAAAAGAAACTTTTACGTGACTTTGTGCGGCGAGATTATAAATTTCATCTGGCGCAATTTTTTCGAGCAGACGATTTAAATTACTACCATCTGTAATATCACCATAATGCAAATAAAAATTTTTGCCAATATATTTTGGATTGTTATAAATGTGGTCAATTCTTCCCGTATTAAAAGAACTGCTTCTGCGAATTATTCCGTGAACTTCGTACCCTTTATCGAGTAAAAGTTCCGCCAAATATGATCCATCTTGTCCGGTTATACCTGTTATAAGTGCTTTCATATAAATAGGTTATAAGATAGAAAAAAACTGAATTGGATAAAAGTTTATTCTATCTCTTTTTGCTCCCAATAATGTAGCAAATCCTGTAATGTTTGCTCAAATGGGATTATTGGTTTCCACCCAGTTATATTTTTTATTAAGGTTGAATCTCCCGCCATTAGTTGAATATCGTATCCACGAAGTCTTCCTTTTTCTACATTAATAGAAATTTCTTCGCCAATTATTTTTTCAAAAAGTTGAATAACATTTTTGATTGTTCTTTGAATTCCTGAAGAAACATTAAAAATAAAATTTTCATTTTCTTTTAGATTTGCAATTTGCCAATAAGCTTTTACTACATCACGCACATCTGTAAAATCACGTTGCGCAGAAATATTTCCAAGGTTTAAAATATATTTTTGCTTTGTCTTTTTTAGATTTACAAGTTGTTTCGCAATTGATGAACAAACAAAATTTGCACGTTGTCTTGGACCTGTATGATTAAATGGTCTGGCAATTACAATATCGAGACCTTCAAATTTTTTATAAGTTTGTGAAATGTAATCTATGCTAGTTTTACTTGCTGCGTATGGATTGACAGGATTAGGAATTGATTTTTCAGTTGGAAGAGGTAGTCCGATTACTTCGCCATAAATTTCACCAGAAGTTATAATAAGAGTTCTCGTTTTTATATCTGCAGCTTTTATTGCTTCAAGTAAATTAATTGTACCGATAACATTTACTTGAAAAGTTTCTGCTGTATGTTCAAATGATGAAGGTACAAATGGTTGTCCAGCTGTATGTAAAATAATATCTGGCTTTGTTTGTTTTATTACTTTTAGAAGTGAAGTAAAATCATTTATATCTGCCTGATGAAGAGAGATTTGATTAATAATATTTTTAATATTTTCATTTCTTTCAACATCACGCATAAGTCCAAAAAGTTGAACTTCTTTATCAACTAAAAAATCAGCTAAATGGCTTCCGACAAAACCACCAATTCCGGTAATTAATACTTTCATATCATCAACATAAAAAATAAAATGGAAAAGATAAAAAAAATCCCTTCCAAAATTGAAAGGGATTTTAAAATAAATCAGGCATCGACCTACTCTCCCATACCGTTACCAGCATAGTACCATCGGCTCTGCGGGGCTTAACTTCTCTGTTCGGAATGGGAAGAGGTGTGACACCCGCGATAAAGACACCTGAAAGTTAAATTTGAAGTGTGAATGTTTTAGCATTATATACACATATTGATACACCAACTGTGTGTTCAATAAAAATTTGGCGAAGCCTCACGATGAATTAGTACTACTCGACTCATCCATTACTGGATTTAGATCTGTAGCCTATCAACCAAGTAATCTCCTTGGAATCTTTAGTTCTGATCACTCAGAAAGGGAAACCTAATCTTGGAGTGAGTTTCGCACTTAGATGCTTTCAGTGCTTATCTCTTCCGGACATGGCTACTCTGCGATGCCACTGGCGTGACAACAGATACACCGTCGGTCCGGTCATTCCGGTCCTCTCGTACTAAGAACGACTCTCCTCAAGTTTCCTCCGCCCGCATAGGATAGGGACCGAACTGTCTCACGACGTTCTGAACCCAGTTCACGTACCGCTTTAATTGGCGAACAGCCAAACCCTTGGGACCTTCTTCAGCCCCAGGATGCGATGAACCGACATCGAGGTGCCAAACCTTGCCGTCGATATGAACTCTTGGGCAAGATCAGCCTGTTATCCCTAGCGTACCTTTTATCCTTTGAGCGATGGCGCTTCCACTCGCGACCACCGGATCACTAAATCCTACTTTCGTATCTGCTTGACGTGTCAGTCTCGCAGTTAAGCTCCCTTGTGCTTTTACACTCGCCGTACGATTACCAACCGTACTGAGGGAACCTTTGAGAGCCTCCGTTACATTTTAGGAGGCGACCGCCCCAGTCAAACTACCCGCCTACCACTGTTCCTACGCCGGATTACGGCGCGAGGTTAGAATTCTAATAACACAAGGGTGGTATTTCACTGACGACTCCCCCCAACCTGGCGGCTGAGGATCGTAGTCTCCCACCTATGCTACACATGCGTTATCGGAACCCAATAGTAGGGTGCAGTAAAGGTGCATAGGGTCTTTCCGTCCATATGCGGGTAACCGGCGTCTTCACCGGTACCACAATTTCACCGAGCCCATGGTTGAGACAGTGACTAAGTCGTTACACCATTCGTGCAGGTCGGAACTTACCCGACAAGGAATTTCGCTACCTTAGGACCGTTATAGTTACGGCCGCCGTTTACTGGGGCTTCGGTTAGAAGCTTTGCCTTGCGGCTTACCTCCTTCCTTAACCTTCCAGCACCGGGCAGGTGTCAGTCCCTATACTTCGACATAAAGTCTTAGCAGAGACATGTGTTTTTGTTAAACAGTCGCTTAGCCCGTTTCACTGCGATCTCTTTCAGCTTCCAGCGTTTCGCCTTCACCAAAAGAGACACCTCTTATCCCGAAGTTACGAGGTCAGTTTGCCGAGTTCCTTAACCATGGCTCACTCGAGCACCTTAGAATTTTCATCCCATCTACCTGTGTCGGTTTACGGTACGATCTGTCTACAATCTCTCATACGAGGTTTTTCTTGGCAGCCTGATTACGTCGAGTTGTGGCCCTTGCGAGCACCCTATTCCCGTCTCGGAATTAACGACCATGCGGATTTGCCTACACGATCTTCCTACGCGGTTAAACCATCTAAACCAACAGATGGCCCGACTTCACTTCTGCGTCACCCCTTATGATCAAACGATTGCAAGCAGGTACAGGAATATTAAACCTGTTTTCCATCGGTTACGCCTTTCGGCCTCACCTTAGGGTTCGACTAACCCTGAGCCGATTAACGTTGCTCAGGAAACCTTAGATTTTCGGTGGAAAAGTTTTTCACTTTTCTTATCGTTACTTATGCCTACATTTGCGTTTCCATCCGCTCCAGCAATCCTTGCGAATCACCTTCGATGCAGAATGGAATGCTCCCCTACCACGACCAACATTGCTGTTGGTGTCCCAAGCTTCGGTATAATGTTTGAGTCCCGAGAATTGTCGGCGCAAAGTCGCTTGACTAGTGAGCTATTACGCACTCTTTAAATGATTGCTGCTTCTAAGCAAACATCCTAGTTGTCTAAGCAACTTAACATCCTTTCTCTGTTAACATTAATTTGGGGACCTTAGCTGTGGGTCTGGGTTGTTTCCCTCTCGGCGACGAAGCTTATCCCTCGTCGCCTGACTCCCATTGAACATATCTACGCCATTCGGAGTTTGTCTGGGTTTGGTATCGTTGTGACGACCCTAGCCCAATCAGTGCTCTACCTGCGCGATACTTTTAAATGAGGCTAGCCCTAGAGCTATTTCGGGGAGTACGAGCTATCTCCGAGTTTGATTGGTCTTTCGCTCCTACACTCAGTTCATCCGAGAGGTTTTCAACCCTCAACAGTTCGGACCTCCATGAGGTGTTACCCTCACTTCATCCTGACCAAGTGTAGATCACCCGGGTTCGCGTCTACCGCATGTTACTAAGTCGCCCATTTCGGACTTGCTTTCGCTACGGATTCTTCGCTTAGCGAATTATCCTTGCAACATACGAGTAACTCGTAGGCTCATTAAACAAAAGGCACGCCGTCATCCCAACTTGCGTTGAGACTCCGACCGTTTGTAAGCATGCGGTTTCAGGTTCTATTTCATTCTCCTGTTAGGAGTTCTTTTCACCTTTCCCTCACGGTACTAGTTCACTATCGGTCATAAGTAAGTATTTAGCCTTAGGAGATGGTTCTCCGAGATTCCTGCAGAATTTCACTTACTCCGCAGTACTTGGGATATCTTTCAGAGATAATTTTATTTTGCTTACAGGACTATCACCTTCTATGGTATTACTTTCCAGAAACTTCAGCTATAAAATTATTTTGTAACTCTGTGAGTGTCTTACGAAACACTCTAAAGATCCCGCAACACCAACAATACAACGGTCGTATCCTTTAATGTATTGAATGGTTTGGGCTCTTTCCGTTTCGCTCGCCGCTACTAAGGAAATTGATTTTCTTTCTTTTCCTTGGGTTACTGAGATGTTTCACTTCTCCCAGTTATCTCTGCCGAACCTATGTATTCAGTTCGGAGTTTCGCCACATTACTGGCGAAGGGTTGCCCCATTCGGACATCGCCGGTTCATAGGTTGCTTCCACCTAACCGACGCTTATCGCAGGTAACCGCGTCCTTCTTCGACTACTTATGCCAAGGCATCCACCGCACGCTCTTTGTAACTTCACCAAAATCTTTATTGTACACACAAGTTCGGTGCATCAATATGTGAATATGTTTGGAAAAATTATTTCTATTTCTATGCTTTACATTCGATCATTATCACCCAAATTTTTTTATTCTTAATTAAAAGAATTACTAGAATTTTTGTGAATAATGACACTTCAAATTTTCAAAGAACAAATACTACAAATTGTGGAGCTAAGCGGGATCGAACCGCTAACCTCCTGGTTGCAAACCAGGCGCTCTCCCAGTTGAGCTATAGCCCCATAGCCATTAATTGGATAGAGTCGAACATCTGTGTGGGCCTAAATGGAGTTGAACCATTGACCTCACGCTTATCAGGCGTGCGCTCTTACCAACTGAGCTATAGGCCCAAGTCAGTTATAAAAACAAATGTGTGTAAGCCTCGTGGGTAACCCATTTTCGTATTCCTAAGCTCGATGAAGTATATTGAAATACTTAATCTCCTTAGAAAGGAGGTGATCCAGCCGCACCTTCCGGTACGGCTACCTTGTTACGACTTAGCCCCAGTCATTGATTTTACCTTAGGCATCTGCTTCCTTGCGGTTAGCGTAATGACTTCGGGTACTCCCAACTTCCATGGCTTGACGGGCGGTGTGTACAAGGCCCGGGAACGTATTCACCGCGGCGTGCTGATCCGCGATTACTAGCAATTCCAACTTCATGAGGGCGAGTTGCAGCCCTCAATCCGAACTGAGGTCGCTTTTTTGGGATTCGCTTCGCCTTACGACTTTGCTGCCCTTTGTGGCGACCATTGTAGCACGTGTGTGGCCCAGGGTGTAAGGGCCATGAGGACTTGACGTCATCCCCACCTTCCTCGCTACTTACGTAGGCAGTTCATCTAGAGTGCTCAGCATTACCTGATGGCAACTAAATGTAGGGGTTGCGCTCGTTGCAGGACTTAACCTAACATCTCACGACACGAGCTGACGACAGCCATGCAGCACCTGTACAAGTGTCCCTTGCGGGAAGAGCGACTTTCATCGCTTATCACTTGCCTTTCAAACCCTGGTAAGGTTCTTCGCGTTGCATCGAATTAAACCACATGCTCCACTGCTTGTGCGGGCCCCCGTCAATTCCTTTGAGTTTCAACCTTGCGATCGTACTCCCCAGGTGGAATACTTAATGCGTTAGCTTCGGCACTGAGTCTTGCGACCCAACACCAAGTATTCATCGTTTAAGGCGTGGACTACCAGGGTATCTAATCCTGTTTGCTCCCCACGCTTTCGAGCCTGAGCGTCAATAATGGACCAGGTGACCGCCTTCGCTACCGGTGTTCTTCATGATATCTACGCATTTCACTGCTACACCATGAATTCCGTCACCCTCTTCCATATTCAAGATTTACAGTATCGAAGGCAGTTGTACAGTTAAGCTGCACGATTTCACCATCGACTTGAAAATCCGCCTACGCTCCCTTTACACCCAGTAAATCCGGACAACGCTTGGATCCTACGTATTACCGCGGCTGCTGGCACGTAGTTGGCCGATCCTTACTTTAGAGGTACCGTCAAAAATGCGTATAGCAAATTTTTCTTCCCTCTCTACAGAAGTTTACGACCCATAGGGCCTTCATCCTTCACGCGGCGTCGCTGCGTCAGAGTTTCCTCCATTGCGCAATATTCCTCACTGCTGCCTCCCGTAGGAGTCTGGACCGTGTCTCAGTTCCAGTGTGGCTGATCATCCTCTCAGATCAGCTACCCATCGCAGACTTGGTGAGCCGTTACCTCACCAACTATCTAATGGGATGAAGGCCCATCTTATGGCTTTCGATTGCTCGAAATTTAACAATTGTTTTATGCAAAACTATTGTACTATCGGGTTTTAGTCCCGCTTTCGCGGAGTTATTCCCGTCCGTAAGGTAGGTTGCCTACATATTACTCACCCGTGCGCCGGTTTACTAAAGATATTGCTACCTTATTCTCCCAGACTTGCATGTGTTAGGCACGCCGCCAGCGTTCGTCCTGAGCCAGGATCAAACTCTCCGTTGTAATTAAAACTTAGAGAGCTTGGTTGGCTTGTGTATTTCTTAATTGATTACAAGTTTAACAAAAATGAATTTCTCAGAGACTTTACACACAATTTGTCAAAGAACTTCCCATTCCGTAAAATGGGACACAAATATATATTATTTTTTTTGATAAGTCAAATGATATTTGTTACTTACTCTATTATTTTATCCCTTTATCAGTCATTAAAGTATTTTAATGTTTCTGACAAATCACCCTTAAATCCTCTTGTAATTAATAGCAACACCCAATAAACAGCTGTTTATACCAACACTTTTTAAAAGATTAATCCCCCTAAAAAAAATATTAACTGAACAACTATTTAACTAATTTAAAAATTTGAGTTAAATAATTTTTTGAAATCCCATATTCTTTACAAATTCCATTCGCTTATAATCTGTTAAATCAAATTGAATTGGTGTTATCGAAACATAATTTTGTAAGATTGCTCCTTGATCAGATTCTTTACTTGCATCCTTGATATTTAAATTTCCTTTTAACCAAAAATATTCTTTTCCTTCTGAATCAAATCGCTTTTCAAAATAATCATCCCAAATTGATTTGCCTTGATGTGTTATTTCAACTCCAATTATTTTATTTAGTGGAACAGCTGGTACATTTACATTCAGTAACATTCCTTCCGGTAAAGATTTTTCTAAAACAATTTTAGAAATATTTTTGGCAATCACAGCTGATGGCAGAAAATCTGTTTCTTGAAAAGTTGTAACACTAATTGCAATGCTTGGAATTCCTAAAATTACTCCTTCGGTAGCTGCAGAAACTGTTCCCGAATACATTATACTGACTGCCGTATTGTGTCCATGATTTATTCCTGAAACAATTAAATCTGGTTTTTGTGGAAGAATTGTTCTTACAGCTAATTTTACACAATCTGCTGGAGTTCCGTCAACAGCAATTCCATTTAATTTTTTTGATAGTACAACTTCTTGTTTATGAATTGCGGTTGAAATTGTTATCGCATGCCCAACTGCACTTTGTTGTTTGCTCGGAGCAACTACTACTACTTCTCCAATAGATTGTAATTCTTCAGCTAGAGCTAAAATTCCGGGTGAGAATATTCCATCATCATTAGTGACTAGTATTAATTTTTTCTTCATTCAAATTATTTTAAGGATAAATAAGGGTTCCACTTTCGGAACCCTTTATTTTTTTTGTAGCGGGGGCAGGACTTGAACCTACAACCTTCGGGTTATGAGCCCGACGAGCTACCAATTGCTCCACCCCGCGGTGAGCAAATATACTGGAAAGTTGATTTTAAACCAATCTATATTTCCCGGGAAAATACTTTGATATTTAAAAATGTTTTATTTATAATCGAAGAATGGAAAACCTTAATCCCGTTCATCATGTTATAGAAGTTTTTAGCAATGCTTGGTGGATTATGAATATTAGTTTAATCATAATAATAATTTCCATTTTATTTTTGACTAAAAACAAATCCATTTCACAGCGAGAAACTGTTGCAAAAGTCATTGCACTTGTTTTATTTATCGACTTCGTATTTAATCAGGCATTAATGTATTATTCCGATAAATGGCTAATTACCTATTCGCTTCCATTGGAGCTTTGTTCGTTATCTGTTTTTTTGGGAATTTATATTTTGTTGAGCAAAAATCAATTTAGCTATGAGCTACTAATTTGTTGGAGTGCAGGAGCTGTTCATTCATTTTTAACTCCTGAAATTTCAACAGGTGGATCTCTTATAAATCACATCGATTATACAATTTCTCATGGCGGAATTTTATTAAGCGGAATTTACGCAACAACTCGACTCGGTTATCGGCCAAGACCAAAATCCTGGCTTACAATTTTTTATTATTCGCAGCTACTGATTCCGATAATTGGTTTTCTGGATTTCTACTTAAATGCTAATTATATGTATTTAAGAACTAAACCACTTGTTGATAATCCATTTATAATTGGTGATTGGCCCTACTATATAATTGGATTGGAATTTGTAGCGTTAACGCACTTCTACTTATTCTGCAAGTTACATGAATGGTTAAGTAAAAAAAGTTCAGAAGTTAATTCTGTATAAAATTAATTCCGGTTGACATTTATTTCCGTTTCTTGATTGGATTTTAATTCTTCTTCTAATTCAGCAACACCGAGAGATGCAGCTGATATTTTTTTGGCACCAATATTTTTTAAACAACTTGCAACTTCCTCAATTGTTGAACCGGTTGTGATGACATCATCAACAAGTAAAATATGTTTATCATAAATCAAATCTGAATATTTATTCTCAATTACAAAAGCATCTTTTACATTTTCTTTTCGTTCGAGTAAGTTTAATTTAGTTTGTGTGATCGTATATTTTTTCCTCTGGACAACATTCTTTAAAAGTGGGACTTGTAATATTTTAGAAATACTTTTTGCAATCAACTCTGATTGATTATATCCCCTTTCTCTTTGTTTTACTTTATTTAATGGAATTGGAATTATCCCATCGACATCAATAAAATTATTTTTATTCACTAATTGTTTACCTAATTCTTCTCCCAATAATTCAGCAACAAATTTTCTACTTTCGTATTTCAACAGGTGCATTAATTTCTGGAATACTCCTTCGTGCTCAAAATAATAGAGTCCAAAAAAGTTATCAACTGCTCCATTATTCCTGAATCTCTCTCTCATTATCTGAATTGTTCTATCTTCAGAACTTGTTCTTTTTATAGACAAAAGGCAACTACTACAAATTTTATTTTCTGATTCTGAAAGTAATTCGTCGCAAGTAAAACAAATAGGAGGAAAAATAAAATTTAAAAAAGATGTTAAAAACTCATTTTGTAAATAGTTTTTCACTTTTTGGAAATAGTCTTTGTTACTCTCCCAATTTCATCTCTAATTTGTGCTGCTCGTTCATATTCGAGTTCTTTGCTTGACTTATTCATTTGAACTTGCAACTCTTCAATTAAATCTTCTTTTTGCTCTTTTGTTAATTGAGTAATTATATTTTCATCTATTGGCTGATAATATGTAACTCCCTTTCCAAATGCACCTTTTGTTTTTACATCGGCAACTGCAGTTGAAGCAATAATCTCTTCATAAGATTTGTAAATTGTTTGAGGGGTAATATTATTTTGTAAATTATATTCCATTTGTATTTGTCTTCGCCGATTTGTTTCTGAAATCATTTTTCTCATCGATTCAGTAATTCGGTCGGCATACATTACAACTTTTCCATTTACATTGCGTGCTGTCCTTCCAGCAGTTTGGATTAATGATCTTTCCGATCTGAGAAATCCTTCTTTGTCGGCATCAAGAATTGCAACCAAAGAAACCTCCGGCAAATCAAGTCCTTCACGCAATAAATTTACACCGACTAAAACATCATAATCTCCCAACCGTAATCCACGTAATATTTCAACTCGTTTAAGAGTATCAACTTCCGAATGAATGTAGTTTACTTTGATAGAAATATTTTCCAAATATGCAGTTAAATCTTCAGCCATTCTTTTCGTCAGAGTTGTAATTAAACATCTTTCTTTTCTTTCAGTACGAGTTCTAATTTCTGAAATTAAATCATCTATTTGATTTTTTATTGGACGAACATTAACTTCGGGATCTAATAATCCTGTTGGGCGAATTACCTGTTCGATAATTGCTCCTTCCGATTTTTTTAATTCATAATCACCAGGAGTTGCGCTTACATAAATTACTTGTGGTACAAGTTGTTCCCATTCATCAAATCGAAGTGGACGATTATCAAGTGCCGATGGCAATCTGAATCCATATTCAACTAAAGTTTCTTTTCGCGATCGATCGCCGTGATACATTCCACCGATTTGAGGAACTGACACGTGCGATTCATCTACAATTAATAAAAAATCTTTCGGATAATAATCAAAAAGACAAAATGGCCGCGAGCCAGCTTTTCTTCCTGCAATATGTCTTGAATAATTTTCAATTCCGTTGCAATATCCAACTTCAAGCATCATTTCAATATCAAAACGAGTTCGTTGTTGTATCCGTTGAGCTTCAACATATTTCCCCACTTCCTGAAAACCATCTCTTTGGATTGCAAGTTCTTTTTGGATTTCAATTACAGCTTTTTCTATTTGAGCTTTTGAAGTTAAAAATTGTTTTGCTGGATAAACTACTTCGTAATCACTTTCAGAAATAATTGTTCCATCCATTCTGTCAATAATTTGGATTTTCTCAACTTCATCTCCAAAAAATTGAACTCTTAATGCTTGCTCATTTTCATAAGCGGGAATCACATCGAACACATCTCCGCGAACACGAAATGTTCCTCTTGTAAACTCATAATCATTTCTTACATAATGGATATCAACTAATTTTCTGAGTAAACTATTTCTGGAAATTTTCATTCCTGTATGAATTGGAATTAATTGTTCCAGCCATTCATCTGGTGTCCCAATTCCATAAATTGAACTGACCGATGCAACTACAATTACATTTTGATCACCGGAAAGTAAGGCGCTTGTTGCACGTAAACGAAGTCGATCAATTTCATCATTTATTGAAGAATCTTTTGCAATGTAAGTATCGGTTGTGGGAAGATATGCTTCCGGCTGAAAGTAATCGTAATAGCTTATAAAAAATTCAACTCTGTTTTTGGGAAAAAAACTTTTAAACTCTGCATATAATTGTGCCGCGAGAGTTTTGTTATGAGACATTACAAGAACCGGTTTGTTGACCTCTTCTATAACATTTGAAACTGTAAAAGTTTTACCACTTCCGGTTACGCCAAGAAGTACTTGATGTTTGTCCCCTCGTTTAATTCCCTCAATAAGTTGACGAATTGCTTTCGGCTGATCGCCGTTTGGTTTGAATTCTGAAACTAAAGTGAATGGCATTTATAAAGTTATTGAAGTTAAGATTGAGAATATAAAGTTATTAATTAATTAGAATAATTTTTTTATTTCGTTAGACTAGTTTCAAATATTCTCATTAATACTTGCGCTAAATATATAAATTATTCTCCGCATATTTTTTGGTGTGGGATTAAAGGAGATGGGTTGTTTGGTTTGCGATGTGACGGGGTTTGAGAAGAAGCGAATTATA
>Ga0208942_1000656_pt1 | contig 13378 bp, 12 predicted proteins | sample GreLakmeSU08MSRF_FD_187704 | JGI IMG/M metagenome (GOLD analysis project Ga0208942, IMG submission 187704) | Freshwater lentic microbial communities from great Laurentian Lakes, MI, USA - Great Lakes metaG SU08MSRF (SPAdes) | ecosystem: Environmental > Aquatic > Freshwater > Lake | place: Great...
CACCAACTTCTTTTGCGATGTCTTTATAAATCTTGGCCAATACCTCATCAGCAACCGGGCTCCACCCGCTGCGCGTGATTGAAGCAATCACTGGGTAGATATTTCTCAGCGCATCTGGTCCGCCTGTCGCAGAGTCTGCATCTGATGCCTCCCATAATGCGCGGGCGCATAGTTTCACGGCATCGTCAACGGCCAAGTCTCTGCGCCATGCAACTCGCATCACTGTTCCGGCATGAAGCATTCCAGATCCAGTAGCAACAAAATCTTTTTCTTCGTATCGACCACCTGTTACGTCGTAGTCCCAAAGACGACCTGTTTGTGAAAAGAAATCAAAACCAGCAAAAATCGGAACAACAACCAGACCTTGCATCGCGGCAGGTAAGTTATTGCGCACGAACATCGACAACTGATTGGCTTTGCCTTCAAGTGAGAGTGTTTGACCTTCAACTTTTTCGTAATGTTCTAGTTGTAATTGAAAGAGTTTGATCATTTCCATAGCGGGACCAGCCGCACCAGCTATCGCAACTCCACTGAACTCGTCTGCCTGAACAACTTTCTCCATGCTTCGATGACTAATCAAGTGACCAGAAGTTGCGCGCCTATCGCCCGCCATCACGACACCGTCTTTGCATCGCATCGCTACACAAGTTGTGGCATGCGGAATTACTAAATCATTATCAATTACAACAGATTCGAACGGCGATAATCCGACACGACGTAGTAGCTCACCGAAATTAGCTCCAGGGTCTGCGCCCGCTGCGAACATTGGCATCGACATACGTTTTTAGGCTACGGCTACTCGCCGCCCTTCTGCACATAACTCTTTACAAAGTCCTCAGCATTGGTCTCCAATACATCATCAATCTCATCGAGCAGGTCGTCAAGTTCGGCGATTAATTTTTCGCCCTGAGCAGCAGGTTTGGATTCTTCAACTGGAGAAGATTTCGTTCTCGTAGTTGCCGGTTTTTGTTTTCTAGTTCGTTCAGGCATGCTCGCACCATAGCCAATAATCTCGACATTGTGGTAATTGTAAAACAACCTTTAATTTGTTGGTTTGAAATTAGAGGTCGAGACCTCATCTCCTAGGGCGGCGACCAAATCTGCCGGTGTTGCGCATCGGTCAAATAACTCTTTAGTCAGAGCTTTAGTTCCGCGCAGCGGCTCCATCATCGGAATTCTTCTCAATGGATCTTTGCCAATATCAAATACAACGCTGTCCCAGTTTGCAGCGACCACATCCTGTGGCCATTTTTCTAAACATCTGCCCCTGAAATATGCGCGGGTCGAATCGGGCGGTGTCGTAGTTGCGATCAGTGCCTGTTGGTGAGTAACAAAAGTTTCTAGACCGGCACGTAACGCCAAACATTTTTCTGGCCGCATGTCGTGATACTGCAAGTCGATCGCCTTAAGTCGCGCGTCGTTGCTCCGAAGATTATGTCTGGCAGCAATTCCATCCACAATTCGCTTTTTTGCCACCCAATCCACGATGTGCGCCACTGTCATCGGATCTCGCTGCAGACCTTCAATGACTTCACGCCATCTGCGCAAAATGAGCTCACCTTGCTCTTGTCCGACGGCGTCAAGACCGAATTTTTTTGCATATTTTTCGGCACGGATACAAAGTTCTTGTTGAATTTCAAGTGCGGTCATTCGCTTATCATTTTCTAACAATATTGTTTGTCGCAACGAGGGGTCGTGACTGACTTGTCGAATTGCCGGTACTGGATTGCCAAGTAACAGATCTTCTGGCATTTGATTGTCTTCAATCATTGCGAGCAAGATCGCAGTGGTGCCGAGTTTGAGCAAAGTCGCTACCTCGCTCATGTTGGCGTCACCGACTATCACATGAAGTCGTCGATATTTAAGTGGATCACAGTGTGGCTCATCTCGTGTATTAATAATCGGACGTTTCAGCGTCGTCTCAAGCCCAACTTCTTCTTCAAAAAAATCTGCTCTCTGACTTATTTGATAAGCAACAGAATTATGCTGCATCGCTTCAAATTCACAGCCAACCTTTCCTGCACCACAAAACACTTGGCGTGTAACAAAGTGAGTGGTGATCAGGGCGGCCATTTTGGCGAATGAAAGCTCTCTGGCGAGCAAATAATTTTCATGACAGCCGTAACTATTTCCTTTGCCATCCGAGTTGTTTTTATACGCAATTAACTCAGCACCTTCTGGCAGAAAACCTTTGGCTGCGATCATGCTCTGTCGCACGATCTCCTCACCGCCTCGGTCATAGACCACAGCCTCGTTCACGTATCGACACTCTGGCGTTGAGACTTCTGGATGCGCATGGTCAACGTAATATCGCGCACCATTTGTCAGCACCGTATTGACAAGGTGCATTTCAATTTCAGGGGGGAAAGCGTCGTCTAACGAGAATCCTCTGGCGTCTGTGCCAGGTTGCTCATCTTGAAAGTCCCAGCCAATATTCTGATCGAATCGCCCAACATACGAGTTAATTAGTAATGAAGATGCGGTAACTGCGCTGGCATCCATGCCTTTAGCAATGATTCCGTATTCGGTCTCGATGCCACAAACTTTTGGAATACTCAACTCAACCTCAGAGGTATTGACCAGTCGCGGTTTTCTCAATTGCCCGACCACCAGTAGTTGTGTCTCTATCATCGGTGACGAGTGTTCTGATGAAAACGATTCGCTCGCCTTTTTTACCCGAAATTTTCGCCCAGTCATCTGGATTTGTCGTGTTTGGTAAATCTTCGTGTTCTTTAAATTCTTGGCGAATAGACATAGTTAGATCTGCGAGTTTGATTCCGCGTTCACCGCCACTAATCACGCGCTTGATAGCCAACTTCTTGGCACGACGAACAATGTTCTCGATCATTGCGCCTGAAGCAAAATCTTTAAAAAACATCACGTCTCTATCACCGTTCTGGTAGGTCACTTCTAGAAATCGGTTGTCATCATCTTGTCGGTACATCTCAGTGACTGTTGCCTCAATCATCGCTGATACGGCCTTATCTATGTCTCCAAAGTTGGCCTCGATTTCCTCCGAAGATATTGGAATCTCGGTAGTCAAGTAGCGAGCGAATATCTGTCTGGCTGCATCTGCATTCGGTCGGTCAATACGAATCTTGACGTCGAGTCGCCCCGGGCGAAGAATCGCAGGGTCAATTAAATCTTCGCGATTCGTTGCGCCAATCACAATCACATTTCTCAGACCTTCAACACCGTCAATTTCAGCCAATAACTGTGGCACGATCGTTGACTCCATGTCGGATGAAATGCCTGTGCCGCGTGTTCTGAACATTGAATCCATCTCGTCGAAGAAAACAATTACAGGCCAACCCTCTTCACTCTTTTCTCGAGCACGTTGAAAGACCAGTCGAATCTGTCGCTCTGTTTCGCCAACATATTTATTTAGCAATTCTGGGCCTTTGATATTGATGAAGTAACTGCGCGCCTTTTCGCCTCCGTTTGCAGCCGAAACTTTTTGAGCGAGACTATTGGCAACCGCCTTAGCAATCAGAGTCTTTCCGCAACCTGGGGGCCCGTAAAGCAAAATTCCTTTCGGGGCCGGCAATTGATGTTCTGCAAATAGTTCGCTATACAAAAATGGAAGTTCAACAGCATCTGCAATCTGTTCAATTTGAGAATCTAAGCCGCCGATGTCGGCATATGAAATATCTGGAACTTCTTCAAGCAACAAATGCTCAATCTCTGGTTGGGTGAGTCGCTCTAATAGCAAATTTGACTTTGGGTCCATTCGCAGCAAATCACCACTTCGCAAATGCATACCACGCAAAGCATCAGCGAGTTCACAGACACGTTCATCATCAGCACGCCCAGTAACGACTGCACGTATGCCATCTTCGAGAACTTCTTTTAGATGGACTACTTCACCGATCGGTTCTGATTCGCGTACTTTAACTACATTGAAACTTTCATTAAGAACAACTTCTGCACCACGCTCAATCTTTTCTAAATCAATATCGGGGTGAACGCTGACGCGCATCTTTCGTCCATTAGTCAAAATGTCAACCGTCGAATCATCATTTTTTCCTACGATCACTCCGTAGCCAGATGGTGGTTGAGTTAATTTTTCAACTTCATCTCGAAGTGAAGAAATATGTTCACGTGATTCGCGCAACGTGTAAGACAGTTTTTCATTCTGCGCAACCGCATGAGCAAGTTGGCCCTTGGTTTCGAGCAGTTTGTCCTCTAACTGACGCGCGTGTTCTCTCACTGATTCAGGACTTCCGTCACCTGCTCGTGCCATAGTGAAGTTTGCCTTTCCGCTTGTGTATATCCCCACCGTATAGGTCAAGTCACTGCCCCTGAAAGTCCTAAAAACATAAACTTGTGATTATTGCCGTGTAACCTAATCTCGTCCTAAAGTTTGGTTTTCAAAAGGGAGCGCGACATGAAGGTATGGATTGATCAGGATCTTTGCACCGGTGACGGTCTCTGCGAAGAGATTGCCCCTGATGTATTTACCCTGCTCGACGATGGCCTGGCATATGTTCGCGAGGGTGCAAAAGTTTTCGCTACTGCTAAAGGAAACGAGCAAGGCGCCGCTGGTGTTGCTAATTTTGCAGACTCGATGCTTGACGCAGTTGTTGAATCTGCTGAAGAATGTCCTGGAGAATGCATCTTCATCGAACCGTAATCTTGGTTGCGCGTTACTAAAAATTAGTTACCAATAAACCTAGCGCTCGTTAAAAATCCTGTATGTGCGACCATTCGATGGTCAGGTCGTACGGAAGCTCCTTCGATATGCCAAGTTCGATGTAGCACTTCTAAAGTTCGCAGATCTAGCCAACCTTCTCCCATTGCTTCTTGTGTTCGCACAGCCTGTGTGATGCTCGGCGAATAAGAGACAAGCAACGCTCCTTTGCGCAACGCCGAACTTGCATGAGCAATCACTTGCCACGGCTCTGGCAAATCTAAAACCATTCGATCAAAACCAGTTTCGTCGATGCCTAAATATGCATCACGAATTGTTACGTTGTAACGCGACAGAACAGACTCTCCTAAAAACTCGCGAACATTCGTCTGAGCTCGGTTCGCAAAATCTTCACGCAACTCATAGCCAGTGATAATTGCACCGTACCTAAGCATCGTCATCGAAAGCGCTCCTGAACCAACTCCAGATTCAAAAACTTTCATGCCCGGAGAGATATCGGCCATCATGCAGATTGGCGCAAGATCTTTAGGGTAAATAACTTGTGCGCCGCGTGGCATTTGAATCACAAAGTCTTCAAGCGTTGGTCGAAGCACGATGTAATACGCGCCCTTCGTTGACTGCACGGTGCTCCCCTCTTGAGCATCAATAATCAGAGCGTGTGCTAAAAATCCGGCATGAGTATGAAATTCGCCGTTTGGTTTTAAGGCAAAAAGATATCGTCGTTTTTTGGCGTCAATTAGTAGAACTTTCTCACCGTAGGCAAACATCAAAATCCGAAAAGTTCTCTTGTGGTCAAAGAGTGCGCGAAGATCGCGAACTAACAGTGATTGATTCGCCCTTACGCAAACGGCGACGAATTATGTCGCGAGACTTCGGTCGCAAGATTTTTCGGACAAGCCTGAAAACCCACAACCAGAAAGCCAGCCGAGCATAACGATTCGCAAGTCGTTGCAACATTGTTTAGCGACGCCTTTTGCCACTAAATATTTCAACAATTCCGCCACGCTTCTTGCCACTTCGTCGACCAAGCCAAAACGCAAGCAACAAAGCAATAGATGCACCAGCAACTATTAATGCCTTAATCTTTTCAGATTTATCTGATGTGATGCTCTTAAGATCATCTTGAAAAGCCGTGAGCTTCAATTCAAGGTCTTCGCGAGTCACACGTTGCTTAGTCTCCATAATCTATTTGGCCAAGGTTCCACGTCGAATACGCGAAATTGCTAACCAACCAGCCAGTGAGCACACAACGATTGTGATCAAATAACTCGTCCAAGACCAATGGTTTGATGTTCCAAGTGATGTCGTCTGAATTAAGCGCAGTACAGCGAGAACACCAAGCACTAGTCCGATGCTCATCAGAATTGCTCCGATGATGCCGAAGGCCAACCATCGACCAGCACCGCGAATCGGCGCGATCGTTTCTTGTTTGGCATAATTTACGACGAGATCGTATAACTCGACGATCTTGACTTTTTGCTCGTTGGCGTTATCTGACACCCTGACATTCTACGAGCGACCAATAAATTTCGCTTTTGTAATAACTAGTAACCAGTTGACCGTTTTATGGTGCTGACTGTTGGGTTAAAGGCTCAACCGCAGAGATATCAATCGTATTTTGAGCAATGGCGATGGCGTTGACGAGTGATGTCCACAGAGGCCGATAGTAATCAATCGTTGATGTGCCAGGGCCGTTCAATAACAATGTAAAAGTAGTTGCATGGCCCTGCGAAAATGGAAACAATCCTGACAGCGCCTTAACACCGTTGAGCGTCCCAGTTTTGCCACGCATTACTCCGAAAGCAGGACCTGACAAAAATACATCTCTTAGTGTGCCGGTCTTTCCGGCGAGTGCCATTGCATTTACTAGATCACTTTCTTGACCGAATCGCTCAATGAGAGATGTCAACAGACTGCAAGTTATGAGATTGCTTCTGTCTAATCCAGAACCATCCAAAAATGCAACACCTTGTGTTGGCAGTCCCCACTCAACAATTTTCGCGGCGATAACTTGCAGACCATCAATTCGTGTGGCAGAACCTTGCCCTACTCTGCCGATTTCCTTTAGCAGCAACTCTGCAGTGTTGTTGTCGCTATTAGTGAGCAATTCAGCGACAATATTTTTAAGTGGTGTTGATTCAATGCTGGCGATCATCGGAGTATCAACCGACGATTTTCCGACGCCAGGAGAATCTCGAACAACGATTCCGCGATCATTTAATAATCGAGTCAACTCTGTTGCCGCGCCAAGAGCAGGGTTAGGCAACTTGACGGGTGAACTCATCACATTCGCATCGTTAATCATTAGCGCCCCAAGTGGTCCGGCCTCTGTGCTTCGAATTCCATCACCCCAACTAGGCACATAACGTTCTGCGTCGTAAAGAGTTTCATCGCCAATCACACTGCCTTGAACTGATGTGACACCTAGTGCAACTAAAGCGTCGACAAGTTGCTCAACATAAGTCGGAAACATTGTCGGATACTTTTCGGTTAGCAAATAAGGTGCCGTTGAAAGCAGTGGATCTCCAGAGCCAACTAACCACAAGTCACCGCGTACTGCATTTCCTGCAACGATGCCCAAAATTTTAGTTGAGAAAACTTTGTCGGCTCCGAGAACTTCAAGTGCGACCGCCGCAGTTAAAAGTTTCATAGTGCTGCCCGGAATCAGAGACTTATTTGGTCTCAACTGATAGACGACTCGCTTGTCAGTATTGACAGTCAAACATGAGTCTTGCGGAAGGCTCGCAGATATTTCGTCTAATTTGAATGTGACTCTGCCAGTTGTCTCAAGATCAATCAGAGTTTGCGGCACCCGACGAGCAGACAACAACGCTGTTACTGGCGACGGGGCTAGTGCGTCAAAATTCTTAAGTGACTTTACTTCGTTGCCACTTTCTCGGGCGACTTGCCAAACCGAAAGTAGCGGAGTGGCACCTAGCGCAGTCACAACAGTCAGCGATATGACAAGACGACGTGTTGGCACTCTGTGGCAATATGCCAAAAATCGTGTGAACTGCTTTCGAAAGTTCATTTAGCAAGTCCTCGCCATTTCGCATATTCGTATGAACGACCAAGAGCCCTTGCAGCTCGTTGACCGTTTGCATAACAGAGCCTGTGCGATAGACGTATTTGCTTTACTCCAGCATTCTGATCGTCAGCCACACCTAACTCTGTCGCAACAAGAATTGGCTTGCCAGTCTCAATAGAAAGTTCTGCAGCGACTTGTGCGAACCGCTCATCTTGTCGTTGGTGATAACTGACTATTCTCTCTAATCCGTATTCGGGATAAAAGTTTCCTTCAGTCATCAGTCGAGCCTGATTCGACTGGATACCTAATCCAAGAAAAATGATTGCATCAACGCTCGAGTGAGTCGCGATCAGACGCAAGATTTCTGGAATCGTGTCTCGTGTTTCGCCACCTGCGCAATCAACTGGATTATTATGACTCCACCTATCGGGCAATAACGCAGAAATATTTATTGATAAGTCGTCAGGCAGCGACATGAGATTTAAGATGCCGTCTTTTGCAATCACATCTGACGTCACAACTCCCCACCCACCCACAGTTGTCAATACGACGACATTCGGACCTTTTGGCAAAGGCTGTGTTGCGAATGTGGCAGCAACATCAAAAGCCTCTTCAGCGTCAGTAACGCGAGTGACACCGTTGCTCTGACACACCCCATCGAAAACTCGGTCATCACTTGCTAACGCTCCGGTGTGACTGGCTGCGGCTAATGCCCCGCTTTTTGTTGAGCCACCCTTAACTACTACTAGAGGTTTGCGCGCAGTTATTAGTTTCATACTTGTCGCGAGTTTGTTGCCATCTGAAATGCCTTCTATATAAACGAGTGCAACAGAAGTTTTATCGTCTTGTGCAAAGTATTCTAAAATCTCCGGAACACCAGTGCACGCTGCATTGCCTGCAGAAATCGCGCGAGCAATTCCGATACCAGTGAATCTCGAATAGTTCATGAAACTTGAAACAAAGTTTCCGCTTTGACTTGCCACAGATATCGACCCACTCGGAGGGTATGGTCCAACTATCTGTGCACAAAGGCTTACCGGCGTGCTGACGAGCCCTTGACCGTTCGGACCAATCAACAAAATATCTAATTCGCGCGCTGTATCTCGAAGTGTTTGCTGAGCCAACAATCCCGCTTCGCCTGCATCGCCATAACCAGCCGAAGTTATATAAATAGTTCGGATGTTTTTGCGCGCGCATGCTCGAAGTATTTCGATGTTCGTCGAAGCAGGCGTGCAAACGAAAGCAAGATCTATTTTGTCAGACGGCAAGTCGTCGATTGATGAGACACTTTGAACACCGAGCACTTCGGCTCGCTCTAGGTGGGTTGCGAAAACTTCACCTTTAAAGCCACATGACAAAAGATTATGCAGTGAGACAAAACCGAACTTGCCGGGGTGCGTAGATGCTCCGACTACGACCACGGCACGTGGATTAAATAACGCATCGAAATATTGGCTAGCTGAACTAGTAGCCGATTTAGTATCGCGTGTTTCATCTATCGGCAGCGTGCTTTTAGTTTTTGTCACCACGAGTGCATCTACGGCCACGATCGACCCATCTGAGCGCACAAGGATTGGATTTATATCGATCGACGCAATCGAATCATCATTCTGAACTGCATTCGACAGCGCAACTAACACGTCAGCAATCTGCTCACGCGATACAGCCTTCTCGCCTCGAAATTCTTGAAAAATTGCTTGTTGCTTTAAGCGTCGCTGCAGATCCAGAGCCCCAGCGTGACTTAGTGGAACAGGGGCGAACGCGACATCGCCCAAAATCTCGGCGTAGATACCCCCGAGTCCGATCATTACGAACAATCCAAATTGCGGGTCGCGAATAACGCCAGCAATAAACTCGCGTTTACCAGACTCCATACTTGCGACGATCAACGACACTTCGCCATCTTGAGGTGAAGTTTTGGCTAACAATTCTTGAGCGGCCTGTGCGACGTCTGTGCTTGTTTTAACTGCTAGCCGAACAAGACCCCGTTCTGTTTTGTGGGCTATCAAATCTCCGCACAGTTTGACAACAACAGGAAAGCCAATTTGCTCGGCGGCCTTGACAGCATTAGTGATTGAATCACTATCGCGCATGACCTCAATTTCTTTAGCGAACTTGACACCAAATCGACTGAGTAATTGTTTAGAACGGGCTTCCGAAAGTGTTGTCTGACCCGATGTATTCACATCGTCAGAGTAGTGTGGGCAAATGGTCAATGTTGTGAGACTTGTATTGATTTCAATCGTTGTCGGATTCACAGTTACCACGATTGCGAATCTCGGTACGACTATATATATGCATCGCGCACTGGCTCATAAGGCGTTGACTTTGCATCCGATTGTGACTTTTGCTAGTCGTGTAACGCTTTGGCTTTCAACTGGTATTCGTCCACGACAATGGGTGGCAGTTCACCGTAAACATCACGCGTTTACTGATCAAGAAGGTGACCCTCATTCTCCTGTACTTCTAGGGTGGAAGAAAGTTCAGGTGCGAAATGTTGCTTTATACCGCAAAGTAGCCAATGACCCTTCAACAGTCGAACGTTACGCAAAAGATCTACCACAAACAAAACTTGATAAATTATTTTTTGACCGTGCATTGCTTGGCCTCGGTCTCGGTATCGCACTTTTAGTTTTTGTGTTTGGCCCAACGATTGGATTGATTGCTGCGTTTGTTCATTTGAATACTTATCTTGCGGGTTCCGCAGCAGTAAATGCAATAGCACATCATTTCGGAAGACATCCATATGCCAATGGTGCAGGAAATTTGCAATGGCTGGCTTTACTCACGGCTGGTGAAGGCTTGCATAACAATCATCATGCAGCACCAACTTCGGCACGACTCTCACACCGATGGTATGAACTTGACCCAGGTTGGTGGCTGATCAAAGTTCTGAGTACAACAAGACTTGCCAAAGTTCGGCTAGCAACAGTGCGACTTAAAAATTCGGCGCATCGCGTCGGCGTCTAATCTCAGGAGACAACAGTGCAAATTATCTCTGCGCTGTTTGTAGAAAATTTTGCGCTTCGTCAAGCACCTGGTCCAAGCACTCGCATCGATCTCACGGGCGCATTCTTTTCAATCGTTGCGCCCACGCCGGTGCCAACGACGATTGATCCCCACTTAGTGGTATTAATTTATTGCGGTCCGAACGAACCTGGAAACTCGCTACTTGAAGTTATTTTTCGCGCTGGACCGAATTCAGATGACGAGCAACTTGCACGCAATGTAAGCCCGTTTACCGTCGAACCAGGCAAGTTCACCTACAGGTTGGTGCGTGGCGAACTTCTATTGACTACGTACACGCAGATTTTTGCGCACTGTCGAATTGCGACTGAACCTTGGCACTTAGTGCCATTAACCCTGCTACCGCCTGTTGACATGAACACAGAAGCAAATAGCGCAGATAAGCACCCATAAAGCAACTACATTTAGCGCAGTGAGTTTTCGTCTAACAGATCAACAAGATGCCGATGCCGTATCGGTGATTCGTGGTCTAGCGATGGATGCTCCCCTCGCTGCGAAAAGTGGTCATCAAGGCACGGCAATGGCTCTAGCGCCACTTGGACATGTTCTTTACAGCAGAATTCTGCGGCATAATCCAACAAATCCTCAATGGCGCAACCGCGACCGTTTTATTCTGAGCAACGGGCATGCTTCGATTTTGCAGTATGCGTTGCTATATCTAAACGGATACGGACTTGAACTTGATGACCTGAAACAATTTAGACAGTTTGGCTCAGCAACACCAGGTCATCCCGAAGTTGGCCACACTGCTGGCGTTGAGGTGACTACTGGTCCTTTGGGTCAGGGGTTCGCAAATGCAGTCGGCATGGCAATTGCCGAGCGAAATCTCCGTGCACGATTCGGTTCGGTTGCATGCGATCATCACACCTTTGTGATTGCTGGCGACGGGTGCTTCATGGAAGGAATTAGTCACGAGGCTGCTTCGCTCGCTGGACACTTGAAATTAGATCACTTAATTTGTATTTTTGATGACAACGGAATCACTATTGATGGTTCGACCTCGCTTTCGTGTTCGGATGATGTGGCAAAACGCTTTTCAAGTTATGGCTGGAATGTAATGCAACTCGGTGAGATCGCCGATGATTTAGATTCTCTTGAAGACGCGTTGATCACGGCACGATCAAATGTTGGTGCACCAACTCTCTGTATTTTGAAATCACATATCGGCAACCCGTCTCCAGATTTCACCGATAGTCACGAAGCACACGGAAACCCGTTCAATGCAGGCCACGTCTCGGCCACGAAAAAAATAATGGGAATCCCCGATGAATCATTCTGGGCTCCAAAAGAACTTGTTGCGGCGATACGCGAAAATGCTGCGACACGTGGTGGTGAACTGTCAGCAAGTTACGACGCCGACATCGCCTCGATGAGTGAAAGTTATCTGTGGGACGCCGCATGGAAGACACCTAACTCGTCGTCGTTTAGTTCGCTATTGCCAAGTTATGACGAGTCTTCAAATTTTGCCACCCGCCAGATTATTCAAAAGGTTTTAGATGCTTCGCTCCCGGCATTACCGGGCTTAATTTCTGGTTCTGCCGATCTCACCGGAAATACCGGCACCAAACTTTCAAAACAAACTGCTCAAAGCGCAAAGGCACCCGACGGTCGTCAGGTATATTTCGGAATCCGCGAACATGCAATGGGTGCGGCAATTGTCGGTATGGCTCTGCACGGTGGAGTTTTGCCGGTAGCCGGTACTTTTTTCGTATTCGCCGACTACATGCGCCCAGCCATTCGCCTTGCAGCAATTTCGCATGCCAAATGCGTCTTCATTTTTTCTCACGATTCAGTTGGCGTCGGAGAAGATGGACCAACCCATCAGCCAGTCGAACAACTTGCCTCACTTCGGGCTATCCCTGGTCTGCAAGTTATTCGTCCAGCAGATCCAAATGAGACAGTTGCCGCGTGGTGTGCTGCTGTTGATCATGATGGGCCGACCGCGCTTATTCTTTCTCGTCAAAATGTACAAAGCGTCACTGATGGATCTGCAGTTCGAAATGGCGCAGGAGTCGTGCGTGATTGTCAGGGTATGCCCACAATAATTTTGGTTGGAACCGGCAGTGAAGTTGGTTTATGTGTAGATGCGGCCAACGAACTAACTAAGACTGGCGAGAAATGCAGAGTTGTCTCGATGCCAAGTTGGGATCGCTTCGAACGCCTAACTCGAGTCGACAAAGAAAAGATATTCACGCCTCGCACTCCAGTGCTATCCATCGAGGCCGGAGTAACAATGGGTTGGGATCGTTACGCCGATTCAACTCTAGGTATCGACCGTTTTGGTGCGAGCGCCCCAGGATCAATTGCACTCGAAAAATTGGGTATCAATTTAAATTCGGTGATATCGGCTGCAACAGATTTAATTAAGAGTTTCAATAGCTGATGAGCGACCGACTTAAGCGTCTGTTCGACGAATTCGGTCAAAGCCCGTGGCTTGACAATCTAAAGCGTGGATACATCACTAGCGGAGAACTAAAGCGCGTGCGCGAAAGTGGAATTCGTGGCCTGACTTCCAATCCGACAATTTTTCAAAAAGCAATTCAAGGTTCAGATGACTACGCAGAGCAGTTCGGCTCTTTGGTTAAGTCTCAGGCATCTGCTCTAGACAGTTATTGGGAACTTGTGTTGCAAGATATTCGTAACGCTTTAGATGTTTTCACTCCTCTATATGA
>Ga0208942_1000657_pt1 | contig 13345 bp, 12 predicted proteins | sample GreLakmeSU08MSRF_FD_187704 | JGI IMG/M metagenome (GOLD analysis project Ga0208942, IMG submission 187704) | Freshwater lentic microbial communities from great Laurentian Lakes, MI, USA - Great Lakes metaG SU08MSRF (SPAdes) | ecosystem: Environmental > Aquatic > Freshwater > Lake | place: Great...
CGAAAGATATCGCGAGACGGTGCACCTGCTGTGGCGAGGAGCAGTAGTCCCGGCGATACCCAAGCCAAGGCAGAGAGATTGAACTGCGGGAAAGCCAGCGTGAGCAGCAGTCCGGCGGCCGCGGCGCAGATGAGGCGTTGCCGATAGGTTGCCAGTTTCAAGACGCGTGGAGCTTGCCCGAACACCTCTGAAACGCAAGCCGTGCGCGAAGACGTCATACACAATTCGCTTCCCGCATCGTATTCTTCGTTTTACGGTTTCTCACGCGTCGCGCTGTCACTTTCGCGATGCAGAATAAAGTTTTCATGAGCACACCCGTACAACTTGGCTACCGCATGCCCGCCGAATGGGAACCGCACGCCGGCACTTGGTTCACTTGGCCGCGTCCCGAGGGGATCAGCTTTCCGGACAAGTACGACACTGTTCCGCCCGTGTACGCCGAGTTGATCAAGTACCTCGTGCAGGTCGAAGATGTGCACGTCAATGTCTGGCACGCAGAGATGGAAGCGTGGGTGCGCGGCTTGCTCGAGAAAGAGAAGACCCCGCTTGCGCGTGTTCACTTCCATCACTTCCCCGCTTACGAGCCGTGGTGCCGCGACCACGGCCCGATCTTCCTCGTGCGCGAACAGAACGGAAAGCGTGAGCGCGCTGTCGTCGATTGGGGCTACAACGCTTGGGGCAACAAGTACCCCCCGTTCGATCTCGATGACGCCGTCCCGCAGCACGTCGCCAAGTTGCGCGGGCTTCCGCTTTTCTCTCCCGGCATCGTGATGGAAGGTGGCTCCATCGAGGTGAATGGCTGCGGCACACTTCTCACCACCGAAGCTTGTCTGCTTAATCCAAATCGCAACCCGCACCTCAACAAGTCGCAGATCGAACAGCATCTCAAAGATTACCTCGGCGTGACGAACATCCTTTGGCTCGGCGACGGTATCGTGGGCGATGACACTGATGGGCACATCGATGACCTCACACGTTTCGTCAGTCCGAACACCGTCGTCACCGTCGTGGAGGAAGATCCGACAGACGAGAACTACAAGTTGCTCCAAGAAAACTTGGAACGCCTCCGTACGATGAAGGATGAGACGGGGCGTCCGTTGCGCGTGGTAGAACTGCCGATGCCCGGCCGGGTGGAACACGACGGCCAGCGACTCCCCGCCAGCTATGCGAACTTCTACATCGCCAACGGCATCGTCCTCGTTCCCACCTATCGGCACGCTAACGACAAGAGAGCGCTCGAAATCCTTCAGCGCGAATTCCAAGACCGGCGCGTCATCGGCGTCGATTCCACTGAGCTGATCTGGGGACTCGGATCTTTCCACTGCATCAGCCAGCAGGAACCGGCGTAAAGCGTTGTTCTATCAAAGTAACGGCGCCGTGCGAACGATAACACGCCGTAGAAACCGAAAGCGGACTTGACCCAAACGAGGCCGCTCACTAAGATTTGCTTCGATGATTAAAGGTGTGCGACAAGCAGTTGAAGCGGCAGTCGTAGTAGTAAGCGACGCCGTGGGACCTTGTCGTAGATAGTAACGATTTCGACAAAAACCCACGGCTGGTAACGGCCGTGGGTTTTTGTTTAGCCTTCGGCCCCAGCCAAAACCGCAAAACAAAATGAGCAAGACAACGACAAAAGCGAAGAAGCCAGCCGCGAAAACCAAAGCTGAGCTGGGACACCCGATGCTCGGCAGTGAGATTCTCGTCGCCGCGCTGGAACGCGAGGGCGTGGAAGTTATTTTCGCTTACCCCGGCGGCGCGAGCATGGAACTGCATCAGGCACTCACGCGTTCGAAGCAGATTCGGACCATTCTGCCGCGTCATGAACAAGGCGGTTCATTCGCCGCTGAAGGCTACGCGCGCGCGAGCGGCAAGGCTGGTGTCTGCATGGCTACTAGCGGACCGGGCGCGACCAACCTCGTCACCGCCATCGCGGATGCGTACATGGACTCGGTGCCGCTCATAGCGATCACCGGCCAAGTGCCGCAGGCGATGATCGGCAAGGGCGGGTTCCAAGAGACGGATTTCTTTGGGATGACGTTGCCGGTCGTGAAGCACAGTTATCTCATCACGGACATCAACGAAATTCCGCGCATCATCAAGGAAGCTTTCCACATCGCGCAATCCGGCCGTCCTGGTCCGGTAGTGGTGGATTTCCCGAAGAATCTTCAGCAGCAACGCGCACAGCCGGTGTGGCCCACTGAGATTAACCTGCGCGGCTACCCTGCCCCGCCCAAAGCAGATGATTTGGCTCTCAACGAAATTATCGGCCTCATCGAGAAATCCGAGCGACCGGTTCTCTACGTCGGTGGCGGCGTTATCACCGGCGAAGCGAGCGCAGAACTTTTCAAGTTCGCCGTCGCGGCGCAGATTCCCGTCACGACCACGCTGATGGGCGTTGGCTCTTTCCCGGAAACGCATCCGCTCTCGCTGCGCTGGCTCGGAATGCACGGTGCGGCTTACGCGAACTGGGCTGTGAGCGGGGAATTCAAAACGCGCACGAACCCCAACGAGCCCGAGGAAAAAATCGCGGACGGCGCGGATTTGTTGCTCGCCTTTGGCGTGCGCTTCGATGACCGCGTGACGGGCAAGGTGGAGAAGTTCTGCGAGACCGGCACGATTGTTCACTTAGACATCGATCCCTCGGAGCACAACAAAAACAGGCTCGTTCACCTGCCCATCGTCAGCGACATCAAGTACGCTCTCGGTCGCCTGAATCAGATGATCGCGAAGCGGCCCATTGTAAAGAAGTTTTCCGCGTGGCACGAGCAGATCGCGAAGTGGAAAATCAAAGGGCCCTTCGGCTATCATGTCACCGCGGAAATGTCCCAATCGCAGCACCTTCGCGATCACCTTCGCGGCAAAGAATCTGAGGTCATCCTCCCGCAGATGGTCATCGAGATGCTCTATGAATTGACGCAGGGCGACGCCATCATCACCACCGGCGTGGGCCAGCACCAGATGTGGGCCGGCCAATGGTATCAATACAAATTCCCGCGCCAATTCATCACCAGCGCCGGCCTCGGCGCGATGGGCTTCGGCTACCCCGCAGCGCTCGGCATCAAGGTCGCGCGCCCAGACAAACAGGTCATCGATATCGATGGCGATGGTTCGTTCTTGATGAACGTGCAGGAACTGGCCACGGCGCATATCGAAAAAATTGCCGCCAAAGCCATCATTCTGAACAATCAGCATCTCGGGATGGTCGTGCAGTGGGAAGATCGCTTCTACGCCGGCAACCGCGGCCACACCTATCTTGGTGATCCAGAGAACGTGAATCAGATTTATCCCGACTACGTGCAGATGAGCAAAGCCTTCAACGTGAAAAGCGAGCGCGTGATGTATCGGAAAGACCTTCGCGCCGCGCTCCAGCGGATGCTCGAGACCGATGAGCCCTACTTGCTCGACGTCATCACGCCGTACACTGAGCACGTTCTGCCCTTCATTCCCGCCGGCCGCTCTGTGGCGGACATGATCTACCACAAGAAATAAGCTCCGTTTCGAAACCCCTTCACCAGACGGGCGGCACTTGCCGTCCGTCTTTTTTTTTGCCACGGTCGCCCCAGATTATGTCGCGATTGATGATTCTGTTTCTGGTGGCGGCCTTGGCAAGTTCAACGCTGGCTGCCGAAAACCCGTTCGACTTCACCAAAACGCCCACTGGCCAAGCGCCAAAAGGTTTCCGTAGCACGGTGCTCGGCGCGGAAAAGCCAAGCCCCTGGCAAATCGTCACCGCCACTGTTCCAAGTAAAACTGGAGAAACGAAGCAGTCGGCTCTCGTCCACCTCGGTGAAGATGCAGATGATAGCCGCCTGCCGTTGCTCATCTCTGAATCGTCCGACTACCGCAATTTCACGTTCACTGTGCGTTTCCAGATCACCGGTGGACGCGGCACACAGGCCGCGGGTATCGCGTTCCGGATGGTGGACGAGAAAAACTTCTATCTATTGGCTGTGCGTCCGAAAGATCGAAAGGTCTTCTTCACCATCTTCAAAGACGGCGAAGCTAAGAGTGGTTTAATCGGCGAAAATATACCGCTTGCTGAAAACGGCTGGCAGGAACTCACCTTTACCGCCGATGCTGGACGCACTGCGTGGACGTTGAACGGCCGCAGCTACGATCTCACGCTCGATCCCGCGACGGCACCAATCTTCCTCACGGGCAAAGTCGCCTTTTGGACGCGCTCGGATACGCGTGTGCAATTCACGGAACCGCGCGTGACGGCGAAAGAAGCTCTGGCGCAGATTGTCGTGCGCGAAACGCTCGATGGCGACGACAGCCTCACGGGACTTCGCGTTATCGCCGCGGCGAAGGAAGGTGCCGAACCGCGAGTGATTGCCAGCCATGACGAAAAAGCAGTTGGATCTCCCGCTGAAAAAACCGCCAAGGACGCGCTGTTGAAGAGTAAGAATTATTACCTAAAAACAGATAGTGCAGTCACGGTAAGTCTGCCTTTGCGCGATAAAAACGGCGACACCATCGCCGCGGCGCAGGTCATCACACGGCCCTCCCCTACGCAAACCGAGCAAAGCGCTGTTAACTACGCACTGAAAGTGGTGAAGAAACTTGAGTCGAGATTGAAGACCGCCAAGGACTTGGCCGACTGATCCCAATCAGCGTGGCAGAACAAGATTGTTCGTTGGTACGGATTGCTCCGGTGGCGGAAGCGAGGCGGGAATGTCCGACTGCGCCGGTTTTCGCCGTCCGCCCTGCACGCCCAACCTGCCGACATCATCCACCGCGAGAACAGGCCGTTTGTTGGTGTATTCATGTGTCTGCCGCGACACCACAGTCCCGCTGTGATCGGTGATGCAATAGTTGAAAGTCTTCGCGCCATTCTGATGCAGCACGTGGAGTTGACCGGCTTGGTCCACTTGGAACTCCGGCTTGCTGAATGAGACCAACCCGCCGATGGGCGTCACGCCGAAGATCTTGAAGCCCGTGTCATCCACGACACGCACGTAAAGCCGGAGTTGGTTCGGGTGCCGTACTTGTTGAAGGACGTACTTGCGCAACTCCGGTTGCTTGGTGCTACCAAGGGGTGTCGGCAGGCCAAACTCCTGCTCCGCGATGGTTACGCCTTTGACCACGTTGATGACCTTCGGCGGGTTGGCAATGACCACCTCGTTCCACTGTTTAATCTTCACAGTGGCGCTGATGTTGTAGGGGCCGATTTGATTCATCTCGAAGAAAGGCGCTAGATCGAACCATTTGATTGAACGTGATGACGAGGGCACGACGAAGATTCCACCGCCCGCAGGGTCACCGGCTTTCGCCACTGGCATCCGTTTCTGGCCGAACACCGAGAATTTAATCCAGTCCTCGTCCTGCCCGAAGATGACCGGTTGGCCGGAGCGATTGGTGATGCGCACGCCGACGTGGAGCGGTTCGTTCGGCAGGAAAGTGTCCTGCTCCGTGATCAACTCAATCGCCACGCGTTGAGCCAACCCAGTGGAAGCCGCGAGCAACCAGAGAAGCAAAATCGAAAGGGCGCGTCGCACGTACCGAATCTAGGTCAGGCGCCCGCAGACGCAACGGGAAATTATCGCCACGCTGTTCACAACACCCCGTTCATTCGGCGCAACGCCTCGGCGGCAACGCGGCTGGGCGTGATGCCTCGCAAGCATTCCAACGGAAGCTCGTAACTGCACCGGCTTTTCATGCACGGCGCACAGGGCAAATCGATACGTAGCGCTTGCTGTTGCTGGCCGTAAGGACCTGTTTGCGCTGAATCGGTTGGACCAAACAGCGCCACGACCGGCTTCTGTAAAGCCGCGGCGACATGCATCGTACCGGTGTCATTCGATATGAGCACATCGCTCCGTCGAAGCCACTCAATCATCTCCGGCAAAGTCGTCTGACCTGTCAAATCAAGGGAACGATCGGCATCCACACTCGCCAGCGCCGCGCCGCGCGCCATGTCATCGCGACTGCCGAGAATCGCCACACGTAGGCGTGTATCGTGCGACAATAGACGGCGGATGGTTTCGGCGAAATGTTCAACCGGCCAACGCTTGTTCTCCCAGCGCGCACCCGGCGCAATCGCAATCCAGCGGCTACCGTCCTGCGGCCATTTCTTAACGAAGGCTTCGGCTTGCGATGCTTGTTGTGGAAGCCAATCAAAATTCAGATCGACCGGCACATCCATCGCGCGCAGCGCGGCAAGGTACCAATCCACCGCGTGGCTGTTGGCCGAAGGACGGTTGATGGTGCAATCATAGAAGCCGCGCGCACACTCGCGGTTCGTGTTCACGCCAATGCTGAAGGCGCCTTTAGCCAACCATGCGACGACGGCGCTGCGAGCCAATCCTTGCAAATCAATCACCCAATCAAACCTGTTCGCACGCATCGCGCGAATTGATTGCCAAGTGTGAGACCATCCGCGCAGCGTGTGAAATTCGCGACGGTCGAAAGGAATGATGCCCGTCAAATCTAGATCATTTTCCAGCAACGGGGCGAGGCCACGATCAATCCACCAATGGATTTCGCTCTTGGGAAACCGTCGCTTCAACAAACGGAGAACCGGCAGCGCTTGTACTACGTCGCCGAGTGAACTGGGTTTGAGGATGAGAATCTTCACGTGCGGACACGGTAATTAGCGCCCGAGTTCGAGACGTATGGCCAATCGCTCCGGCAGACCAGCTTCTCTGATTTTTCTCTGCGTGGTGGCGATGTCGTAATCGAGCCGGTGCAGCTCAATCTGGCGTTTGGCGAAATCGTAAGTCGCGTAAGATGCGCGCGGGTCGCCATCGCGCGGTTGCCCCACGCTGCCGACGTTCACGAAGTAACGCTTGTTCTGCTCGACGACGATTCGCGTGTAGGTGCCGCCCTGCACGATTCCTTGCGCGCCTTTCTCCTGCATGAACGCGATGGGCACGTGGGTGTGGCCGTGGAAACAGACGTTCGTTGTCTGATAGCCGAAGCTCGCCGCGGCGAACATTTTATCGGTCACATAACCCCAACGACGCGGACAGTCCATGGTCGCGTGAACGATGGAGAAACTCTCGATGAGGCGAATGTAGCGGAGGTCTTTGAGCCACTGCTTGTCAGCTTCGTTGAGATGCTCGCGCGTCCAGAGTACGGCGGTCGCAGCTGATTCGTTGAAGGAACTGAGGTCGATATCCGCCGAGCAATATTCGTCGTGGTTGCCCATCACACAGGGCATCTCCATTTCACGGATGATATCGAGGCACTCTTTCGGGTTGGCGTTATAGCCCACCACATCGCCCACGCAAGCGTAGTGCGTGCACTTTCGCTCTTTGGCATCTGCCAACACTGTCTGCAACGCCTCCAAATTGGCGTGGATATCGGAAATAATCGCGAATTTCACAAGTGGAACTAAACCTCAATCCTATCGGACAATCTCGAAACCACGGAATTCACCGCTGGCTTCGCTCCAAAGTGCCTGCTCATTTCGAATCAAGCGCCGTAATCCTGCCTCACGAATTCCCTCTTGAAAAGCCTCCAGTTCGGTTTGGTCACCTTCAGCTACCAACTCCACGCGACCATCGGGCAGATTGCGCACCGTGCCCGTCACTTCGTAGCCGACGGCCGTCTGTTTGGCGGCGTAACGAAACCCGACACCCTGCACGCGCCCAGCGTAAAAGACGTGGAGACGGACGCGCGGCACATCAAACCCCTTTCTTCGGTTTGTGCACCTCGTATTCGCCTTTGCTGATTCGCTTGAGGACAGTGAAACCCGCGTCGTTCGCTTTCGAGACGGAGACGCCCACCGTCGGCGAGTTGAACACCGAGAAGATTTTGCGCACCGGTTTGTGGCACGCAGGACACTCCTTGAGCTGCGGCGCGCTCGCCGGACGGTGCAACGTGAATTTACCGCTGCAGACTTTGCAATCGCCATCGCACAACTCGTATTCGTAAATCGGCATAGCTCAATTAAACCAATCCAACGGCGGCAATCAAGAGGCCACGCAATCGGCAAACCCTTGGCGGATCGCCGCTTCATCGAGGTCGCGGCCAATGAACACAAGCTGGCTTTGGCGCTTCTCGCCGGGATTCCAGAAGCGATCAGGAGCGTTATCGAACATCATCTGCACACCCTGAAAAATCACACGTTTCGCCTGCCCCTTGATGTGGAGGATGCCTTTGCTACGGTAAATCTGCTCGCCCGACTTTCCGAGCAACTCGGCTAACCACTGCTCTGTTTTCTTCAAATCCAATGGACGGTCTTCGGCGATGACAAACGATTTCACCGCATCATCGTGATGTCCATGATCCGCGTCGGTGTGATCGTGGTCATGGTCGCAACCGTGACTGTGGTCATGGTCGTGATCCGAATGCGAACAATGCTCGTCATGAGAATGTTCATCGTGGGACTCAGTTTGCACCGGTATCGTCGGAGCCGCGAGGTCGCGGGACCTCACGTTCAGGATTTTGCTAACATCAATCTGCGAACGTTCCGTTCGATGAATTTGCGCGAGGCGATTCATCCGACGCAGCCGCGTTGTGATCCGTTCCAGTGCCGACTCGTCCACGAGGTCGGTCTTGTTCAGTAATAACACATCAGCAAACGCCACCTGCGCGGAGGCCTCGGGCGCTTCGCTCAGCGATTTCTCGATGTGACGCGCGTCCACCACCGTTACAATGGCATCCAACCGCACGCGGTCGGCGAAGTTTTCCTGGAAGAACGTGTACGAGATTGGGCTGGGATCCGCCAAGCCCGTCGTCTCGATGATGATGTAATCGAACTTCTTTGCCTTGCTGAACAACTCTTCGATGCACTTCACCAAATCGCCGCGCACTCGGCAGCAGAGACAGCCGTTGCTCAGCTCCACGATTTCCTCGTCTGCCCCGACCAAAATCTGGTTATCAATCCCCACCGAACCAAATTCGTTGATGATGATGGCGCACTTGTATCCGTGCGGTTGCGTGAGCAGATGCGACAGCAAGGTCGTTTTCCCTGCGCCCAAGAATCCAGTCAACACCGTCGCCGGCACAATCGATTTCTTCTTCATAAATAACCATCTCCAGCGTAGCAGCGCGATGGCGGCTTGAGAAGCCTTTCGAGCCACACGTTCAACGGCGTTTCTTTCTCACAACGACTTTCTGATTCTCTTTCGCGCATTCCTTTCGTACGTTGCCGACATGGCGCTCGTGCGGATTCTTGTGGATGGGTACAGCCTGCTGCACGCGTGGCCGGAGCTAGCCGAAGGAAAGCCGCGCTTTTCCGCTGCCGCACGCGACGAATTGGTCGCCATCCTCACGCAATATCACGACGCTTCCGGAACGCCCATCAGCATCTTCTTCGATGGTGCCAATGCTCCTTCCGGCGCGCCCAAGCCGATTTCCACGCCCACTGTCGAGGTGCTCTACTCAAAATCCGGGCAGACGGCCGACGACATGATCGAGCGCACCGCGCACCGCATGAAACCCTACGGCGAAGTACTCGTCATCACTGACGACTTCGCCGAGCGGGACACCGTCATCGGCCTTGGCGGAATGGCCCAGAGCTGCGGTCAATTCATTCGCGTTCTCGCCCAATCCCTCGGTGAAATGAAAACCGATATCGAGACATTTAACCGCCGCGAGCGGGAACGTTTTCGAAAGCCCCTCTAAATCCTCTACCTGCGCGAACCTTTACGAAATCCGCAGCCAAAGCGTCTTCAGATACGCTGGCTCTTCGCGGCTAATCGGAAAATCCGGAGGCTGCGGTACGTAATGTTGCTGTAGCACACGCCGACCTGCGCTCTGCACCGCTGCCGTCACTGTCGCGATGAAATCCTCTGGCCGCACGGCCGCGGCGTTGGTCGACGCGAGCAACACGCCTGCTGGCCGAAGGAGTTTCAATGCCGCGTCAACCAACCGACCGTAATCTTTCTCCGCTCGAAACACGCCACTCTCTTTCGACTGCGAGAATGTCGGTGGATCGAGCACGATGGCGCCAAAGGCCCGCCCCTTCTTCGCGAACCGTCGCATCCAGTCGAACGCGTCGCCATAGATGAAATCGTGCGCCGCCGCATCCAATTCGTTCAGCGCGAAGTTGCGCCGCCCCCAATCCAAATATTTTCGAGAAAGATCGAGGCTCGTCACGCGCGCGCCTGCAGCGGCGGCGCAGACTGAGAAACCGCACGTATAGGCGAACGTGTTCAGCACTTCCTGGCCAACCGCTCCGTCGGTAAACAGCGGAAAATCTGCCGCGACGTGGTTCGCAATAAATCGGCGTCGGTTATCACGTTGATCGAGAAACAAGCCAACCGAGTAGCCCTCGTTGAAACTGAGTTCGAAGCGCACGCCATTTTCGCGGATGGCAAAGCGTTCCGGCGCCGCTTCACCTAGTACGAGCTGCGGTGAAGCCTCGCCCGTCGTCGTTTTCCGAACCTGTCGCGTGAGCGTTTTGTGATACGCGCCGCGCAAGAGAGGAACCGCGACATGTCCGACGGCGACTTGCTTCTCAGACGTGTCACAGATTTGGGCAAGCAGGATTCGTTGGCGCTCGTTCAGTGGTTGTTCGATTTGTGATAAAATGAATCCTTCGAGCCGTTCCACGTACCAACCGGGCCAACCGTCCGATGCTCCATGAATAATGCGAAAAGCATCCGTTTGCAGCGGTTCAATCGCTGCGGCGCGCAACGCCAGTCGCACATCAGATTCAAAGCGCGGGGGCACAGTGAAACTCAGCGACTCACCCCTGGCGGGATGTTTGAACGTCAGTTCGGCGGAATGAAGATGGACACGCGCCGCAGATGTACCGCCGTAGAGCGTGTCGCCGAGAATAGGAAAATTGTTCTCCGCGGCGTGAACGCGAATCTGATGGGTGCGACCAGTTAGCGGCTCGGCTTCGACAAGTGTTCGACTATCCACACATTCAAGCACACGGAATCGCGTCTCTGCCGATTCGCCATCACGAGAACTTCCGTAACGATCGCCTTGGCGCGCTATATTCGACTTCGTCGTGAATTCGCGCTGCGCCACTTTGCGGTCCGTGAGCAGTAGATATTTCTTTCGCACCTCGCGATTGGTGAATTGCTCGGTGAGCGAGCGGTTCGCCAACGGAGTTTTACCGAAGACCATCACGCCGCTCGTCTCTTTGTCGAGGCGGTGGATGATGGCAAGCGCGGCCCAGCGTGGTTCTCGATGACGCAGCCAGTCGTAAATACCTTCGCCGGCATACGGACTGGGCGCGTGAGTGTTCCAGCCAGCCGGCTTGTTGACCACGAGCAGATGCTCGTCCTCGTGAATGACGCAGGAGGGCAGGCCAGCCGACATTTTATTTGAGGATGGAACGCACCGCGCGCAAGAGCATAATCGCTTCGCGCTCGGAGCCGATCGTGATGCGTAGGCAATCACGCGTCTCAACGTAATTGAACCAGCGCACGAGAATCTTGTGGGAACGTAGCTTTTTCAGCCATTCGCCTGCGGGAAAACAGGGCGGCTTTGCGAAAAGAAAATTCGTCTGGCTCGGCAACACGGCGAAGCCAAGTCCCGTGAGTTCGCGACGCAACTGTTCACGTGTGGCAATGATGCGGCGGAAGTTCTTCCGATAATGCGGCAGATCACTGAGCGTCGCCAATGCGGCAACTTGCCCGAGGCCATTCACGTTGTAGCTGTCTCGAACCTTGTCCAGCGCCGCGATGAGCGCAGGATGCCCGATGAAATAGCCCACTCGCTGGAAACAAAGCGAGTAAGCCTTGCTGAATGTGCGCGAAACCAGAACGTGCGGAAACTCGAGCGCCAGCGCCAGCGCATCTTCCTTCGCGAAATCGACGTAGGCTTCGTCGAGAACTGTCACGCCTTGCTGCGCTTTGCAGAGCAAGCGTAATTCCGCGCACGAATAGCCGCGACCTGTTGGAGCGTTCGGTGTGGTGATCAATGACAGTGCCGCTTTGAAATCCCATTGACCGCCACGCTTCAACTCGCGCGTGGAAGGCAAACTGAAATCTGCCGGCAGCGGTACGGCGTTTCGCTTCGCGCCGTGGATGTCGGCGAGAACAGGATAAAGCGAGTAGCTTGGCGTAAAGTATTGAACCATCAACCGCGATGGACTCGCGGTCCGATTTGCCTCCGGCTCGACAAAAGCCCGCGTCGCCAGACCAAGCAGCTCATCCGAGCCGTTGCCGATGATGATATTCTCCGGCGCACAGCCATGGAGCTTGGCGAGTTTATCACGCAGCGCCTGCGTGGATGGATTTGGATAAAGCCGCAGCCGTCCGTCCACAGCCGCTTTTATTGCGCGCAGAACTTTAGGCGAGGGTGGATAGGGATTCTCGTTGGTGTTGAGTTTGATCAACCCTCTGATTTTCGGTTGCTCACCCGGCACGTAGGCGTGGAGTCGCTCGACGAGTGGACGCACCAGTTTCATTTACGCTCCAATCGAATCGCAGCAGAATGACCGTGCGCATCCAATCCTTCGATCGCAGCGAACTGTTCCACTGCGGCGAGGGACTTCTTCAACGCAGCAGGCGTGTATTCGACAATGCTCGTGCGCCGCTGAAATTGGTCCACCGTGAGGCCCGCAAATGAAGCGCCTGCGCCGCCCGTCGGCAGCGTGTGGCTCGGGCCGGCCACGTAATCGCCGAGCACCGTCGGCGAGTCGTGACCGAGGAAAATAGCACCAGCGGTGACAATTCGTTCCGAAACCTTTCGCGCGTTGCGCGTCATCACCTCGCAATGCTCGGGCGCAAGTTGATTGGCGAGATCAATCCCCTGCTCCAACGATTTCACTTGGATAAGCCAACCGTTCGCGGCGAGAGCCTTGGCGATGAACTCGCGACGCGTTCGCTTCGGAAGCTGCTTCGCGATCTCTTTCTCGACGGCACGGAGAAGTTTCAATGACGGCGTGACAAGCCAGACGCGCTCGTGACCGGAGCCGTGCTCGGCCTGCGCGAGCAAATCGGCGGCGGCGAAGCGTGCATTGGCTGTGTCGTCGGCGAGCACGAGCACTTCACTCGGACCAGGCAGCAAGTCCATCGCGACTTGGCCAAAGAGAAGGCGCTTGGCGGCGACCACGTAAGCGTTGCCGGGGCCGAAGATTTTCTGCACGCGCCGAACGGTTGATGTGCCAAACGCCATCGCAGCGATGGCTTGTGCACCGCCGACTTTGTAAATCTCTGTCGCGCCAGCCATACGCGCGGCGTGTAGCAGTGCCGGATTCACATTCCCATCTTTACCGCACGGCGTGCAGACGACGATTTGAGGACATCCGGCGGCGCGAGCAAGCGTGATGGTCATCAACGCGGTCGAGGCAAGCGGTGCTTTACCGCCAGGAACGTAGATGCCGACACGCTGGAAAGGGTCAAACTTCTCGCCAACTTTCGCGCCCTGAGCGTTGCGAACGGACCAGTTTCGGCGCAACGAACGGCGGGCGAACGCAGCGATGTTTTTCCCCGCA
>Ga0208942_1000662_pt1 | contig 13254 bp, 7 predicted proteins | sample GreLakmeSU08MSRF_FD_187704 | JGI IMG/M metagenome (GOLD analysis project Ga0208942, IMG submission 187704) | Freshwater lentic microbial communities from great Laurentian Lakes, MI, USA - Great Lakes metaG SU08MSRF (SPAdes) | ecosystem: Environmental > Aquatic > Freshwater > Lake | place: Great...
ATCCCACACTTCTTCCTGTTCAACTTTAAAAAGCAAAATTCCTTCTTCATATTCTTTCATAAGGTTAGCGAACTCTGGATATTTTTTTTCAATTTTTCTGGCTTCGTATTCTAATAAAAACTTTTGTGAAATTTTATCCATCATTGTTTCTACTGTGTAATTTTCTTTCAACTGTAAACCACGAAGCTCAGGATGAATTTTTGCCACCGCAACAAACGAATCTATTGTGACAACCTCGCCACCAATTGTTATTAAAGCAGACTTACCAATCGAAACAAGCGAGCTGTCCCAATTATAATCCGCGGTTGATTTGGTTGTATCGAGCGAAGCTTTAAAAACCTCAAAAGTTTTATCGTTTAATTTATAATTAGTTTTCGATTTAATAGAACTTATAAGATTTTCCAAATCAAGTGGATAGCGCATTTGCTGATAAGTCGAACGTAATTCGGTCTCAGCTTCTTTGTATGAAGGAATCTGTTTCTCGTCTGTTAGTTTTATAATATGGTAACCGAAAGGAGTCACAACTAATCCCGACAACTCTCCCTTTTTTAATTTAAAGGCAACATCTTCAAACTGCGGAACAATACTTCTTCTTGCAAACATTCCAAGATCACCACCGCGAGTCTTACTATATGTATCATCGGAATATTTTGAAGCGAGATCTTCGAAAGATATTCCACTTCGGAGAGAATCGTAAAAACTCAAAGTCTCATTTTTCAAACGTAAAGAATCCTCAGCAGTACAATTTTGAGGAAAAGATTTCATAATGTGGCTAACTTGAATTTTCCCGCGATTTTTTTGTTTATCTGTAATTCTAAGAATGTGATAACCAAACTCAGATTTTACAGGGCGATTGGAAGTTTCATTTAATTTCATACTAAAAGCAGCTTCTTCAAACTCGGGAACCATTGAGCCAGCCGTAAAAAAGTATAAATCACCTTTGTTTGTAGTAGAAGATGGATCTTGTGAATGACGAAGTACCAATTCTTCAAAAGTTGCAAGTTTTTTATTCAACGTATCTATAATAGAGAGAGCTTTATTATAAGAGACGAGCGTATCGTTTGGATCAATATTAATAAGTATGTGGCTCGCTCGAAGTTCATCAATCTGTCTCGAATAATATTTTTGAATTTGTGGGGTTACTAATTCTTTTTCGAGCATATATGAAACCGCAAGATTCTTTTTGTATTCATTTAATTCAAAAATTACTTCAGGATCTTTATCATAACCACGTGAGTATGCATCTTTAACTTTAAGGCGGAAAGCCAAATAGAGTTCGAAAAATCTTTCTTTTTCTGTTGATGAGAGTTTAACAACCCCATCTTTTCCACCATGATTTTTTTCTAACTGCTGATTAAAGCTTTCCAGTGAAATTTTTTCACCAGCGAAATCTATTACTGTTGGCGAGGGTGCCGAAATAGGTGTAGTTGGCGCAGTTGGTCCGCAATGAAAAATAAAAAGCGAAATTAAAAATATTTTTAAAATATAAATCTGTTTACTAAACATAATAATTATTACTCCTTGTATTTAAAATGAGCCAAAAAATAGAGAATAAAGTGAGGCAATTCAATAAAAAACTACAGCTCCTCAACTTTCATTCAGCCGAAATTATCCGACAAAGATTGTGAATAATATATGCAGTTGCACCCCAAACAGGCTCAGTATGCACATCATAAAAATAAATATCCACAATCTTTCCATCATGCTCTTTTTTTTCGATTCTAAAATTATTTAAATTCATAAAATCAGAAAGAGGCAACTCCAAAACAGATTCTACTTCCGACTTATTTAGAGTCCAATTTTGTTTTTGGACAAATGCGACTATTGGTGTAATTAAATATCCCGAAGGAACAGACAAATCATCGAGCATCCCTATTATATCAACCATTGAAGGATTAAGTCCAATTTCTTCACGGCATTCTCGTAAAGCTGCGTGAACTAAAGATGAATCATTTTCATCTAACCGACCGCCCGGAAAAGAAATTTGTCCTTTATGATGTTCAACTTCAGAAGTTCGTTTTGTAAGAACTAAAAATAAATTATCATTGTGAAGAATAATTGGAACAAGTACCGCCGAAGGTACAAACCGCCGATCTTCGTTTAAAATTATTTTCCGTTTATATTTTTTTAAATAATCTGAAAGTAGATTTTTTGATACCACTAATTATCTCTTCCAACAGAAACTAGACCACGGAAAAATTTAAATCCTTCAACCACATTTGAACTTTCAATCTGAACAGTTTTAGCATCAAGTCTTTTTACGCCTGGAAAAACCATTGCATTGTCAGCAAAAGAACTTCTAAAAAATTCTAAAGTGTAAACAAACGGAGCTTTTAAAATGTATGGTTTCATTTCTTTTCGTTTAGAAAGTGAAATTGCAACTTGTTCACGAATGAGTTGATGAGCTTTTGTAAGTGGAAGAGTTTTCGCTGCATATCTTCCAATCCCCTCTTTAACGGCAACAGTAACAACTTCATCCCCGAGCAAATCTTTCGCTTGCTTACAAACTTCTTTGTCGCCACTTAGAAACACAACTGGCACATTAAAAGATCCGGCAATTACTGCATTCAATCCAAGTTCCGGCATTTCAATTCCATTAATTTTAATTGAAGCAACAGATGCACCAGAATAAGTATGATCGAGCGTGCTGTTTGTAGTCCCCTCTTTTGAATGATAACCGATAAAAACAACCGCATCGAAAGTGTTATCAATTCCCTGCATCATACTTAATGGTTTTGGTGAACCGGTAATAAGATATGCGTTCGGATTAAGATCAGAGAGAATTAAATTTCTCATATTGCTATGTGAATCGTTTACAATAATTTCAGTTGCTCCCGCATCCAACGCACCTTGAATTGCAGCATTTGCTTCTTCGGTCATCCATTTGCGAGATGTATTATAGTCAACCGCTCCTGGTGTAACTTGATCGCCATGAACAAGTCCCGTAATTCCTTCCATATCAACAGAAATAAAAACTTTTAATTTTTGCTGACCATACGAAATGTTTAACAGAAGTGAACAGATTATTAATAAATATAAATTTTTAAAACTCATAAATACTCCTTTAATTAAATGAATTGAATTAGTTTAATAAAATTATTTTTTCCAACCGGGACCACGAACAACACGTCCTGGAAATTTTCCTGTATGATTTCCATTATTTAAAACTTGTGTTCCATTTACAAAAACATGCTCAACACCAGTTGATAATTGATGAGGATTTTCAAAAGTAGCGTGATCTTGAATTTTCTTAGGATCAAAAATAACCACATCAGCAAAATAACCGGGTTTTAGCAGTCCTCTTTTTTTAATTTTTAAATTTGTAGCAGGAAGAGAAGTGAGTTTATAAATTGCTTCCTGAAGAGAAATTACTTTTTCATCTCGAACATATTTGCCAAGTAGTCGCGAAAAATTTCCGTATGCTCGCGGATGGGAACTGGATTTCAAAAAATCACCTTCCGGTGCAAGCGAACCTGCATCTGAACCAAAACTCATCCAGGGAAACTTAATTTGCTTTTTAATATTTTCTTCTGACATAAGAAAATACACAGTCCCAACGCGGCTTCCATCATCTATAACAAGACTAATTGCAGTTTCTTCGGGAGATAAATTTCTAATTCTGGAAACTTCAGAAAGAGTTTTTCCGGTTAAATATTTTAAACTATCCTCTCTGAATCCTATTAGCAAAATATTATCCGGAGATCCCGCAGAAAAATATAAATTTTCCCATTCGTCAGCCGGCGACTTCATTTCGTTTATAACTTTATTTCGGGTTTCGGGATTTTTTAAACGCTCAACCCATTTTTTATATCCACCTTCCTGAACCCACGGTGGCATCGAAGCATCAAGTCCAGTAGCTCCGGCAGGATAAGTGTACATGTCGGTTGTGATATTAAGTCCTTCTTTGCGTGCATCAGAAATTCTTTTTAGTGCTTTATCCATTTTATTCCAATTAGATTTACCAGCAGCTTTCAAGTGGTAAATTTCAGCTGGAAGGTTTGCCCTTTTTGAAATATTAATAAGTTCTTCAACAGATTCTAAAAATTTATTACCCTCACTTCTTATGTGCGATATATACATTCCGCCGTACGAAGAAGCAACTTTGCAAAGTTCAACAAGTTCATCAGTTGTAGCATAAAAAGCCGGAGCATAAATTAAAGAAGAACCAATTCCGAGCGCACCTTCTTCCATCGCTTGCTTTGCAAGAAGTTTCATTGAATCTAATTCTTCAGAAGTTGGAGGACGATTGTCGTAACCAATTGTATAAATTCGAAGTGTTGTTGCTCCAACAAATGAAGCTACGTTTGGAGTTACACCTTTTGTTTCTAAATGATTAAGATACTCGCCAAGCGAATTCCAGGGAATATCAAATTTAATATCTCCCTGAGTTGCGAGTTCATCTTTTTTCATTTGTTCGTTGAGTGGTCCCATTGACCAACCTTCGCCAAAAACCTCAAGTGTAACTCCCTGTTTAATATCACTCAGCGAGCGTGGATCGTGAATTAGAGATTCAGTTGCCCAACTAAGCATATTTATAAAGCCCGGAGAAACAACCATTCCCTTTGCATCTATAATTTGTGATGCGGATTTATTTTTGAGATCACCAATTGCGGCAATTGTGTCATTGATTATTCCGACATCAACATACTTTGGCGGAGAGTTGCTTCCGTCGTAAACAACACCATTTCTGATAATTATATCATAATTAGAATTAGAGGAAGAGAGTAGAAACAACCCAAACAATATAATAGTAGAAGTAATTAACATTTTATTGTTGTCCAAAAAAAGCTTTTTTAAGAAAAAATAGTTCAAGTTTTTTATAGTTTAGATTAAACCATAGATAAACAAAATGTGTCAAAAAAACAAAAGTAGAAGAAAAGCGAATAATAGTTTAAAACAGACAAAAATTAGCAATACCCTCCAAAGAATGAAGCGGCCGACATTAGCTTGTTGCCGCTTTGTTTTTTTATGTAAGTTTAATTCAGCGACAACAAGCTAAATATTGTTACGAAAGGAGTTTAATGTGAAATTATTACTTTTGTTATTATTGCCATTTATTTGTGTCCCAAGTTTTGCACAAACCGATCCACCAGAACTTTCTTCCTGGATGATTAATACAACAGGCGTTACAGGATATAATGGAATTTCTGCAAATGTTCAGAAGGTACAATACTCAACCGGAAATGTTTATATAAACTGTACCGGAGTTCCATCTTTTACAATTGGACCTTGGCAAGCTAATCCAAATACAGCACAAGATCAAAAATATGTTTTTAGAATTCCACGAAGTCCAAAAGTAAAAACCGGGACTAAAACCGCAACACGACTTGGCCACATTGCCGTTTGGAAAAATGGAGTTCCAATTTATAATCCCAAAGATGCATTTTCATATAACAGTTTGAATGTTTGGTTTCAAGATGCAGTTTTAGCTGAAGCAATTAGTTTCGATGGATGTTACGGTCACCCCGCTCCTGGTGGAAGATATCACACTCATCAAAATCCAAAATGTTTGTACACATTAGATTCGTCAAAACATTCCGGAGTTCTTGGATATTCGTTTGACGGATTTCCAATTTATGGACCGTTTGGATATAAAAATTCTGACGGCACCGGCGGAATTACCAGAATGAAAACAAGTTACAAGTTACGAGCAATATCCGATCGTACAACATTAGCCGGTGGTACAACTTTACAACCAAATCAGTATGGACCAGCGATAAATACAACTTACCCTCTTGGATTTTATTTAGAGGATTATGAATTCATCCAGAGTTTAGGTGATTTAGATGTGTACAACGGTAGATTTACAAAAACACCAGAATACCCAAATGGAATTTATGCTTATCACGCTACAATTTCATCCACAGGAAAGTCCGAATTCCCATATACTATGGCTGCAAATTATTACGGCGAAGTTGCTGAAGATAATTTTGGTCCCGGAAGAGTTACAATAACCGAACCGGTTTCAACTTATACACCCTTAACTTTTGTAACGCCATCAACTGGAGAGGTTGCAACGATATTTGAATTAAATCAAAATTATCCAAATCCATTTAACCCCTCTACAATTATCAGTTATCAATTATCAATTAACAGTTTTGTATCATTAAAAATTTACGATCTGTTGGGGAAGGAAATAAAAGCACTTGTAAATAAAAATCAAGAAGCAGGATATTATAAAGTTGATTTTAATGGAAGTAATTTACAAAGTGGAGTTTACATTGTTAGAATTGAGGCCGACAAGACAGTTCAAGAAATGAAAATCACTTTAATAAAATAAATGCGAAAAATAGTTTTAATATTATTTTATTTTCAAATTATATTATTATCGCAAACACGAACAGTTGGATTAATTTTAAACGATACAACTAAAGCGTTAAAAGGGTACACGCTTTTTTCGCCAATATCTTCCACCACAACTTATCTAATTGATATAAATGGAAATAAAATTCAAAGCTGGAATAGTTCGTATCGTCCCGGACAAGCAGTAATGTTGTTGTCGAACGGAGATTTATTACGCACCGCAACTCCAATCGGAATGAATCTTCCTTTAAATGGTGGAGGCGCCGGTGGAATTGTAGAAAAATATAATTGGGATGGAAATTTAATTTGGTCGTTCAGTCATTATAATTCAGAATATAGAACTCATCACGATGTTGAAATATTACCAAACGGAAATATTTTATTAATTGCTTGGGTGAAAAAAACTAAAGATGAAGCTATTTCAGTTGGAAGAACAAATATTCCGGCAAATGTTTCTGAAATTTGGTCGGAAAAAATTATTGAAGTTAAACCATCCGGAACAAACATAGGAACAATTGTTTGGGAGTGGCACGCTTGGGATCATATTGTGCAAGATGTTGACGCAACAAAACTAAACTTCGATACAGTTTCAAAACGCCTGGAATTAATTAACATCAATTCCGCCGGAACCCAAACAGACTGGTTGCATATAAATTCAATTCGATATAATTCAAAACTAGATCAAATTTTGTTAAGCATACATAACTCAAGTGAAATTTGGATAATTGATCACAGCACAACAACACAACAAGCAGCCTCTCACACAGGAGGTAAAGGTGGAAAAGGGGGAGATTTATTATATCGGTGGGGAAATCCCAAAACGTATAATAGAGGAACTACAAGCGATCAGAAACTTTATTTACAACACGACGCAAGATGGATTGACAGCGGTTATGTTGGATCGGGAAATATTTTAATTTTCAATAATGGACAAGGTCGTCCCGGTGGAAATTATTCGACAATAGAAGAAATAACTCCACCAATTACAACCGATGGAAAATATACAATTACTTCAAATTCTCCTTTTGGTCCATCAATAGCAACTTGGAATTACACAGCTTCAACGCCAACACAATTTTACGGGCAGAATATTTCCGGTGCAACGCGATTGCCAAATGGAAATACACTTGCATGCGTTGGTCCATCAGGAACATTTATTGAAATTTCTTATGACAAAAATATTGTTTGGAAATATATTAGTCCGGTTACACAAAGCGGAATTATTTATCAAGGGCAATCGCCAACAAATAATATGGTTTTTAAAATTTATCGTTACGCGCCAGATTATTCTGCGTTTACTGGTAGAACTTTAACATCAAAAGGACCAATTGAACTTTACGCGAATAATGTAAATAATGAAAATGAAACTCCCTCATCTTTTAGATTGGAACAAAATTATCCGAATCCATTTAACCCCTCTACAATTATCAGTTATCAAGTACCGATTAACAACTTTGTATCATTAAAGATTTATGATGTGTTGGGGAAAGAAATAAAAACACTTGTAAATAAAAATCAAGAAGCAGGATATTATAAAGTTGATTTTGATGGAAGCAATTTACAAAGTGGAATTTATTTTTATCAGCTGAAAGCGGGTAGTTTTATTGAGATTAAAAAGATGTTGTTGGTAAAATAAAGCCCAAGTGATTTTTGTTTAATTTTGTATTACCTTTGCATAGTTAAACCGAAACTTAACTAAGACATCCAATTAGAGTTAACAACAAAGAGGTTTTTATGAAAAACCATAAGGCTTTATTAATTGCTTTAATATTTTTTACAGTGGGAAATCTTTTTTCTCAAAATTTATATTCTGATACAACGATGCTTGAGTTCAGAATTGAATTCTCGCAGACCGATTGGAGAACAGCACTTAAAAATAATGTAGTTACAGAAACAGACGTTCCTGCAACTTTAATTGTGAAGGGTGTAAGATATGACAGCATTGGAATTAGATATAAAGGAAACTCATCTTACAATACTCCTTCCGATAAAAAGCCATTTAACATTTCGATGGATTCATTCAAACCAGACCAGTTGTTGTGGGGATACAAAACATTAAATTTAAATAATTGTTTTAAAGATCCAACCTTTGTGCGGGAAAAAATTGCTTACGATTTAGCAACCAAATATCTCCCCTCTGCAAAAACCGCATTCATTACTTTATATGTAAATAATGAGTACTTCGGAGTTTATCTCCACGTTCAACAATTAAATAAAATTTTTTTAAAAGAATGGTTTTCATCTTCAGCGGGAAATCATTTCAAGGGCGATCCAAGTGGAACGCTTCAATGGTTCGGAAACGACACTTCAATCTATCGAACAAAATATGAATTGAAAACAAACGAAGAAGAAAATAATTGGCAAGATCTAATTACTTTAATAAATAAATTAAATAATCTTCCAACAAATCAATTTGCAGATTCAATTGGGAAATATTTAAATGTTGATCGTGCTTTATGGTACATCGCATTTTGCAATTTGTATGTTAATCTTGACTCGCATATTGGAAGTGGGCATAACTTTTATTTATATCATAATCCATCGGATGACAGATTTCAAATAATGCCGTGGGATTTGAATGAAATTCTTGGAACGTTTTCAACAAACTTAACCATTCTACAAAGAGAGCAACTGCCACCCCTATATAAAATAACTGATCAGAGCAGACCACTTATTTCTAAATTATTGTCAGTTCAAGATTTTAGAGAAAGATATATTTCTCATTACCGAACAATGTTTGAAGAAACATTTAATTCGAATTACTGGTTGCCACGAATCAACCTATATCAAAAATTAATTCTCCCTTCGGTACAAACAGATACAAAAAAACTTTACGGTATTGACTTGTTCTCGCAAAATATAAATGCAAATGTACAAACCGGCGGAGCGGGAATGCCAGGAGGAACTATTCCCGGAGTTTTAACTTTAATTACAAATCGAACTGCCTATTTGTTGGCAGATACATTATTTACACAAACAAGAGCTACAATTGATGGGAATATTTCTATTTCAGAAATAAAACCAATGACACCAATTTTGGTTACCGTAAAAGCTACAAACGCAGCGAGCACAAAATTATGGTATTCAATAAACGATAAATCATTTTCTTATTTGCAGATGAATAGTGGTGGAAATAATAATTTTACTGCCACAATTCCAACACAGAAAGAAGGAACGGTTGTAAAATATTATATTGAAGCAATTGGCAGCAATGGCTCTCGAGAATATTCGCCGAAGCAAGCTGAACACAATACATTTTCATTTGTAATAAAGTCAAACACGGCGACATCGCCTGTTGTTATAAATGAATTTCTTACAAGTAATATAACTTCAAATAAAGATCCACAAGGAGAATTTGATGATTGGATTGAACTTTACAACACAACAACTTCCGCAATTAATATTAGTGGAAAATTTTTAACGGACGATAAAACGAAACCAACGAAATGGAAAATTCCAGCCGGAACAAGTATAAATGGTGGAGGTTATGTAATAGTTTGGGCAGATGAAGATGGAGCCGATACAGTTGGGCTTCACGCAAACTTTAAATTATCTAAAAGTGGAGAAATTGTTTTTTATTACGACTCATCTGCAAGTGGAATTACATTATTAGATTCAATTACTTTTGGAGTTCAACAGGATGATATTTCTTTTGGAAGAATACCAAACGGAACAGGAATATTTCAATTTACAAAACCGACACCACTTGCTGTAAATACACCGGCGGTACTTGTTGAAGACAAAAATATTAAACCAAACAAATTTGAACTCTCACAAAATTATCCAAATCCATTTAACCCTACTACAATAATCAGTTATCAGTTACCAATTAACAGTAAAGTTTCTTTAAAAGTTTATGATGTTTTGGGGAAAGAAATAAAAACGCTTGTAAACAAAAATCAAGAAGCAGGATATTATAAAGTTGATTTTGATGGAAGCAATTTACAAAGTGGAGTTTATTTTTATCAGCTGAAAGCGGGGAATATTGTTGATATTAAAAAGATGATTTTGATGAAGTAAAAAAGTTTAAAAAAAACGATAGACAGCTTATTTTAAATACATCATTTTTTTTGTAACAACCTCTTTGTTGGTTTTCAAAACCGCAGTATAAAACCCACTTGGCAATGAAGAGAAATCAAGTTTGTGTTTATAGGTTCCAGCTGGCAATTCCAAATTATTTAATGTGGTTTCAATAAGTTGCCCGATTGAATTATAAATTAACAACGACACTTGTTTATCCGAAATTAAATTAATTTCTACAGTTACAGAATTGTTAAATGGGTTTGGATAAAAAGCAAAATCATTTTCATTTAAAGATTTTTGAATACCAGTTGATAAATTTAAACTCGATAATGGAAATCGAAAAACTCCTTGAGTATTAGTTGCCGCAATTATATGAGTACTGTTAAGCTCTAAATCAAAAATAGTTAAATCGGTTAAACCAGTATTAATTGCTGTCCAATTATTTCCGTTGTCTGTCGAATAAAAAACACCTCCTCCAAAAGATCCCGCAATAATTAACTGACCGTTACTTGCAAAACCTCTGTAAGATCCTGACGAAAGTCCACCTGAAAGCAAAGTCCAACTCGCACCAAAATCTGTTGAACGAAAAACCCCGGTACCAATTTGTCCACCAGAAAAAAGTATATTTCCTTTACTTTCTATAGCTCTAAAATTTGTTGAAGTCAAACCATTATTTATTGGAATCCAGTTTATTCCAAAATCAATACTTTTATAAATTCCTAAACCATTTGTTCCAACAAACAACGTGTCTTGGATTGCAGCGATACATCGTACATCAGTTGCTGATAATCCAGCAGTGCTCCAACTTTCTCCTTGATTATTTGATTTTGAAACTCCGGTTGGACCAACTACAAATAAATATGAACCCACTTTAATAATTCCACTAGTTAGCAAGTTTGTTAATCCGGTGTTTTTTGAAATCCAAGTCGCGCCATTATTTGCACTTCTAAAAACCCCCTGACTTGTACAGGTGTAAATATAATTATTGTCACTTGCAAACCCACGAGTCGGACCAACCGCATCATTACCACTATTAGATAACGAATAGCTCGCGCCACCGTTAGTTGAAAGGTAAGCCCCGGTTTGACCACCTGCAAAATTATAATTTCCTTTTGTCAAAAGGGATTGCATATTTAGAGCTTCGGTTCCGGAGCATTGCTGCCATTGCCCGTAGGAAACAGTTGTTATGAAAATTAGGAAACCAATTTGCAATATTTTTAATTTCATATTTTCAATTATAGTGCCTTCTATTAAGTAAAGTTTAATATAAAATGGGACAATTGGTTTATTCAAGTTTATATAGAAAAGAGTTTATTTCCTATATTGTACTATAATTATAGTTAAAACCGACAAATTAACAACAGAAACTAGTTTTAAAAAACCCCTTTCGTCGGAAATAACAATTACCCTAAAAATAAAGTATAGAAATTAATTAGAATGAAAGTATTATTACAATTAACAAATCTTCATAAAAGTTACGGTGCAAATGTAATTCTTGAAGGAGCAACAGTTTCGTTTTCGGAAAATCAAAAAGTAGGAATGATTGGACGAAACGGCGCAGGGAAATCAACCCTTTGTAAAATAATAACCAACCACGAAGAAGCTGATGGTGGAACAGTATCAAGACATTCTGATTTAAGATTAAGTTATCTCGAGCAACACGATCCATATACTCTTGATGAAACAGTGGTTGGATTTCTTATGCGGTACAGTGAAAAAGAAGAATGGGAGTGTGGAAAAATTGCGAGCAAGTTTCAATTAAAAAATGAAATACTTGAATCAACAATTGGTTCACTTGCTGGCGGTTTTCGTACAAGAGTAAAACTTACAGCAATGTTATTGCGCGATCCAAATTTTCTAATTCTTGATGAGCCAACAAACTATCTGGATTTGAAAACTTTAATTTTGCTTGAAGAATTTTTACAAAACTACAGAGGTGGTTTTATAATTGTTTCTCATGATAGAGAATTTTTAAAAAAAACTTGCGATGATACACTTGAAGTTGAAAATGGCGAATGCACAATGTATCCCGGCTCAGTTGAAGAATATTTAATTTTTAAAGAAGAGCAGAAAATGCAAGCTTTGAGTTACAATAAAAATATTGAAGCCAAACAAAAACAACTACAAGTATTCGTTGATCGTTTCCGTGCGAAAGCTTCGAAAGCAAAACAAGCTCAATCGAAAATGAAGCAGATTGAAAAATTAAAAACAATTGAAATTGACCACCCACTCGGAAATGTGCAAATTAAAATTCCGCAAGTAGAAACTAAAAAAAGTTTTGCAGTTCATTGCATAGATTTAAGTATTGGATATCCAGAAAATTTAGTTGCAAGTGACATCAATTTAGAAATTGTGCAAGGATCGCACGTTGCAGTTCTTGGCGATAACGGGCAAGGCAAGACAACATTTTTAAGAACACTTGCGGATGATCTCGAAAAAAAAGGTGGAGAATATAAATGGGGTTATGATTTAAAAATTGCTTACTACGCACAGCATGTTTTTGTTTCGCTCAAAGCCGAGTCAAGTGTTTACGATCATCTTTACGGTATTGCCGCGTCGTCAGTAACTCGACAAGAAATTTTAAATATGGCTGGTTGTTTTCTTTTTAGAGGAAATGATGTTGAAAAGAAAATTTCTGTATTAAGCGGAGGGGAAAGTGCTAGATTAGTTTTGGCCGGACTTTTACTTACAAAAAGCCAAGTTATACTTTTAGATGAACCTACAAACCACTTGGATTTTGAAACTGTTGAAGCATTGGGACGTGCGCTGAAATTATTTAAAGGTACTTTATTTTTTATTAGTCACGATCGTACATTTGTAAATCTTGTTGCTACAGAAATTGTTGAAGTTCAAAATGGAACTGTTCGACTTTACGCAGGGAAGTATGAAGATTATGTTTATCATCTTGAAAATGTTTTACGAAGAGAG
>Ga0208942_1000663_pt1 | contig 13251 bp, 7 predicted proteins | sample GreLakmeSU08MSRF_FD_187704 | JGI IMG/M metagenome (GOLD analysis project Ga0208942, IMG submission 187704) | Freshwater lentic microbial communities from great Laurentian Lakes, MI, USA - Great Lakes metaG SU08MSRF (SPAdes) | ecosystem: Environmental > Aquatic > Freshwater > Lake | place: Great...
ATTGGCAAAATTAGAAAAAGACAGTTTAGGCGGAGTGATCCAATGCAATATCAGCGGAATGCCCAAAGGAATCGGTGAACCTGTTTTTGGGAAATTGCAATCCGTTTTGGGTCAGTATTTATTGAACATCAACGCGGTAAAGGGCATTTCATTTGGCGATGGCTTTTCTGCCGCTACGATGAAAGGTTCGGAGCACAACGATGAATGGGTAAGTGAATCAAATGGCGTTGGCACAAGAACCAATCACAGTGGAGGGATCATAGGTGGCATGAGTACCGGGGACGACATTAAAATTCAGGTGGCCTTTAAACCTACTTCAACCATCGGCAAAGAACAGAATACCGTAAATAAATTGGGTGAAAACGTAACAATTGCGGCCACGGGCCGACATGACCCCTGTGTATTGCCGAGGGCTGTTCCAATTGTTGAAGCGATGTGTGCCTTGGCTATTATGGATTTGATACTTGAGAGCAAGTAGGATAACATTTAAAAAAATGAACAGAGCCGAAATATTGGACCAATTTTCAAAGTTGTTGGATGTGATGGATGAATTGCGCGAGAAATGTCCGTGGGATAAAGAGCAAACCATGGAGACCCTCAGAACGCTAACAATTGAAGAGACGTTTGAATTATCGGATGCCATCATACAAAAAGATTTAGAGGAGACAAAGAAAGAACTCGGCGACATACTGCTTCACATTGTATTTTATTGTAGAATCGCCTCGGAAACCAATGAATTCAATGTTGGGCATGTCATCGAATCATTAATTGGAAAGCTCGTCCGCCGACATCCACACATTTATGGCGATGTGGAAGCAAACGACTCAGACAAGGTGAAACAGAATTGGGAGCAGATCAAAATCAAAGAAAAGGGCACCAAGAAGAATGGCATATTAAATGGCGTTCCAAAAGGATTAACAGGAATAGTAAAGGCCTATCGCATGCAGGAGAAGGCATCTCAGGTTGGATTTGATTGGAATAATCCGGAAGATGCTTATAAAAAGGTGGAGGAAGAGTGGCAAGAATTTCAGGAGGCGGACAACAAGGCTGATAAAGAAGCAGAATTTGGCGATTACTTATTTGCGCTGGTAAATTTCGCACGATTAAGTGGTATCAATCCAGATGATGCGTTGGAGTTAACCAACCACAAGTTTATCAGAAGATTCAAGGCCATTGAAAGCATTGCTGAATCGAAAGGGCTGTCTCTCAATGATTTAACATTGGAACAAATGGATGCGATGTGGGATGAGGTTAAGCGGATTGAAAGATCTAAGTAAAATCAATTCCAATACTATTTATAATTCAATTACACGATGCTGGATAAAATGCCAGCTTTAAGGGATACCGCGAACAACTAACTATGGTATTCTTATTAAACAAAAAAACCCGACCGTAAGGTCAGGTTTTTTGTCTTAATAAAATCGGCGGCGACATACTTTCCCAGGTATTACCCAAGTATCATCTGCGCTGATGGGCTTAACTTCTCTGTTCGGAATGGGAAGAGGTGGACACCATCGCCATAGCCACCATAAGGTCTTAAAAGTCTATGACAAATGCTGGAAATAAGAAATAATAAAGAGTAAAAGGTAAGTCTACGGGTAATTAGTACTACTCGACTCATGCATTACTGCATTTACATCTGTAGCCTATCAACGTAGTAGTCTTCTACGACCCTTAAAGGAAAACTCATCTTGAGACTAGTTTCGCGCTTAGATGCTTTCAGCGCTTATCTATTCCGCACGTAGCTACTCTGCGATACAGCTAGCGCCATAACAGATACACCAGAGGTGCGTCCGACCCGGTCCTCTCGTACTAAGGTCAGATTCTCTCAATTTTCCAACGCCCACAACAGATAGGGACCGAACTGTCTCACGACGTTCTGAACCCAGCTCGCGTGCCACTTTAATGGGCGAACAGCCCAACCCTTGGGACCTTCTCCAGCCCCAGGATGTGACGAGCCGACATCGAGGTGCCAAACTTTGCCGTCGATATGAGCTCTTGGGCAAAATCAGCCTGTTATCCCCGGCGTACCTTTTATCCTATGAGCGACGGCCTTTCCATACAGAACCGCCGGATCACTATACCCAACTTTCGTTCCTGCTCGACTTGTAGGTCTCACAGTCAAGCACACTTATGCTATTGCACTCTACGCACGGTTACCAAGCGTGCTGAGTGTACCTTTGGAAGCCTCCGATACTCTTTTGGAGGCGACCACCCCAGTCAAACTACCCACCATACACTGTTTTCCGCATAGCGGAGTTAGGATTCAAATAATTGAAGGGTGGTATTTCAACGTTGGCTCCACGACATCTAGCGACATCGCTTCAAAGCCTCCCACCTATTCTACACATCAATTACCCAAACCCAATGTAAAGCTATAGTAAAGGTGCACGGGGTCTTTCCGTCCCGTTGCGGGTACTCGGCATCTTCACCGAGACTACAATTTCACCGAGCTCATGGTTGAGACAGTGCCCAGATCGTTACACCATTCGTGCAGGTCGGAACTTACCCGACAAGGAATTTCGCTACCTTAGGACCGTTATAGTTACGGCCGCCGTTTACTGGGGCTTCGATTCAATGCTTCGCTTGCGCTGACATCCCCTCTTAACCTTCCAGCACCGGGCAGGTGTCAGACCCTATACATCATCTTTCGACTTAGCAGAGCCATGTGTTTTTGATAAACAGTCGCCTGGGCCTATTCACTGCGGCCTCATTGCTGAGGCACCCCTTCTCCCGAAGTTACAGGGTAAATTTGCCTAATTCCTTAACCATGACTCACTCGAGCTCCTTAGGATACTCTCCTCATCCACCTGTGTCGGTTTACGGTACGAGTTAATGCTGGAGCTTTTCTAGGAATAGAACTCATCAGTTCGCTTCCTCCGAGGAGTAGGCTCAACGTACATCTGTCTGTACGTACTGACTACATCTATCCGTCCCTCTCAGCCAGTACAGGAATATTAACCTGTTGTCCATCGACTTCCCTGAATCGGTTCGCCTTAGGTCTCGACTAACCCTGATCTGATTATCATTGATCAGGAAACCTTAGATTTACGGAGTGGAAGTTTTTCACTTCCATTATCGTTACTTATGCCAACATTTGCTTTTCTAGTCGCTCCAATAGTCCTTACGGAACTTCTTCACAGCTTGCTAGAATGCTCCCCTACCATACGCTTGCGCGCATCTAGAGCTTCGGTGATACACTTAATGCCCGTTTATTGTTTATGCCCTGTCGCTCGACCAGTGAGCTGTTACGCACTCTTTAAATGAATTGCTGCTTCCAAGCAAACATCCTGGCTGTCTGTGCGACTGGACCACATTTGATCAACTTAGTGTATACTTTGGGACCTTAGCTGTTAGTCTGGGTTGTTTCCCTCTCGGGCACGGACCTTAGCACCCATGCCCTCACTGCCGATTAATTAAGTATTAGCATTCGGAGTTTATTTGAGTTCGGTAGACTTTGACATCCCCTTACCCAATTAGTAGCTCTACCTCTAACACTGTACGATCGACGCTGTTCCTAAAAACATTTCGGGGAGTACGAGCTATCTCTCAGTTTGATAGGCCTTTCACCCCTACCCTCAACTCATCCGAAAACTTTTCAACGTTTACCGGTTCGGACCTCCATTCAGTGTTACCTGAACTTCATCCTGGTCAAGGGTAGATCACAAAGTTTCGCGTCTACCCCCACTGACTATGCGCCCTGTTAAGACTCGCTTTCGCTTCGGCTGCTTCCCTAAAGGAATTAACCTTGCCAGTGAGGAGTAACTCGTTGGCTCATTATGCAAAAGGCACGCCGTCATCCCACATGGGGACTCCGACCGCTTGTAGGCGTACGATTTCAGGTTCTTTTCACCTCCCTGTTCGGGATACTTTTCACCTTTCCTTCGCAGTACTAGTTCACTATCGGTCTTTCAGTAGTATTTAGCCTTACCAGATGGTGCTGGCAGATTCACGCAAGATTTCTCCGGTCCCGCGCTACTCAGGATACCCTCCGGAATAAACAATTTACTTATAAGGGACTATCACCCTCTATGGTTCGCCTTTCCATGCAATTCTAATTAGCTGTTTATTCGTTATGTGGGTCCTACAACCCCTATGTTGCCTTAACAACACAGGTTTGGGCTCTTCCCCGTTCGCTCGCCACTACTTGGGGAATCATTAAATTATTTTCTTTTCCTCCGCTTACTTAGATGTTTCAGTTCAGCGGGTTGACTCTTAAAAGTGTTAAAACACTTGGGTTGCCCCATTCGGAAATTTCCGGGTCAAAGGTTTTTAGGCACCTCACCGGAACTTATCGCAGCTGTACACGTCCTTCTTCGTCTCTGAAAGCCTAGGCATCCGCCGTACGCCCTTTGTAACTTATCCTAATATATGTTACTCTTTATATTGTAATTTCTTATTTCCAACATGTCAAAGAACTTCTGCTGTACAAGTACAGCATGGTGGAGAATATCGGAGTCGAACCGATGACCCCTAGCTTGCAAAGCTAGTGCTCTAGCCAGCTGAGCTAATCCCCCAATTATTTTCGTGGATACTGGCAATGGTAGTCCCGAGCAGATTTGAACTGCTGACCCCTACATTATCAGTGTAGTGCTCTAACCAACTGAGCTACGGGACTATTACGTCATAGTAGTCTTTGTAGCTTAGTTCAACCACTCCAACGAAGTTTTTAAAGAACGACAGAATTTTGAAAGAAGAGAGGAATAACAAACCAGCCGGTATTCTATTTTCTAGATCAAATCTCTAGAAAGGAGGTGGTCCAACCACACCTTCCGGTACGGTTACCTTGTTACGACTTAGCCCCAGTTACTAGTATAACCCTAGGCGACTCCTTGCGGTTATCGACTTCAGGTTCTCCCAGCTTCCATGGCTTGACGGGCGGTGTGTACAAGGCCCGGGAACGTATTCACCGAATCAATGCTGATATTCGATTACTAGCGAATCCAGCTTCATGAGGTCGAGTTGCAGACCTCAATCCGAACTGAGAATGGCTTTTTGAGGTTTGCGCCTTGTTACCAAGTGGCGTCTCATTGTACCATCCATTGTAGCACGTGTGTAGCCCTGGGCGTAAGGGCCATGATGACTTGACGTCGTCCCCGCCTTCCTCACTACTTGCGTAGGCAGTTTCTCTAGAGTCCCCAGCATAACCTGATGGCAACTAAAGATAGGGGTTGCGCTCGTTGCGGGACTTAACCCAACACCTCACGGCACGAGCTGACGACAGCCATGCAGCACCTTGCCAGTTGCCCCGAAGGGAAGCCACCTTTCGGCAGCGATCACCTGACATTTAAGCCCAGGTAAGGTTTCTCGCGTATCATCGAATTAAACCACATGCTCCTCCGCTTGTGCGGGCCCCCGTCAATTCCTTTGAGTTTCAACCTTGCGGTCGTACTTCCCAGGTGGATTACTTAATGCTTTCGCTTAGCCACTGACAGTATATCGCCAACAGCGAGTAATCAACGTTTAGGGCGTGGACTACCAGGGTATCTAATCCTGTTCGCTCCCCACGCTTTCGTGCCTCAGCGTCAATAATAGTTTAGCAGACTGCCTTCGCAATCGGTGTTCTATAACATATCTAAGCATTTCACCGCTACATGTTATATTCCATCTGCCTCAGCTATATTCAAGAAAACCAGTTTCAATGGCAGTTCCACAGTTGAGCTGCGGGCTTTCACCACTGACTTAATTTTCCGCCTACGCACCCTTTAAACCCAGTAAATCCGGACAACGCTTGGATCCTTCGTCTTACCGCGGCTGCTGGCACGAAGTTAGCCGATCCTTATTCATTAAGTACCGTCAGCTCGGGACGCATCCCGAGGTTTCTTCCCTAATAAAAGAAGTTTACGACCCAGAGGGCCTTCATCCTTCACGCGGCATGGCTGGTTCAGACTTTCGTCCATTGACCAATATTCCCTACTGCTGCCTCCCGTAGGAGTCTGGTCCGTGTCTCAGTACCAGTGTGGGGGATCATCCTCTCAGACCCCCTATACATCGTAGCCTTGGTGAGCCATTACCTCACCAACTAGCTAATGTACCGCATGCCCATCTTTAACCGCCTGAGCTTTAACTACATCATGATGCCATGTCGTAGTGTTATGGGGGATTAATTCAGATTTCTCTGAGCTATACCCCAGTTAAAGGTAGGTTGCATACGTGTTACGCACCCGTGCGCCGGTTTCATGTCAGACGAATCCAACAATCACCCTCGACTTGCATGTATTAGGCCTGCCGCTAGCGTTCATCCTGAGCCAGGATCAAACTCTCCATTGTAAAATGATTGTTTGATCCGGCTTCCCAAAGTATTTATAATTTTGGGTGGCTTGTTATTCCTTACTCTGTATCTTTCAAAGAACTTTATAAACTCAAGTCCGTAGACTCGTTTATTGCTTTTTTTCCTTATTCCTTCCGAAACGGGGTGCAAATCTAACACTTGTTTTTGATTAAAACAAACTTAATTTTTGAAAAATTAAATCCGCCTATCTCAACATTTGTTTTGATTTCGGCACTTCGTAACTTTCAGAACGGGGTGGCAAAGATAGCGACGTTTTCTTTTTTTGTGCAAATAAAATTTAAACAATTTTTTACTTACCCAAATGGTTATACCTCACTATCAGAACGGGTTGCAAAATTACTATCATTTTTGACATATTCAAAGACTGTCTCTAAAATAATCTAGAGGTTTTCACCAACTCCTAGTCATTCAATTAATTAACCCTGAAAAAAATTATCGCCACAGTAAAGAACCATCGCCGTAACTCAGAAAACGGTAGCTTTTACGGTGCGCATGCTCGTAAATACCCCGCCACTTTCCTCCCAAAAATGCATCAACCAACATCAATAATGTAGATTTGGGTTGGTGAAAGTTGGTAATTAAGCCATCGCATATGCGAAAATTGAACCCAGAGACAATAAAAATCTTCGTCTCACCACTCAAAATACCAACGCTCCTCTCACAAAAATCCAGAATTGCCAATAAAGATTCTTTCAAATCCACCTCCCTATTTAGTAATCGAACCGATAAATCACAATATGCATCCTCCGTCTCTACCTTCCCCATCCACTGATTTCCCAAAATCCTAACACCTATATAATATAAACTCTCCAAAACCCGCATCGATGTAGTACCAATAGCCACTACCTTACTCCCACGTTTCTTCCATAATGCGCTTTTTGAGTCCCCTATATTGGTGATTTCATCAGGAAATAACCGCTCCAATAACTGCGCTATCAATCCCTGATTGATTTCAAAACGCTCCGAATGCATATCGTGATGATGTGAAAACTCGCCTGTCATCGGTTTAAATGTCCCCGCACCCACATGCAAGGTCAACTTGGCCAACCCAATTCCCTTACCCAACATCCGCTGCTCCAAGTCCTCCGTGAAGTGTAACGATGCCGTTGGTGCCGCTACCGCCCCTGCCTTTTCGGCAAAAATGGCCTGATACCTCTCTTTATCACCAACCTCTACACCGCGATCTATATATGGAGGCAATGGCACTTTCCCCAAATCCTCGATGGCCTCAGGCATACTGCTATACCCCTCAGGCAATTCAAACTGCACTTGATTTTCTTCCCTACTCACCCACTTTAATGTCAACTTCTCCGAAACCACCGCCTCATCCCCCTCTCTAAACCGCTTGCGATTTCCAACCATCGCTTCCCATCTCAACCATTCCGCATCCAAAGGCTTCAATAAAAATATCTCGATTTGATGCCCACCCGATGTTAATGCATGTAAACGCGCAGGTATCACCTTGGTGTCGTTGGCAACCAACAATACATCCGCCCCCAATTCCTGATCCAATTCATGGAAAATACGATCCTTAATCTCACTGCCAGTCCAAACCAATAACTTACTCGCATCCCTCGGCTCGATGGCATATTGTGCAATTTGATCTGATGTTAAACTATAGTCGTAATCGCTTACAACCAATTGAGGCACTCCATTGTCAAAGCCATCCTCTATCATCCCAAATACTCCATTAATGATTGAAATGCCCGACCTCGATGACTCATCACATTTTTTTCCGCCGCCGACATTTCCGCAAAAGAACGAGTCTCGCCATCCGGACAAAATAATGGATCATATCCAAATCCATCACGGCCTTGAATTTCTGTCAAAATCACTCCATTTACCCTGCCCTCTATATATGTAGGTGTATCATCAAATCCCACCAAACACAAAACCGTTATAAAAAAGGCGCGTCTGTCCGCTTTCCCTAGCATCACTCGCAGCAATTTTTCATTGTTTTTATTATGGTTACCGGCTTCTCCCGCATATCGAGAAGAATAAACACCGGGCTCACCTTCCAGAGATTCCACACACAAACCGCTATCATCTGCCACACAAGGCAAACCAGTTAAAGCCCAAACGGCCTCGGCCTTGAGCAATGCATTTCCGCGAAAAGTTGTCTCTGTTTCCTCCACATCAATCTCTACGCCCGCCTCTTTCAACGATATCAAATGCAATTTACCCTGAACGATGGCCTGCGCTTCATCAATCTTATGTTGATTGTTGGTGGCAAAAACCAATGTCTGCAATTCAACTCCCATGCGATTACACTCTGGGTCTGGTGGTGCGCTGCTCTATACGCTTCTCGTAATTCTTTCCCAAAACGATCCGCTGAACATAAATACCAGGGACATGAATATCATTTGGATTCAATTCTCCAGCCTCAACCAATTCCTCTACTTCCGCGATCGTAATTTTTCCCGCCATCGCCATCATTGGATTGAAGTTCCGTGCGGTATCTTTAAATATTAAATTTCCATGTTTATCGGCTTTCCAAGCTTTCACGATAGCAAAGTCCGCATCAAAAGCATATTCCATGAGATACGTTTTATCGCCAAAAACGCGCAATTCCTTGCCCTCGGCAACCTCGGTTCCCACGCCTGCTGGTGTATAAAATGCTGGTATTCCCGCGCCTGCGGCGCGGCACCTTTCCGCCAATGTACCCTGTGGGATCAATTCAACCTCCAACTCACCGCTCAATAACTGTCTCTCAAATTCTGCATTTTCACCCACATAAGAACTCACCATCTTCTTTACCTGCTTGCCCTGCAACATCAAACCAATCCCAAAATCATCCACCCCCGCATTGTTCGATATACATGTCAACCCCTTTACACCCTTCTTTACCAACGCAGCAATCGAATTTTCCGGAATCCCGCACAATCCAAAGCCACCTAACATTAACACCGCTCCGTCTTCTATGTCTGCAATGGCCGCTTCAGCCGATGGAAATACTTTTCTCATAATGTTTCAAATTTACTGCACCTCAAGCTGAGCCGACAACCCTTTTTCGCACAACACAGTACAAACTGGTTCTAAATCATCATAGCCCCCGTTTTTAACCGCATATTTTCCGTTATTATGCACAAACCAAGCACACTGTTCAGCCTGCAAACGGTTATGATTGCAATATTTCATCAAATTCACAATCACCCAATCAAACGAGTTCACCTCATCATTATACAATACAATCTGCCAACCATCGTCGAGCCGGGTTTCTTCAACCGCCTCGGGATTTATCTTGGGAGATGAATTCGCCATTAACATAAACGCTTATTTCTTTTGTTTCATTACGATGCGAGTCTTGGTCTCTTCACCGGCAATCAATCGTTTAATATTCTTGCGATGCGTAACCAAAACCAAACCCGCCACCAAAAAACTAAAAATCAAAATACTCAGATGTGTCTCCCCAAAAACGCGAATAAATAAAAATGGAATCGATAATCCCGCCAATAACGAGCCGATACTCACATATCCCGTAATGATGTTTGCAACCACAAATACAGCCAATGCCAAACCTGCCACCGCAGGATTCAACGCAATCAGCATCCCAAACAATGTGGCAACACCCTTACCCCCCTTAAACTTGGCAAATACGGGTATCAAATGTCCGATTACCGCCATCGTACCAAACAACACCATCAATAATTTATGATCCCCCTCGGCCAAACCCCCAATATCGGTATGACTCAATGCCAAATCTGAAAATCCATCCCTAGATAAAAAATCAACCACATCCGCCAACCTTACCGCCAAATACCCTTTGAGAATATCCAATACTAACACAATGCTGCCTGGTCCCTTTCCCAATAAGCGAAACACATTGGTGGCCCCTGAATTCCCACTGCCATACTCTCTCACATCGATACCATAAAAACTCTTACCCACCCAGATTGCATTGGGGACTGAACCCAATACATATGCAATCAAAACAAAGGTTATTTCCAACATTACTATTTGCAATTATCTATATATGTAAAACCGCGAGCCGTTCTAACGCTCAACGATCTTTGATTATTTAATTTTACAAATATACCAAAAATAAAATTAAGGCTTCACAAGCTTAATTGCAGCCACTTTCGAGCCTGATTTAACCTGAACCCAATAAATTCCCGACAACAAACCTGTTACATCCAACGCCAATCCGCCACCGTTTAACGTTGTTGTTGGAACCGAATGTAAGCCACCTTTGATGTCGAATACCGTTGCGGATTCAATTTTTAACACGGACATGGGTTCGATCACAAATACCTCGGTTGCTGGATTTGGATGAGCTTTCAACCAATCTTGTTGGATTTGATTCACGTTTGATGCAGGTATTGGAGGTAAATCAAATGCCTCTTCCCCATCAGCACAGTTATTAGCACTGCCCTGAGCTGCCGAATAACCCAATCCCCTACGAGCAAAAGCATCCCAAATGATTTTCTTATTTGCATTGCCATAGCGAATACTATCGGCCGCCATTATCGCATCCCTTGCATCCACAAATCCGGGACCACATGGCTGTAATTTCATGGCATCAATCACCACTTGTACCGCACGATTGTTTCCTCCTGTACCGTTATATAAATCCTCATCAAAACCGTATTTATCTACATAGCCCCAGTACATATCCCAAAGCATAGCGCACCAAATCTCACCCGTATAATGGACTTCTGTTTGCACGCCCGAAGCTGCTTTTGCCAAATTTCCGTAGGTATGGGGATTCAACGACATATTGGTTGAGTATGGATAGGTTCGAATACCATCGCCAGTTTGATCTTGGCCAAACAACCAATTTCCAACTCCGCGGGGCTTAGAACCCACATCACCCTTTTTTGCAGTAAATGCCAATCCAATAAAATCGCTCCATCCTTCGCCCATTTGCTCGGCATTACTCAATCCATTGGAATTTGAAGGGCCGCAAGTTAAACGTGTAGAAATTCCATGGGCATATTCATGTCCCATTACGCCCAAATCCAAATCACTGTCGGTCTTTTTTGCATAGGCCGAACTATCATAAAACGTGATGCTCAACGAAGAATCCGCCAAAAATGTTCTCAATTCATTGGCATTTGAAAAACGGACAAAAATCACTGGGATTGTTACTTTACTCGCCTGAGCAGTATTGTCTGTCGCCATTGTAATCACGGCATCCGCAGTTGATGTATCCAACAAAATTGCCGCGGTTGCTCCATTTGATTGTGCACGATATACTTTTTGAACAAATGTGCAACTGCCGCGAACGATGGCGGCAAAATTGCCTTTTAACTCTGCACTGTTTGTTAAACCCGTGCAACATTTGTTTGTCACCGGCTGCGCATTATCTTTTACCAATACCAATTTTCCAGTGGTAGGAACCGCGGTAATTTTCTTACCCCAATTGCCATCCGTAATACCTACGCCATATTTAATTCCCTTGCCATTATTAACAACCAAGTTGGCTTTTGCGCCCACACCATCCCAGATATACATTTGCATGCGGGGGGCTGAGCCATCGGGAGGCGTTGACATATTGGCATTGTTTGTTCCACTTCCATCCTGAGCATCCGCATTCACAGCATCGTTACCAGCACCCAAACCATCATAATTGTTCTTCTGAAAATTCCCGCTGGGCTCGTCAAATCCATAATGCTGAGAAATATCATGCATCAAATTATTAACCACGAACAAATTTGCTATGGCAAAATCCTGATAGTTAACGGGATTGGTTTCTGCCGGATCATAAGCCAAATTAAACGTGAGCGAAGTTCCACCGTCGGGAGATTTTCCTGGAGAATTATTTCCGTCAATATCTTCTGCCGCATAAACGTTATTTCCACGAGTGATTGTGTATTCCGCACCGGATTTGCCGTCCACATCATGCCATCCATAGGGCGATGCTTGGGCGTCTGCAGGACTGGTGAGCGTGGTTGGACTGCCATATAGCGGACTTTCAGTGGGAAAAGAAAATGATTTATACGTTGCACCGTCTCCACGGCGTTGCAAGGGTTTGCTACCTGATAACAACAAATTCTGAGAAACACTTTTTCCAATGAGCGGACGATTCGCTTCCATGGCCGACAATGAACCTTCATTGGAGCTATTTTTATCCGCGACCGAAACTGATTGTGGTGTACAATGAATGGTCCAGCTATGTCGTTGCAAAATTTTACCCGACGCATCAATCCACAAATTGACCCAGTCTGAGGTTGCAGAATTATAGAACACAAAATACTGAGCGGCGATTAAATCTCCCTTTTCGTTGGGCCAGGCCATCGCCTGAGTATAAAATTCACTCTCTTCGAATCGGGTTCCGATGGTCATCGGTTGCCATTTAATTCCGGTTGTAGGAAAAATCGACGATTCATTGCTTCCGTCTGAAATTACGTTGCGGGCCAATTCATTTTCCTGTTCGATGGCTTTTGCGCCAAGTGCTTCCTTATCCAAAGATGCAAATGACCCGACCAAGTGATCCGATGCGTGTGCCACAGCTCTATTGGTAGAGTACAATAAATCACCATTCAAGTTAAAGTGCAGTCCCATCACACCATTCATCACGGGAACACCTTGAATTGTTTGCAATACATAAGCATGCGTAACTCCGCTGCCATCACGATATAAATCCTGAATCTGAGCGGCGGCCATATCTTCCTTCACCAATCCCCATTTCCCCGCCGCCGCCAAATCCATGGCAGTTTGAAGAACTTTTGCTTTCGTTAAAGTAGGGGCAGAATTCTGAGCATTGGTTTTAAAACTGATGGCAAAAACCCCCATCAATACCATTTGTTTAAACATTCTCTTACGCATGAAATTGCAAGATATCACATCAAGCCGAAAGTCGCAAAACTTATGCATAAAAAAAGGCCCGCTGCGCGGGCCTTTTTTTCTTTGTATCGAAAATCTTAGCAATACTTAAACATACTGCCCGCGTAAATCGCATTCTCTCCCAACTCTTCCTCTATACGCAACAATTGATTGTATTTCGCCATCCTATCCGA